>Ga0302046_10002182_pt1 | contig 18301 bp, 17 predicted proteins | sample RVTome_11_FD_200261 | JGI IMG/M metagenome (GOLD analysis project Ga0302046, IMG submission 200261) | Soil microbial communities from uranium-contaminated site in the Upper Colorado River Basin, Wyoming, United States - RVT147D111 (version 2) ...
GGCCCCCGGCTCGACCGCACGCTCGTCGACGTCGTCCGGCTCTGGATCGCCGCCGGCGCCCCTACCGAGGGGTGGGTCCCGGGCACGGACTGACGGACATCTCTGGAGGACAGCGACCAATGGGAGACGCCAACAGCGCACTCACCCCGGCCGAGACCAAGCACCTGCTGCGGCGCACCGGACTCGGACTCACCAAGCGCGACCGCCGCACCATCGCCCGCAACCGCAAGACCCGCGGCGAGCTCGTCGACAAGATCCTGCGCTTCAAGCCGAAGAAGGTCCGCTTCAAGGGCGACGGCTTGGACGACGCCGTCGACGCCTGGCTGCTGCACCTCTGGAAGACGCGCACGCCGCTCGCCGAGAAGCTCGTCCTCTTCTGGCACGACCACTTCTCCACGGCCTTCGACACGGTCGGCCGCACCGGTCTGATGACGAAGCAGAACCAGCTCCTCCGCACGCACGCCAAGGGCAACTTCAAGACGCTCGTCAAGGCGATCAACCGCGATCCGGCGATGATGGAGTTCCTCGACACGGTGCGGAACCGCCGCCAGAACCCCAACGAGAACTACGCGCGCGAGCTCTGCGAGCTCTTCACCCTGGGCGTGCAGGACCTGCTCGGCCAGGACAACTACACGCAGGACGACATCGTGCAGATCGCCCGCGCGTTCACCGGCTGGCGCTACGCCGTGCCCGAGCGCCGCGACGAGCCCGACTACGAGCGCGCCGAGAGCTCCTTCGACCCCGACCGCCACGACTTCGCGGAGCACTACCCGGAGCGCGGCCCCAAGGTCCTCTTCACGACCACGGGCGGCTTCGGCCCCGGCGGGCGCGCCTTCGACGCCGACGGCGAGGGCGCGGCCGAGATCGACGCCGTGATCGACATCCTGCTCGACCACCGCGACAGCACGGGCAAGAACACGACGGCGCGGCGCATCGCCTACCGCCTGCTCGAGTTCTTCGCGCACCCCGAGCCCGATCTCGCGGTCGTCGACGAGGTGGTCGCGGCTTCCGGGTTCGACGTCACGTGGAGCATCGAGGCCCTCCTGCGCGCGATCTTCGTCCACGACGCCTTCTACCTGACGGCCTCGGCGGCGCCCTTCGACGGCGCGGCGGTCAAGTCCGTGCGCTGGCCCGCGGACTACGTCATCGGCACGACGCGCTCCCTCGGCATGAAGCTCAAGATCGAGAAGGAGCGCGGGCTCCGGATCGAGGGCGGCAGCGGCCTCCGCGTCCGCGACCATCTCGAGGACATGGGTCAGGCGCTCATGAACCCGCCGAGCGTGTTCGGCTGGGAGTGGGAGACGGCCTGGCTCAGCAGCGCGACCCTCCTCGCCCGCTACCGCTTCGCCCGCGACCTCGGGGCCGCGCGCGAGGGCCGGCAGAACGTGCTGGTGCCGAAGAAGTTCATCAACCTGAAGCTCACCGACCCGGACGCCATCCTGGACGCGGTGCTCGGCGCCCTCGGCATCGAGGACCAGCTCACGGCCGAGGAGCGCGACTACCTGCTCGACTACCTGACCGACGGCGGCGCCACCACGACGCTCGATCTCAAGAACGACGAGGACGCCGTAGCGGAGAAGCTGCACGGCCTGGTCGCCCTGGCGCTCCAAGCGCCGGCGGCACACCTCAACTGAGCAAGAAGGAGGACGCGATGCCCCTCTCGCGACGGCAGTTCCTGAAGCGCTCCGGCCTCGTGGCGGCCGGCGGATTCCTCGGATCGGCGCTGCCCGGGCCGTGGCTCGAGCGCGCCCTCGCCGACACCATCGGCGACCGCTACTTCGTGGTGCTCTTCCTCGACGGCGGGAACGACGGCCTGAACACCGTGACGCCGATCGACGACGGCGGCGGCACGCTGCGGACCGACTACGAGGCGGCGCGCGGCGCCGGCGTGGGCGGTCTGCGGCTCGCCCCCGACGACCTGAGCCCGCAGGCCGTCGCGGCCGACCCCGCCACCGGCGCCGCGCTCGGCCTGCACCCGGGGCTCGCGGACCTCAAGGTCCTCTACGACCTCGGCAAGGTCGCCGTCGTCCAGAACTGCGGGTATCCGCGCCCCAACCTGTCGCACGACGACTCGAAGCGCATCTGGCGCACGGCCGCGCCGAACGGCAGCACCGACTCGGGCTGGGTCGGCCGCTACCTGGCGGCGAACTACACCGGCACCGACATCCCCGCGGCGGCGATCGGCGGCGGCGTCCCCGGCGAGTTCGAGCAGAGCACGACCAGCGTGCTCACGGTCCGGCGCGTGCGCGACTTCCGCTTCCCCTACGACACCCGCTACGGGTCCGACATCGCGCGCAAGCGCGCGGCTTTCGCCGGCCTCCACGACGTCGCCCGCCTGAGCGGTCAGCCGACGATCGCCCACATCGGCAACGGCGGCACGGCCACGCTGCTCAGCACCGAGGCCTACCCGGCCCTCCACGACGCCTACGTCGCCGCGCGGCCGAGCTGGAACGAGGCGTACAGCGACAACGGCTCGAGCGTCGCCAACGATCTCCGCGAGATCGCCAAGATCGTCTACGGCATCGAGACCGGGGCGCCGAGCGTCCACGCCCGCTTCTTCCAGATTCGCAACGGCGGCTACGACACCCACTCCGACCAGGGCGGCGCCGATCCCAACGCGCAGCACTCCCGCCTGCACCAGGAGGTCGCGAGCTCGCTCAAGCTCTTCTACGACGACCTCGCCGACCTCGGGGTCGAACACAAGGTCTGCGTCGTGGTGTGGAGCGAGTTCAGCCGGCGCGTGCCGCAGAACGACAACGGCACCGACCACGGCTCGCAGGGACCGGTGCTGGTCCTCGGCGGCACGGTGCAGGGCGGCGTCTACGGCACCCATCCCAACATCGCGGCGAGCGCCCTCGACAACAGCGGCAACACCCGCTACTCGCAGGCGGCCGCCGACCCCTTTCGCTCGACGGACATCCGCGACGTGTACGGCACGATCCTGAAGCACTGGCTGAACATGCCGCACCCGCAGATCCTCGCGAGCGTGCTGCCGCTCGAGAGCGGCGATCCGGACACGCGCTGGACGACCGAGAACTTCGACCTCGGGCTCCTGACGTGACGCGCGGCCGCCCCGGCCGCACGCCCGGCACCGTCCCTATTCCGGGCTGCTCAGACCCGGCCGCAGCAGCGATCGCAGCCGCTCCACGGCCTGCGAGTGGAGCTGGGAGACGCGCGACTCGCTGAGGCCGAGCTCCTCGGCGACCTCGCGCATCGTCAGGTCGCGCCGATAGTAGAGGTCGAGGGCGGTGAACTCCTTCGCCGGCAGCCGGCGGAGCGCGGCGGCGATCAGGCGGGCGCGCTCGTGCTCGAGCAGCGCGCGCAGCGGATCGCTGTCGCGGTCGGGCATGTGCTGGTCGACCTCGCCGCGGCCGTGGTCGGAACGGCCCAGGTCCTCGAACGACACCGTCCCGAACTCGGTCTGGGTCGTCATCGCCCGGAGCGCGGCGACGTCCACCTGCAGAGCCGCGGCGACCTCGTCCTCGCGCGGCGTCCGTCCGAGCAGGCCTTCCAGCCGCGCCCGGGTGCGGTCGAGCAGCACTGCCTTCTTGCGCGCGGTGCGCGACAGCCAGTCGTGCTCGCGGAGGTTGTCGAGGATGACGCCGCGCACGCGAAAGCGCGCGTAGGTCCGGAACGAGGCGTGCTTGTCCGGCCGGTAGCGCTGGTAGGCGTCGAGCAGCCCCTCCATGCCCCAGCTCACGAGCTCCTCGAACTCGACGCGCGGGGGATGGCGCGACGCGATGCCGTAGGCGACGTCGCGCACCAGCGGCAAGTGGCGACGGACGATCGCCTCGCAACTCGGCGCGGCCGTCGTCGCGTCGGCGGGCATGGCTTCCGTGGTTGCGAGCTCGGCCACCGATCGAACGGAGACGCAAGAAGCGCGCCACCGCGACCGTGGGCGCGCGTACCGGCCAAGACGCATGCGCGATGCGGTGCGCGGCGCCGGGCGGGCCCGGGGGCACGCGGATCGTCTCTCGGCCGCCGCGAGAAAACGCCCGCGGAATCGGTGACTACGCGCCCGCACCCCGGCCGTCACCCGCGGCGGCGGCGGCGGCACGCTCGCGGTGGCGGTGCGCCGCGCTTGCACCGCAAGTGTTCAATGGCAACGAATGTGCCGCTCGGAAGCGTCGCGGCGCCACCGGTATGACACTCGTGTCACGCGCGCGCCCGCCCCGGCGCCCGCGCTTTACAGCCCGGACGCCCTTGCGTATACGCGCGCCACACCGCGACGGAGGACGACTGATGCCGATCGAGCTCGCCAAGGCGCTCGGGGCCGCGCTGCCCCCCATGGACTACACCTGGAACGAGGACGCGCTGATCCTCTACGCGCTCGGGGCCGGCATCGGCCTCGACGCCGACCCGACGAGCCCGGAGGTGCTGCAGTACACCTACGAGAACGGCCTGAAGGCACTCCCGACCTTCGGCGTCGTCCCGAGCTTCCCGGCGCTCATGGGTCTGATGAGCGTCCCCGGCATGTCGTTCAACCCGATGATGCTGCTGCACGGCGAGCAGTACCTCGAGATCCTCCGCCGGCCGGTGCCGACCAGCGCCCGCACCCGGAGCGAGGGCACGGTCAAGGCGATCTACGACAAGGGCAAGGGCGCGCTCGTCATCATCGAGGTGACGACGACCGCCGACGACGGGAGCCCCCTCTTCCGAAACGAGTTCGGCATCTTCCTGCGCGGCGAGGGCGGCTTCGGCGGCGAGCCCGGGCCGGCGGCCGGCAACGAGCCCCCGGCGCGCGCCCCCGACGCCGTCGTCGAGACCCCGACGACGGCGCGCCAGGCGCTCCTCTACCGGCTCTCCGGCGACAAGAACCCGCTCCACGCCGACCCCGGCTTCGCCAAGCTCGGCGGCTTCGACCGCCCGATCCTCCACGGCCTCTGCACCTTCGCCAACGTCGGGCGCGCCGTCATCCAGGCCTGCGCCGGCAACGACCCGACCCGCTTCCAGTCGATCCGCGTCCGCTTCGTCCGCCCGGTCATGCCGGGCGAGACCATCGTCACCGAGATGTGGGACGCCGGCGGCGGCACGATCCTCCTCCGCGCCAGGACCAAGGAGAAGGACACGGTCGTGATCTCGAACGCGAAGGCGACGCTCGCGCCCGCCTAGCGCAGCGGGCGCTCGACGACGCCCGCGGCCTCGTGCACGACGACGTCGCGCGGGACGTTCGAGAAGAACAGGTAGAGCGCGACCCCGAGGAACGCGCCGACCCCGAGGAGCAGCGCTCCGAGCGTGCCGACCACCACGACGCGGCCGCGCTGCGGGCGAGCCGGCAGCGGCAGCAGCCAGAGCAGGCAGGTGGGACAACGGCGGGTCGCGGCGTCCAGACGCCGGCCGCACCCCGGACAGCTCCGGGGGAGATGACGTGGCTCCTCGCGAACGGATTCGGCTTGGGAGCGCACCTGCGAGGAAGGTTTCACCGGCACACCTCCAGGGGCTCGACTACGCGACCGAGTGTAGTCGGGCCCCGGGAGATCGTCAATGCGAGAGGCCCGGCGCGGGCCCGCGACGCAGGGCGTCGGAGTCGGATTTCCGTGCTCGGCGGTCTGTGCTTGAATGGCTCCGATGCCGCAAGGACGCCCGAGCCAGCGTCGCTCTCCCCGCAAGCGACCCGTCCGCGCGCCCATCGTCCGGACCGTCTTCGAGATCTCGGCGGGCGGCGTGGTCTACCGGCGCGCCGCGGGCGGCGTCGAGATCTGCCTGATCGCCACCCGCGATCACTCGCGCTGGCAGCTCCCGAAGGGGAAGCGGGAGCCCGGCGAGACCATCGAGGCGACCGCCGCGCGCGAGGTCCAGGAGGAGACCGGGCTCACGGCCACGGTCGGTCCGCGGCTCGACAAGCTCGAGCTCTGGTTCACGTGGCAGGAGAACGGCAAGGCCGTCCGCCACCACAAGCTCGTCTACTTCCACCTCCTCACGTACGTCAGCGGCGACACCCGCGATCACGACGCCGAGGTCGACGACGCCCGCTGGTTCGAGGCCGGCGAGGCGCTGACGCGGCTGACGTTTCCGAGCGAGCGGCGGGTCGTCCAGCGCGCGCTCGCGCTGCTCGCCGCCGAGGAGACGTCGGCGGAGGGCGACGCCGCCACCGCGTCCGGCGCCGCGCGCGCGCTCAGCGACCGCGCGGACCGATGACGGTCTGACCGCCGAGGTACGGCTGCAGGACGGTCGGCACCGCGACGGTGCCATCGGCCTGCTGGTAGGTCTCGAGGACGGCGATCAGCACGCGTGGCAGCGCCAGCCCCGACCCGTTCAGGGTGTGGACCAGCACGGGCTTCGCGCGCGGCGCCGGGCGGTAGCGGATGTTGGCGCGCCGCGCCTGGAAGTCGCGGAAGCTCGAGCACGAGCTCACCTCGAGCCACTCCTCGCACCCCGGCGCCCAGACCTCGACGTCGTACTTCATCGCCGCGACGAAGCTCAAATCTCCGGTGCACATCTGGACGACGCGGTGGGGGATCTCGAGCCGCCGGCAGACGTCCTCGGCGTCGTCGAGCAGCGCCAGGAGCGCGGCATCCGACGTCTCGGGCTCGACGAACTTCACCATCTCGACCTTGTCGAACTGGTGTCCGCGCTTGATGCCCCGTACGTCGCGCCCCGCCGACATCTTCTCGCGCCGGAAGCACGGCGTGTAGGCGACGTGGTGGATCGGCAGCGTCCCGGGCTCGAGGATCTCGTCGCGGTAGAGGTTGGTGACCGGCACCTCGGCGGTCGGGATGAACCACATGTCGTCCTCGGCGTCGCGATAGAGGTTGTCGCCGAACTTCGGCAGATTGCCGGTACCGACCAGACACTCGCGCCGCACCATCGCGGGGGGATAGACCTCGGTGTAGCCGTGCTCGCGGGTGTGGAGGTCGAGCATCCAGGCGATCAGCGCGCGCTGCAGGCGCGCGCCGTCCTCGCGCAGCACGTAGAAGCGCGACCCCGCGATCTTGGCGCCGCGCTCGAAGTCGATGATCCCGAGCGCCTCCCCGAGCTCCCAGTGCGGGCGCGGCGCGAACCCGAAGCCGCGGCGCGCGCCGACCTCGCGGACGACCACGTTGGCACTCTCGTCGGGCCCGACCGGCACGTCGGGATGGGGGACGTTCGGGATCTCGAGCATGCGCGCGGCGAAGCGGGCCTCGAGCTCGGCGAGCGCCGTCTCGGCGGCGGCGATGGCCTCGCCGGTGCCGCGTTGCGCGGCGATCGCGCGGGCGCGCTCGTCCGGGTCGCGGAGGGCGCCGATCGCCTTCGAGGCGCTCGCGCGCTCGGCCTGCATGGTCTCGAGCCGGTGGATCGCGGCGCGGCGCTCGGCGTCGAGCGCGAGCAGCGCGTCGATCTCGCCCGGATCGACCCCGACCGTCGCCAGCCCCGCCTTCACCGCCTCCGGCTGCTCGCGGATCACCCGAATGTCGAGCATGCGGCGTCGTAGCACGCGCCGCCGCGGACCCGCAATTGAGCCTGGCTCAGTCGGCGCCGAAGGCGTCCGGCACGTGCTCGATGCGCACCCCGCCGCCGCGCATCTCGATCGCGACCACGTCGAAGCGCAGCGGGCCGGGCGGCGCGCGGCGCTGCGCCAGGTAGACGGCGGCGACCCGCAGGATGCGCCGCCGCTTCGCCGGGGTCACCGACTCGAGCGCGTCACCCGCGCCGCGGCCGCGCCGCGTGCGCACTTCGCAGAAGACCAGGGTCGCGCCGTCGCGCGTCACCAGGTCGATCTCGCCGCGCGCGCAGCGGTAGTTGCGGGCGACGACGACGTGCCCCCGCGCCCGCAGGAACTCCGCGGCGAGGTCCTCTCCGGCGGCGCCACAGCGCCGGCGATCGTCGGTCATGCCCCGCCGTAGCGCCGGCGGCTTCGCCGCGCGCGGCTACGCGTAGCGGGTCGCGCTACTCGAGGCCGAGCAGCTTGGTGATGCCGAAGCGGCGGCCGGCGGTGAAGCCGCCGTCCACCACCAGGGCGTGGCCGGTCACGAACGAGGCGTCGTCGGAGGCGAGGAAGAGCGCCGCCGCCGCGACCTCGTCGGGACGGCCCATGCGCCCGAGCTGGTGCGCCTCGACGAAGCGGTCCCGGACCTCGGTGAGCGGCGGCTGGTCGAAGACCGCGGCGGTGAGCGGCGTGTCGATGAAGCCCGGGCAGAGGCAGTTCACGCGGATGCCGCGGCGGGCGTAGTCGATCGCGAGGTTGCGGGTGAGGAGCACGACGCCGCCCTTCGAGGCGTTGTAGGCGCTGCCGCCCTCGGTGCCCTCGAGGCCCTCGATACTGGCGATATTCACCACGTTCCCGGTGCCGCGCTCGAGCATGCGCGCGAGCGCGTGCTTGCAGACCAGGAAGGTGCCCTTCAGGTTGACGTCGACGACCCGGTCCCACTCCTCGGTTGCCAGCAGATGGACGGGACCGCCGCCGCCGACGCCGGCCGCGTTCACCAGCACGTCGATCTGCCCGAAGCGCTCGACGACCGCGGCGACCGCGGCGGCGACGCCGGCCTCGTCGCGCACGTCGCCGGTCCGGTAGAGCGCGTTCGCGGGGCCGCCGGCCCGTGCCGCCCAGCCGGCGGGCTCGGCGCTGGTGTCCAGACCCGCGACGCGCGCGCCCTCCGCGGCGAAACGCGCCACGCACGCGGCGCCGATCCCGGAGGCGGCGCCGGTGACGAGCGCGACCCGTCCGTCGAGCCGGGACACTAGCTCCAGCGCGCCCGGACGAAGGCGCCGATCCTGGCGATGGCCTCGTCGGCTTCGGGGACGAGCGGCGCGAAGGCGTGCCAGACGTGGATCATCTCCTCCCAGTGCTCGAGCGTGACGTCCACGCCCGCCGCGCGGGCGCGCGCGGCGAGGCGCGTGGCGTCGTCGCGCAGGACCTCGCGGCCGCCGACCTGCAGCAGCAGCGGCGGCAGGCCGCCGAGGTCGGCCGCGAGCGGCGTCGCGAGCGGCGTCCGCGGATCGGCGCCCTGCAGGTAGGCGTCCGCCATCTTGGCGAGGAGCGCGCGCCCGACCATCGGATCGGCCTCGGCGCGGGTGGTCATCGAGTCGCCGGCGAGCGCGAGATCGACCCACGGGGAGAGCCCGACGCCGGCCGCCGGCAGCGCCGCGCCGGCGTCGCGGAGCGCGATCAGGGTGGCGACGGCGAGGCCGCCGCCGGCCGAGTCGCCGGCGATCGCGAGCCGCCCGGGCGCGATCCCGCTCGCCAGGAGGTCGCGATACGCCGCGACCGCGTCGTCCACCGCCGCCGGAAACGGATGCTCGGGCGCGAGCCGGTAGTCGAGCGCGAGCGCGGGCGCGCCGCAGGCCGCGGCGACGCGCGCGACCAGCCCCCGGTGCGTGCGCGGCGAGCCGAGCACGTAGCCGCCGCCGTGCAGGTAGAGGACGGCGGCGTCGGCGCGCGCGTCCGCGGGCCGCACCCACTCGGCGGGAACCGCGCCGACGCGCGTGGGCTCGAACGCGAACCCCTCGGGCACCGGGGCGTCCGCCGTCATCCGCTCGTAGCCGGCGCGCATCTCCGCGATGGTGACGTCGGGACCGGGCAGGCCGGCGCGCAGCATCGCGATGATCGCCTGCAGGCCCTCGTGCGCCATGGTGCGCGCGTTCTAGCAGCCGCGGCTCCGGGTGTCACATCGCCGGCGCGGTGCGTCCGCGCGCCGCCGCCTCGGTGGCGGGCCCCACCCGCGCTTGCTACACTCCGCGCCGTGAAGATCTCCCCCGCGGACGTCCACCACGTCGCGCTCCTCGCCCGGCTCGCGCTCACCCCCGAGGAGGAGGCCTCGATGACGACCACCCTCGACGCCATCCTCACCTACGTCGAGAAGCTGAACGCCCTCGACACCTCCGGGGTCGAGCCGACGGCGCACATCGTCGACCTCGAGACGCCGTGGCGCGAGGACCGCGTGACCAGCGAGCCCGCGGCCGAGGCGCTGATGGCGAACGCGCCGGCGCGCGACGGCAACCTCTTCCGCGTGCCCAAGATCATCGAATGACCCTCGAGTGACCAGCGCGTGACCCCCCGAGCGATCCCCGCGTGACCCCGGCGCCGCACGACATCACGATCGTCGAGGCCGCCGCGCGCCTGCGGGCCGGCAGCCTCACCGCGGAGGCGCTCACCGAGGCGGCGCTCGCCCGCATCGCGGCCACCGACGGCACGCTCGGCTCCTTCATCACCGTCACCGCCGACGCCGCGCGCGCCGCCGCCCGCGCGGCCGACCGGGCGCTCCGGACCGGCACCGCGGCGAGCCCGCTCGCCGGCATCCCGGTGGCGGTGAAGGACGTGATCGCGACCGCCGGCGTGCAGACCACCGCGGGCTCGCGCATCCTCGAGGGCTTCGTGCCGCCCTACGACGCCACCGTCGCCGCCCGCCTGAAGGCCGCCGGGGCGGTGATCGTCGGCAAGGCCAACTGCGACGAGTTCGCGATGGGCTCCTCCAACGAGAACTCCGCCTACGGGCCGGCGCGCAACCCCTGGGACCCGACGCGCGTCCCCGGCGGCTCGTCGGGGGGGTCGGCGACCGCGGTCGCCGGCGGCCAGGCGCTCGCGAGCCTCGGCACCGACACCGGCGGCTCGATCCGCCTGCCGGCGTCCTACTGCGGGCTGGTCGGGATGAAGCCGACCTACGGCCGGGTGAGCCGCTACGGCGTCGTCGCCTACGCCTCCTCGCTCGACCAGGTGGGCCCGTTCGCGCGCACCGTGCGCGACTGCGCGCTCGTGCTCGGGACGATCGCCGGCCACGACCCGCGCGACTCGACGTCGGTCGACCGCCCGGTGCCGGCCTTCGACGCCGCGCTCGCCGCCGGCGCGGCCGGTCTCCGGATCGGCGTCCCGCGCGAGTACTTCACCGACGGCATGCAGCCCGACGTCGAGGGCGCGGTGCGCGCCGCCGTCGACACCCTGGCCGGCGCCGGCGCCGCCGTACGCGAGGTCTCGCTGCCGCACAGCGAGTACGCGGTCGCGTGCTACTACGTCCTCGCCACCGCCGAGGCGAGCTCGAACCTCGCGCGCTACGACGGCGTGCGCTACGGCATCCGCCGCGCCGGTGACGAGGGCCTGCTCGCGATGTACCGCAAGACCCGCGCCGCGGGCTTCGGCGCCGAGGTGAAGCGCCGCATCATGCTCGGCACCTACGCGCTCTCCGCCGGCTACTACGACGCCTACTACCTGAAGGCGCAGAAGGTGCGGACCCTCATCCGGCGGGACTTCGACCGCGCATTCGCCGACGTCGACGTGCTGGCGACCCCGGTCGCGCCGACCACGGCCTTCCGCCTCGGCGAGAAGACCGCCGACCCGCTGCAGATGTACCTGGTCGACGTCTTCACCAACCCGGCGAGCCTCGCCGGCCTGCCGGCGATCGTCGTGCCCTGCGGGCGCGACGCCGCGGGCCTGCCGATCGGCCTCCAGATCGTCGGCCCGCCGTTCGGCGAGGAGGCGGTGCTGCGCGCGGCCCAGGCGTTCGAGGACGCGACCGACTGGCACCGTGCGCGCCCGCCGGAGCTCGGAGGCCGGGCGTGAGCCTCGACCTCGGCCGCTACGAGAGCGTCATCGGGCTCGAGGTCCACGCCGAGATGCTGACGGCGTCGAAGATCTTCTGCGGCTGCTCGGCGGCGTTCGGCGCCGCGCCGAACGCGCACACCTGCCCGGTCTGCCTCGGCATGCCGGGGGTGCTGCCGGTCCTGAACCGCCGCGTCGTCGAGTTCGCGGTGCGCGCCGGGCTCGCCACCCACTGCACGATCGCCGCGCGCAACCGCTGGGCGCGCAAGAACTACTTCTACCCGGACCTCGCCAAGGGCTATCAGATCAGCCAGTACGAGCTGCCGATCTGCACCGGCGGCTGGCTCGACGTCGCCGTCGACGGCGCCGTCAAGCGCGTGCGCCTGACCCGCATCCACATGGAGGAGGACACCGGCAAGAACATCCACGACGCGCACGGCGACTCGAGCCTGGTCGACTTCAACCGCTCGGGCGTGCCGCTCCTCGAGATCGTGAGCGAGCCCGACATGGCGACGCCGGAGGAGGCCGGGGCCTACCTCCGCACGCTCCGCACCCTGGTCCAGTACCTCGGCATCTGCGACGGTAACATGGAGGAGGGAAGCTTCCGCTGCGACGCCAACGTCTCGGTCCGCCCGCGCGGTGAGACCGCGCTCGGCGTCAAGGTCGAGATCAAGAACATGAACTCCTTCCGCTCGGTCGAGCGCGCGATCGCGTTCGAGCTCCGGCGCCAGGTCGCGGTCCTCGACGAGGGCGGCCACCTCGTCCAGGAGACCCGCCTGTGGGACGCCGACCGCGAGGAGACGCGCTCGATGCGGACCAAGGAGCACGCGCACGACTACCGCTACTTCCCCGACCCCGACCTGCCGCCGGTCCTGGTCTCCGAGGCGCTGATCGCGCGCGTGCGGAGCGCGCTGCCGGAGCTGCCGGAGGCGCGGCGCGAGCGCTTCGTCGCCGCCTTCGGCCTGCCGCCCTACGACGCCGAGGTGCTGACCGCGCGCCGCGACCTCGCCGACTACTTCGAGGCGGTGGTGGCGGCGCACCCGAACGCCAAGGCCGCGAGCAACTGGATCATGGGCGACGTCATCCGCCTGATCCGCGAGCGCAAGCTCGACGAGGCCGCGACCATCACCGACTGGCCGGTCGCCCCCGCGCGCCTGGCGGCGATGATCGCCCTCATCGACGACGGCACCATCAGCGGCAAGATCGCCAAGACCGTCTTCGAGGAGATGCTGGCGTCGGACGAGAGCCCGCGCGCCATCGTCGAGCGCAAGGGCCTGGTGCAGGTCTCCGACGAGGGCCCGATCCTCGCCGCCATCGAGCAGGTGCTCGCGGCGCACCCCGACAAGGTCGCGGAGCTCCGCGCCGGGAAGGACAAGCTCTTCGGGTTCTTCGTCGGCCAGGTGATGAAGGCGACGGGCGGGAAGGCGAATCCGCCGCTGGTGAACAAGCTGCTGGCGGCGAAGCTGAAGGGCTGAGCGGCCGCGCTGCGACGAGTGGGACGGGCGGCCCCCCTCGAGCGATTCGAGGAGGGCCGCCCGTTCGCCGTCGTCGTCGTTCAGCTACAGGTGCAGTTACCGCTGCCGTCCGGCATGTCGGAGCACATTCCGAGGTGGCCGGTTGCGGTCACACATACGACCTTTCCCGTCGTGAGAGCGGGCAGCCGGAGGCCGTCGCTATCGATCGCGGCCACCAGGTTATCGGTCTCGGCGTTGGCGCCGCCCGGCCCGAACGGCGGGGTGTAGGCGTGGAACTGGATCTCGTCCTCGGCGGCGATCCGCACCCGCCCGTTGCCGACGTTGTCGTCGACGGCGGTGATGCGGACGTGGTTCGAGCCCTGGATCTCGAAATCCATCTGCTCGTTGGACCCGATCACCGCGCGCGTCGTCTTCGCGCCGGTGCCGCCGGTGTCGTCGTAGCTCGCCTGGTAGAAGACGCCGGCGTAGGACTCGCAGGTCGTGTCCGAGACGCCGTCGCCGTCGGTGTCGCACGGCCCGCGCAGGCGGGACGACGAGGCATTGTCCTTCTCGCTGACGAGGGTGCCGTAGACCTCCATGCCGGCGGAGTCGATGGCGGCGACGAGGTTGTCGGTCTCCGCGTTCGTCCCGCCCGGTCCGTACGGTGGGTCGTAGGCGTGGAAGTGGATCGCCTCCTCGGCGGCCACGCGGACGCTGCCGACGCCGACGTTGTCGTCGACCGCGGTGATCCGGACGTCGTTCGAGCCCTGGAGCTCGAGATCCATATCCTCGTTCGAGCCGTAGACCACCCGCGTCGTCCTGGCGCCGGTGCCGCCGGTGTCGTCGTAGAACTCGCTGTAGAAGATCCCGGCGTACGAGTTGCACGTCGCGTCGGAGATCCCGTCGCCGCTCAGGTCGCACGGGCCGAGGAAGCGGAACGAGGTCATGTTGTCCTTGCTCACGACCAGGGTGCCGTCGACCTGCAGGGTGGCAAGCGGATCGGGCGACATCGTGCCGACGCCAACGGGGCCACCGGTGTAGTAGACGGTGCCCATATCCTCCTCCCACGGCGTCATCCCCGGATCACCTTGCAGCCCCTGCTCGCCTTGCAGCCCCTGCTCGCCTTGCAGCCCCTGCTCGCCTTGCAGCCCCTGCTCGCCTTGCAGCCCCTGCTCGCCTTGCAGCCCCTGCTCACCTTGCAGCCCCTGCTCACCCTGCTCGCCTTGCGGCCCTTGCGCTTGCGGCTGGCACTCGCCGTTGAAGGGCACGATGCCCAGCCCCGTCACCTTGAGAAAGATCTCGGACGTCGGGGTGACGTCCGCGAGGACGCGCTGGATGACGGCGATCTTGGGAAGCTTCGGACTCTTCGTTCCATCAGAGCCCCTCTTCACCTTGACCAGCTTCGGCTGCGCGAGGAGGATCGACGTGTCCTCGACGTCCACCATCTCCTCGAAGATCTCGGACGTGCAGGCGTCGTCCTCGAACAGCTCGAAGGTCAGCTCCGTTCCCGCGCGCGTCAGCTTCTTGAGCTCCTTCAGGTCCACCTCGTAGCTCACCGGCACGTCGTTCGCCGAGGCCGCGAGCGGCACCAGCGCGAGCACGATCGCCGCGATCGCCGTCGTCAATCTCATCTAGTCCTCCCCTTCGGTAACGGTCGTTGACCCAGCACTCCTCCCTCGCTCCCCAGGCGTGACGCGGCGCTTCGCCGCGTCGTCCGGATTCACGGGCGATAGGACACCATGCGGACCGAGGTCAAACGTCCCCGATCACCGGATGTCCCATTTTGGGACATATAGCTCAGGCGAAGCTTCGCGGGGGTGCGGTGCGGGCGCTCAGCCTTGCGCGGACTTGAGCTGCTGGAGCTTCTCGCCCATCAGGCGGAAGAGCAGGTTGATGGCCTTCATCGGACGGACCATCACCTTGAAGTCGTCGATCTTGCCGTCGGCGTTCCAGTGGATCATGTCGACGCCGTTCACGTGGATGCCGTCGATCTCGGCGACGAACTCGAGCACGGCGTCGCGCGGCCCGACGACCTCGCGCACGTAGCGGAAGCCCTGGTCGAGCAGCACGTGGAACGCCGCCGTCAGGTAGAAGATCGTGATCGCCTTCCCCTCCTGCGGCGTGTGCACGACCGGCGAGTGGAAGACGGCGCCGTCGGCGATGACGTCGTCGAGGCCGGCGAGATTCCTGCCCTCGACGAGGGCGTGCCAGCGCGCGACGGTCGACTGCTGCGGGGCGGTTGCCATGGTCCCTCCGATCTCGAGCCGGCCTCGAGGCGGCCGACACTAGGCCGCGCGCCCCGCCGTCGCAAGCGACGGCGGCCCCTTGACCGGCCGGCCCGAAGCGGGAAGAAAGCGCGGATGCGTCCCGGGTCGCAGGCGCACCTCACGCTCCTCTGCCGCGAGTTCCTCGACTCGCACCAGACCTTCGATCCCGCCACGCTGCCGTGGCCGGACCTCGCCGAGGCGGACGTCGCCAAGCTCCGCGCCCTGCCCTTCTGGGACGAGGCGGTCCGCACCGAGCGCCGGACGGGCGCCAAGGTCACGGCCTACGCGGCCGAGGAGTCGCCGCCGCTTCTCCGCGAGGCGGTCGCGCTCCAGGGCTTCGAGGAGACGCGGCACGCGGCGCTTCTCGACGCGCTCGTCCGCCGCTACGGCATCGAGGTCGACCGGGGGCCCGACCAGCCGCTCCCCCGCGACCTGCACGCCGCCTTCATCCGCACCGGCTACGGCGAGTGCATCGACTCGTTCTTCGCCTTCGGGCTCTTCGCCATGGCGCGCGACGTCGCGTTCCTGCCGCCGGATCTCCTCGCGCTCCTCGAGCCGATCGTGCAGGAGGAGGTCCGCCACATCCTCTTCCTGGTGAACTGGGTCGCCTACAAGCGGCGCCAGCGGCCACTCCCGGCGCGGCCGCTCTACGTCGCGCGCTGCGTCGGCGCGTTCGCGGGCGCCGCCTACGACCGGGCGCGCTCGGCGAGCAACGTCGCCGGCGGCGCCCGCAACGGCGGCTCGAAGGACGGCTTCACCGCGAGCGGCGCCGGCGCGATCGCCGGCAACTTCTCGCTCCGTGCCTTCGTCGCCCGCTGCCTCGAGGAGAACGACCGCCGCTTCGCGCCCTACGACCCCCGGCTCCTCCGGCCGCGGATCGTCCCGGCCGCGGCGCGCGCGTTCCTCGGCGTGGCGCGCCTGCTGCGCGGCCGGGCCTAAGCGCCTAGGCGTTGGCCCGGCCGGTAGATGCCGGCCTCCTGCAGGAGCACCAATGCGCGGATCGTGAACGTCGAGACTGCTCCAGGGCCGATCGAGCCATGGGACGGATTCGCGTATCGCTAGCGCCTGCTATCGACCCCCAGCTCTCCGATCGGCACCGCGCGAACGCCGTGCTCCAGCGGGAACCCGTGTGGCGCCCGGCAGACGAGGTCCGCCGAGATCACGCGCGGCTCCCCGACCACTCGGCGGACGAACTGCAGTCCCGCGGCATCGCCCATGGACGGCAGCTCCACCCACTTCGCATCGAGGAGCTCGATGCCCGCCGGCGACTCGATGAGGAAATCGACTTCGCGTGTGCGGTCGCGCCAGAAGAAGACACTGCGTTGGCGTCCGGCCCGGCGCTCCCGGGCACGAAGCTGGGCGAAGACGAAGGTCTCCCACACCGCGCCGACCGAGGGCGAACGGCGCAGATCCTCGAGGCTGCGAATGTTGAGCAGGGCGCAGAGCACGCCCGTGTCGGCGAGATAGAGCTTGGGGCTCTTCACGATCGACTTGGTGCGATTGGAGAACCACGGCTCCAGCAGCATCACCTGCCCGGAGGCCTGCAGCAGGGAGAGCCACTGGGCAGCGGTCGATGGCGCGATGCCGACGTCGCGTGCCAGATCGGCTCTATTGAGCAGGTTGGCGGACCGCAGGGCGCACGCGCGCAGAAAACGCTCGAAGTCACGCAGACTGCCGACGTTGGCGAGCGAACGGATGTCGCGCTCGAGGTAGGTGGCGATGTACGAGTCGTAGAAGACGCCGGCATCGATCGACGGATCGGCCTGCAGCTCGGGGAATCCGCCACGGACGATGACGGATTCGAGATCGGGAGCAGGCGTGGCATTCGCGATCTCACGAAACGACAGCGTCTCGAGCTCGAGAATGTCCGCCCGTCCCGCCAGCGAATCGGCGATCTCCTTCATCAGCACGAACTTCTGAGAGCCCGTGAGGAGGAACTGGCCCTTCTTCTCCCGCGCCGAGTCGATGGCGAGCTTGAGGTGACGAAACAGGGACGGAGCGTACTGCGCTTCGTCGAGGATCACGGGCGGCGCGTGCCGGGCGAGGAACGCCTCGGGCTCCTTCTCGGCCTGCTCGGCCTCCGCCGGCCGGTCGAGGGACACGAACGCGTGCCGAGGGAACAGCCTGCGCAGCGTCGACGTCTTGCCGGTCTGCCTCGCCCCGGTCAGGACCAGTGCTGGCCGGGTTCTCGCCGAGCGCACAAGCTGCACCTCGATATCGCGGGGGATCCACATGCACAGAATATTCGATGGAATCGAATATTCTGCAAGCCCTTGTTTCTGAATGCGGCGCGCCAGCTGGCGCAACACCCCGATCGCCAGCGATTGCTCGACTTTCGCGATCCCCTGCCCGAAAGCTCGATCCTCGCCTTGCGCCACTTGCGCGCCGCCGGCATGCACCGCGCATGACGACTCCCGGCGACGCCTTCGAGGCCGGCATCCAGATCACCCAGGCGCTCGAGCGGCACGGCGTCCCCTACGCGCTCGGCGGAGCGCTCGCGTACGGCCAGTACGGAATCCCCCGCGCGACCAACGACGTCGACGTCAACGTCTTCGTGGGTCCGAACGAGCTCGGAAGGGTGTTCCATGCCCTCCGTGACCTCGGGGTCGTCGTCGACGGAGCGAGCGCGCAGAAGCCGTCGGACTCGATGCCAAGGGGGACGTTGATCATGTTCAGGTAGTTCTCGACGGCCGCGAGCCAGGTGAGCTCGACGATCTCGCGCTCGTCGAAGTGCCGGCGCAGCGTCGCGAACGTGGCGTCGGCGACGCGGCGGTCGCGCGTCGCCTCCTCGACGTAGGCGAGCGCGGCGCGCTCGCGGGCGTCGAAGCGCGGGTCGCGGCGATAGTCGCCAAGCACCGCCACCTTCTCGAGGGAGAGCCGGCGCCGAGCCGCGACCGCGCGGCCGATGTCGTCGCAGAACGTGCAGCCGTTCACAGACGCGAGGTGGCTCGACACCAGGAGGCGGAGGCCGGGATCGAGTCCGAGCTTGCCGTCGTACGCGCGCCGGAGCTGGAGGTGCCCGAAGAGCGCGCCCGGCAGGCGCGAGAACACCACGCGGTACGGGGTCGGGACGCGGCCGAGCCAGCGCCGCATGCCCCAGAAGACCAGCCTGCATGTCTCACCAGGTTTCG
>Ga0302046_10002183_pt1 | contig 18299 bp, 13 predicted proteins | sample RVTome_11_FD_200261 | JGI IMG/M metagenome (GOLD analysis project Ga0302046, IMG submission 200261) | Soil microbial communities from uranium-contaminated site in the Upper Colorado River Basin, Wyoming, United States - RVT147D111 (version 2) ...
GCTGTTGCCGCGAGAGACGCGGCGCTACGTTCCGCGCTTCCTCGCCGTGCTCGAGATCCTGGAGGATCCGGAGCGCTACGGCTTCGACCTGCCGCAGCCCCTGCCGGCCCTCACCTACGACACCGTAGCGCTGGCGCGCTCGGTCACCCTCGCCGACCTGGAGGGCGAGCTCGGCCTGCCGGCGGGAGTGCTCCCGGCGCTCAATCCCGAGCTCCGCCGCAGTGCCACGCCACCCACCGCGTACGAGCTGAAGGTGCCGACCGACCTGCCCAGCGAGGCCCTCCTGGCCGCGCTCGAGGAGCTGCCGCGCTACACGGCCCCGGCCATCGACACGACCGTCCACGTGGTGAGCCGGGGTGAGTCGCTGTCCGTGATCGCCGATCGCTACCGGACCTCGGTGTCGAGCCTGATGCGGCTCAACGGCCTCTCCAACCCGAACCGGCTGCGCGTCGGACAGCGGCTCAGCGTCGTCGGCACGGCGTCGGCGGCGCCGCCCGCCGCGAGCAGCGGACCGACGACCTACACGGTGCGGGGAGGTGACAGCCTCTGGCGCATCGCCAGCCGCTACGGCACGACCGTCGATCAGCTCCGTCGCGACAACGGGATCTCCGGCAGCCGTCTGTCGCCGGGGCAGCGCCTGACGGTGCGCTCCGGCGGCACCGGCTCCGCGCTCTACGTCGTGCGCAGGGGCGACACGCTCGGCGGCATCGCCAGCGCCCGACGGATCCCCGTCGGCCGCCTGGCCGAGGCCAATGGCCTCAGCCTGCGCAGCACCATCTATCCGGGGCAGCGCCTGCTCATCCCGAACTAGGCCGCCGACCACACGACGCTGGACTGCCCTCACCGGGTTCCAGCGGCAGCCGCGGAGCGGGGTATTCTCGACCGATGCCGATCGTCGCGATGCCCCCCTGGCTGCGAGAGCGCCTGCGGAGCCACGAGGAGGCCCTCGCCGAGGCCCTCGGCTCCGGGATGATCGTGGCCTCCGGCTTCGCCACCTCGGAGCCGCACAGCTTCTACGCCCGCGCTTGGGACCACATCCGGGAGCGCGACCTGACCGACCTGGAGTTTCGCCAGGCGCTCTTCCTGGCGCCCCATCCGCTGATCGTGGGGGACGAGCTCCACCGCCAGGCCCAGGAGCCCGACGACGAGTCGGAGAAGCCCGTGACGCTCCTGGGCAGCATCGGCCGGACGGTGCGCCGGGCCCTGGAGAGGGCCGACGATCTCGGCGACCTGGCACGTCACCTGGACGAGCTCACGGAGCGCCGCATCCGCTTCGTTTCCGCCTTCCTGAGCCCGGTCTGCAACACGGTGGTACCGGACAATGCCGTGACGCGCGTGCTGCAGGCCGATCTCGCCGGCCGCAACCGGGCCCGCACCGAGGTCCTCTCCTGGCAGTCGGTCCACTTCCCCGATGCGCCGGACTCGATGGTGCTCGACGCCGAGGGCGAGGTGGCCGTCGATCGGATCGCCCTGGTCATGACGCCGCCCGACGCCCGTGGCCGGCTCAGCCACGGGCCGGCCAACGGCGCCAACGCCGAGCTGCTCGATCTGGCCCTGGCGAGGTCGCGGATCGGTGTGCTCCTCTACCTCAACCCGGGGTACCCGTTCACCGTGGGACACCCGGAGTCGCCCAACACGCTCGACGTCGAGCGCTTCCGCCCGGCGGCCGAGGAGGGGCGGCTCTGGGTCGTCGCAGACGATGCGGCGGTGCCGGCACTGCCGGCGGGCGCCTTCGACCGGGCCTCCGAGACGGAGGAAGCGATCGCGGACCTGGTCGCCGAGCACATCGAGGAGCACCCGGAGCTGACACGCGGCCGGGCCCTGCAGATCGGCATCGGCGCGGTGGGCGTGCAAGTGGCGCGGCGGCTGGCCGACTCGAGCTGGAGCGGCCGCTCCTACACCGAGATGCTCGACCCCTTCATGCTGCGGCTCTGGGAAGCGGGCAAGATCGCCGGCTCCCACTTCGTGCTCTCCGACGGGCGGCGCGAGACCCTCGACGGCAAGCTCGTCTGTACCTTCGCCCTCGGCGAGGCGGAGAGCGGCTTCTACGACCGCCTGGACGGTCGCGAGGACATCCTGCTCTCCGCCGCCTCCCGGGTGGTGATCCCGGAGGCCTTCTACGGCGGCATGGGAATCAACAACATCCTGGGAGTCGACTTCGCGGGCCACGTCAACGCCACCGGCCGTGACCTCAATCCGTACTCCGGCGTCGGGGGCGCCGCCACCATCGTCCGCGGCCTCGGACTCGGCGGGGTGGCCTACTTCTGTCTCAAGTCGACCCACCACACTCCCGAGGGAGAGCTGCGCTCGTCGATCGTCCCGTTCCTGCCGCGCGGCACTCCGGTCAGCCTCATCGGCCCCGACCTCTGGGGCACCCGGGAGGGCGCCCGTTTCCATCTCGCCACCGAGCACGGCATCGCCCGGATCAACGCGATGAGCCAGGACTCCTTCGTCCGCGCCGTCGTCTCGGTGGCGCATCCCGACTTCCGCGACGACCTCGCGCGCGAAGCCTGGGATCTCTTTCGGATCCGCATCGAGCGTGGAGGCTGAGCCCGGCCCGCCGCACGAATCCCGGCCGGCAAGGGCCCGTCCATGGAGTAGACTTAGCGGATGAGCGTCAAGGGATACGTCGGGCTGGCCCTCATCGTCCTCGGTGTGCTAGGCCTCGTCTACGGCGGTTTCAGCTACACCGAGGAGAAGCACGACGTCGAGTTGGGACCTGTCGAGTTCGCGGTGACCGAGAAGGAGCGGATCAACGTCCCGATCTGGCTCGGCGTGGCCTCGATCGCCGCCGGTGCCGGCCTGCTCGTCTTCTCACGACGCAAGGGCTGAGGGTCAGCCGCGTCCTCCGCTGCCTGTTGGTCGCCCCCTACCCGGCGGTGGGTCGCGGCACGCAGTGCACCGTGGTGCTCTCGGTGTGCACGAAGACGCCCAGATGGCCGGACGAGCTCTCCTTCATCAGGGTGGCCAGCGAGCAGTCGACCCGCGTGCCCTGCTCGTCCGTCAGCACCAGGGTCAGGCTCCGCGGCTGCTTCTTGCCGTAGCGCAGCTGCCACTTGGGCTCCGGGTCGTACTCGCTCTCGAGCTCGACCTCGACCTTCCTGCCGGCGTCGAGCCCGCCAACGTGCCAGGAGGACGGGATGGCGAGGTACTCCTCGCCGCCCTCGGAAGCCGAGGAGATCTCGATCCAGGCCACCGAGCGGTCCTTCCATTCGTCCAGCTCGAGCGCGACCAGCTCCGCCTCCATCTCGCGCAGGGCCTCACGTGCCAGGTCGACCTCGGTCTGCCAGACCGCGCCGTCGCGCCAGTTCGGAGCGTCGCCCTGGTCCTGGGCCCGGGCAGGCGCCACCGTGAGCACCCCGAGGGTCAGCAGTGCCCCCGAAAGGCCGATGACTCTTCGCATGGCTTCTCCTCTCGTCCCCTCGCGCTCAACGTACCGCAAGCCGAGGCGCGGGTTCAAGGGGACACGCCCGGTCATGCCGGCGGAGCCACCTCCACCGCGATGGACGTGACGACCTCGTCTCCCGCGCCGCCCACCGTCACCTCGAGGCGGTAGCTCCCCGGGGCGAGGTCGGGGAGTGCCAGGGTGGCGGCGAGCCGGACCGACCCGCCGGGGCCGTGGTCCGGCTCCTCCACGCCCTCGACCGGGACCGCCACCGTTCCCGCGGCGCCCTCTAGGCTCGCCGTGACCGTCGGATCCCCTGCCTCGAGGTGGTAGCCCACGAGCGACACCCGGACGGGGGTGCCGGCGGTGAGGACGGGGCGCGCCGAGGGGACGAACGGCTGCCCACCGAGCTCGAAGGGATAGGGGGCGCCCGCCGTCGGCTCGGAGTCCGCCCTGCTGATCACCCACGAGCCGGAGGAATCGGGCACGAACGGGGGGAGGAGAGTCGGGGGCCCCTCCGTCTCGGGAACCGAGAGGGCCGTCGTCACCAGCGTGGCCTCGCCGGAACCGCTGTCGCGCAGCAGGAAGCGAAGGCGATAGTCGCCGGGCGGCAGGACCATCTCCTCCCAGAGGCGCAGGCCTCCGGCCGCCAGGGAGGCGCGCAGCGCGGAGAGATCGAGCACGGTCGTGTGGGCCAGATGGCCCCGGATCGAGCCGTCGTCCGCGATGGCGTAGCCGTAGACCTCGAAGGAGGTCGAGTCGGTCGCGCCCGCCAGCAGGCCCTCGCCTTCGATCTCGAGCAGGATCGGGACGTAGGCGCGTCCGGCGTCGAGGGGGAAGGCCGCGGCGAGCGCGGAGACCGACCAGGCACCGCCGTCTCGGCCGTCGACGACGAGGCCGGCGGTGTTGATCCGGCGCACGAGGGGGTCGAGCTCACCGTACGGCCGGGGCGCGTAGTAGCCCGGCTGATGGAGGACGCGGGCCGAGCGCGGCGCTCCCGGCACGTCGATCTCGAGACGGTGGAACGCACCATCCTCCTCGATGTCGTTGGCCGCGAAGGAGAGGACGTAGGTCACACTCTGGTGCGCGAGCATGCGCGCCATCGCGTCGGCAGCGTCGTTGTGGTTGCGGAAGAGCTCGCCGCCGGTCGCGTCGGCGAGCGCGAACAGACCGTTCTGACCCGCCCTGGTCGGCCCCGAGACGGTGCCCGCCCGCACGCCGCCGATGTCGACGGCCTGTACGCTACAGCCGGCTCGGCGCAGGGCCTCGACCGTGATCTCGAGGCCGCGCCGCGCCGTGCTGCTGCCGAAGCGTTCCTCCGAGTCGACGCGCCAGTATTCCCCGGCGCCCGCGTCGGCGGCCATCTCCTCGAGACGTGAGACGTCCTCCGTGCCGATGAGCAGGGCGTCGTCGAATCCCTCCGACAGGAGAACGACCTGCTTGCGCCCCGGCAGGTCCCGCAACAGCCCGCCGACCTCCTCGAGCGAGGTCAGGAAGCGAAGGATGTCCGTCTCCTGGCGCTCGCGGATCGACCGTTGCGCGGCGCTGTGCAGGTCCTTGTAGTTGGAGCGCATGATGTCGTAGCGCTCGGCCTTGTTGTTGCCGCCGCCGCCCCCGTGGACGTAGGGGTGGGTCGGATCGAACATGTCCCCCACCACGAGATGGAGCGGATCCCGATGGTGCGGAATCGGCTGGGAGAGGCCGAGCGCGGCGAGGGCCGCCGCCACCTGGGCGTGATCGGGCGTGAAGCCGAGAAGCAGCTCGACTCCGCCGGCGGCGCTGTAGGTGGCGACCGCCACGCGGTCGGGGGGCACCAGGGCGCGCTCGACGACCTCCTGGCCGGTGCGCCGGGCGCGCTCGATCGACGTCGGGTCCGAGAAGCTGAGGTCGACGAGGAGCAGCAGGTGGCGCCGGGCGGCCGGCGGCAGGGCGGCCGAGGCCTCTCCGGCCAGCTCTCCCGGAGCGAGGAGGTCGATGACCTCGAAGCTCGAGAGAGGGCGCTCGCGGCCCTCGTCCCGGATCAGGAAGTCTCCGGGGCCGAGATCGCGGACGGGCTCGCCCTTGAGGAGCACCTGCACCGGGACCTCGACGGTCACCACGCGCGTCTCCCCGGTGAACCGCGGAGGCTCTTGTGTGCGGGCAGCCGGGGGAGCGGGCCAGGCCAGGAGCAGCCAGAGCGCGGCGAAGCGGAGCGGGGAGGGGGTCGGTCTCATCGGTTTCTCCTCTCGGGACGGAGGTGCCGTCCCCCGCTTCTTTGCCGGCCGTCGGCGGCGGGTTTCACGGCGAGGCCCGCGTGCTAGCGTGATGCCTCGTTGACCGATGCGGCAAAGAAGACCTCGCAGGCGGCAGGGCCCGAGCCGTCGGACGACGCCGAGCTGCGAGCGATCATGGAGCGCTATCAGGAGGGCGACTACGCCGCCTTCGAAGACCTCTACGGGCGATTCGCGCCGCGTCTGGCGGCCTACTTCCGGCGCCAGCTCCTGCTGCTGGGCGCCAACGAGGAGGACCTCGTCCAGGACACCTTCCTGCAGCTGCACCGCTCCCGCCACACCTATCTGCCGGGTCGCCCGGTGGCGCCGTGGATCTTCGCCATCGCGCGGCACGCCTACCTCATGGACCGGCGCCGGCGGGCCCGCCGGATCTCCCCCGAGGTGGGAGAGCGAGCGCTCGAGCGCCTGGGCAGGGAGAGTGGCGAGGAGGCCCTGCATCTGCGCCTGCAGCTGGAGGCGGCGTTGGGGCGCATCGGCCCGGCCCGCCGGGTGGCGCTCCTGCTTCACGACCTCTGGGGTTGGACGTTCGGGGAGATCGGCGAGCGCCTCGACATCGGCGAAGGTGCCTCGAAGCTGCGGGCGTCGCGGGGCCGGGCGGACCTGCGGCGTATCCTGACCGAGAGTGCGGAGCCCGAGGATGACGACTGACCGGGGCGTGCCGGCGCAGCTGGGGCGCGCCGTGCGCGAAGACCTCGACCCGGTGCGGCCGGCGGCTAGCCCGTGGCGCAGCGTTTGGATGGTGCTGGCGCTCTGTCTGCCGGTGGCGGGCGTCTACTTCCTGCTCGGCTTGCGCGGCGACGCCGAGAGGGTCGGGGGGTGGCTGCTGTGGGGCGCGTCCCTGGCCCAGGTCGCCCTCGGCCTGGTCTTCGCCTGGGCGACCCTCGAGCTCTCCATCCCGCGGGTTCGGCGCCTCGCCTGGAAGGCTCCTCTGGCGGTGGCCCTGGCCGTCGCCTGGCTCCTCGGCCTCTCCGCCGCGACCTGGCGGACGAGCCCGGGGCAGACGCCGCCGGGCGGAGAGCTCTTCTACTGGTGGATCTGCTTCAGCGGCCCGACGCTGCTCGGCCTGCCGCTCCTGGTCCTGCTGCTGGCGCTCGCCTCGCGGGCCCGGGCCATGCGACCGCAGCTGGTCGGTGCCTCGGCCGGCCTGGCCTCGGGGCTCCTGGTCGACGCTTTCTGGCGCACCTACTGCTCGGTCTCGGCGCTCGGCCACGTGCTCGGCGCGCACGTTCTGGCGGTGGCCGGCTTGACAGCCATCGGCTTCGCCGTCGGGATCGTCCAGCGTCGGCGCGCCCGGGAGTCCTGAGGAGTCCGGTCGGGTAGACTCCGCCGGTGTTCCAGGCCGTGGAGTCCCCGTACCTGGTGCCCTTCGACGGCTCCTTCGACGTCGCCGCGGCGCCGCCGCGGCCCCCCGACGACGCGCCGTCGAGGAAGAGCTGCCGCGTGGAGCTCGAGGGGCTGATCGAGAGGCTCAGCGAGTTGCAGCGGCGGCTCTACGCCCAGGACCGCTGGGCGGTGCTGCTCGTCTTCCAGGCGATGGACGCGGCCGGCAAGGATGGAACCATCCGGGCCGTGATGAGCGGCGTCGATCCCGCGGGCTGTCAGGTCCACTCCTTCAAGGCTCCATCGACAGAGGAGCTGGACCACGACTTCCTTTGGCGCACGGCCTTCCGCGTGCCCGAGCGGGGTCGGATCGGGATCTTCAACCGCAGCCACTACGAGGAGGTGCTGGTGGTGCGCGTCCATCCGGAGCTGCTGGAACGGCAGAGGCTGCCGTATCCGGTCGATGCAGAGACCTTCTGGCCGATGCGCCTGCGGGCGATCCGCGATCACGAGCGGCACCTCGCGGAATCCGGAACCGTGATCGTCAAGCTCTGGCTCAACGTCTCGCGCGAGGAGCAGCGTGAGCGCTTCCTCTCCCGCCTCGAAGAGCCCGAGAAGCGCTGGAAGTTCTCGCCGTCTGACGTCGACGAACGGGACCGCTGGGACGATTACCAGCGCGCGTTCGGCGAGGCACTCGCCGGCACCTCGCGTCCGTGGGCCCCCTGGTACGCAGTGCCCGCCGACAAGAAGCCCTTCATGCGTCTGACGGTAGCCCGCCTCCTCGTCGAGACCCTGGAGAGCCTGCACCTGACGTATCCGCGGGGAGCGGATCTCTCCGCCGCCGAGATCGAGGCGCTGCACGATCGCCTCGCGGGCCCCTCCTGAGATCGGAGGACCGGCATGACGAGATCGTTCCTCCCCTTCGCCCTCGCCCTCTCGCTCACCGCTTCCGCCGCTGCCACTGCGCCCCGCGGGGAGGGCCCCTGGGTCCTGCGCGTCTCGGGCTGGACCGAGGCCGATCTGAGCGACCTCGGCGCGCGCTTCGATCACCTCGGCGTCTACCCCGAGAAGGAGATGGTCCTCCTCCAGGCCGACCACCGCGAGGACCTGCAGTGGTTGCTGGCAAGAGGCTTCGCGGTCGAGGTCGACCGCGAGCGCACCGCCACGCTGGAGAAGATCGCCTTCTACCGGAGCCTGGGGGTCGAGCAGGTCAACGCCATTCCGGGCTTCGAGTGCTACCGCAGCGTCGAGGAGATGCTCGCCCGCGGCGCGGAGCTCGCCGCCGGACGGCCGGACCTGGCCGAGTGGGTGGATGTCGGCGACTCCTGGGAGAAGCTCAACCCGGGGCACGGCGGCCCCGGCTACGACATCCTGGCGTTGCGGCTGACCAATCGGAGCCTGGGGGGACACAAGCCGGCCCTGCTGGTGACCGGCTCGACCCACGCCCGCGAGTACACGACGCCGGAGCTCGTGACCCGCTTCGCCGAGCTGCTGGTGGAGCGCTATGGCGTGGATCCGGACGTCACCTGGCTGCTCGACCACCATCGCATCGATCTGATCCTGGTGCAGAACCCCGACGGGCGGAAGCGAGCCGAGACCGGGCTTCTCTGGCGTAAGAACGCCGACAACTTCGCCTGCGCGAACACCAACTCGCGCGGCATCGATCTCAACCGCAACTTCGATTTCATGTGGGGCAACTCGGTGTGCAGCGGCTCGAGCTCGAACGAGTGCAGCGAGGTCTACCACGGCGCCTCGGCCGGGTCCGAGCCGGAGACCCAGGCGACACAGGCCCACATGACGGCGATCTTCCCCGACCAGCGGCCCGACGACCAGACCACGCCGGCGCCGCGCGACTCGGAGGGGATCTACCTCGACATCCACTCCTTCGGGGGCGACGTGCTCTCCTCCTGGGGCTGCGTCGGGACGATCGGCCCGCCGCCCGGGACCAACGGGGACGACATCTGCACCCTGGGCCGCAAGTACGGCCACTTCACCGGCTACCCGGCGCGCATCGGCAGCACAGGACCGGTGGACGGCTCGAGCAAGGACTTCTCCTACGGACGGCTGGGAGTGCCCGGTTACACGATCGAGCTGGGAACGGCCTTCTTCGAGGAGTGCCCCTACTTCGAGACGGTGATCCTGGAGCCGAACCTGGAAGCCCTGCTGCAGACTGCCAAGAACGTCCGCACCTCGTACCTGACGGCCTGGGGCCCGGACACACTGGATCTCGCTGTCCCGCCGCTGCCGGTGGTCGGCGGCGACGCGGTGGCGCTGACGGCGACGGTGGACGACACCCGCTATGGCCCGCCCGCCGGTCTCTGCGTCGGGGCGCCCGACCCCTCCCGGACGGTGGGCGGCGCCGACCTCTACGTCGACGTCCCACCCTGGGCCGGCGGCGTCCCGATGGCCCTGGCGGCGAGCGACGGAGGGTTCGACGAAGGGGTCGAGCCGGTCGAGACCCTGCTGGCGACCGGCGCCCTGGCGCCGGGGCGGCACCTGCTCTACGCGCGTGGGTGGGACGTCGACCACCAGGAAGAGACCGTCTTCGGGGCGGTCAGCGCCGCGTTCCTGCACGTCGTCGACCCCGCGACGTCGCCCGTACTCGACGGCGTCGTCACCGCGCGCGGCAGCGGCGAGCCGCTGGCCGCCACGGTCTCCATCGGTCTCTTCGAGGTGCCCACGGACCCGGGGACCGGCACCTGGGAGCTGCAGGTGCCGCCGGGAACCTACGACGTCACCGCGAGGGCGCCCGGGCACGCGCCGGCGACCGCGCACGACGTCGAGGTCGCCGAGCTCGACGCCGTGACCGTCGATCTCGCCCTCTTCCCGCTCGCGGTCGTGCTGGCGGACGACGTCGAGGGCGGCAACATCGGCTGGACGGCACAGGCCCCATGGGCGATCACCACTGAGGCCGCGAACAGCCCCACCCACTCCTGGACCGACAGCCCGGGAGGCCCCTACGCCGCCAATGCCGACACCTCCCTGACCTCGCCGGCCCTCGACCTCGGCGGCCTCTCCGGCACCCGCCTCGCCTTCCGCCACATCTACGACTTCGAGCCGGGATTCGACGGCGGTGCCGTCGAGGTCTCCACCGACGGCGCGGTCTGGACGCGCCTGCGGACCTACAGCGCTCAGGATCAAACCGCCACCTGGGAGCTGGTGGAGCTCGACCTGCCGATGCTCGACGGCAGCCCGCAGGCGAGAGTCCGCTTCCGGCTTACCGCGGACGGCGGCCTGCAGCGCGACGGCTGGCACGTCGACGACATCGAGATCTCGGCCGGCACCGCGACCGCCCTCTTCGCGGACGACTTCGAGTCCGGCGACACCAGCGCCTGGACCACGACGGTGCCCTAGGTGGACGAGGCGGCAGTGCCGCTGAGCCGGCTGGCGACAGACTCCCGGACGTCGAACGCGTGACGGTGCGCGGTGCTACGCTCCTCGCCGTCCCCGGAGGACAGACGATGCAGCTCCGTCTTCGATTTCAGCGTCGACTCACCGCGGCCTTCCTGGTCTCGCTGGCGTCGTTGGCGGCGGCCGCCTCGGGGCAGTGGTCCGGGGACCCCGCGGCCAATCTGGTCCTCTCCGATCGGATGGGCGAGCAGGTGCAGCCGAAGATCGTCGCCGGCGCCGACGGCGGGGCGTACGTCTCCTGGTTCGACAATGCCACGGGCGGCTACGACGTGACGCTCCAGCGGCTCGACCTCCAAGGGGTCGAGCAGTGGACGCACAACGGCGTGCTGGTGGCCGATCGCGGCTTCAGCTCGACCCAGGACTACGGCCTGGCGATCGATACCGGCGGCAACGCGCTGCTGGCGTACCGCGACGACTCCGGAGCCAACGAGCAGATCGCGGCCGCCAAGGTGAGCCCGGCGGGCGCGCTGCTCTGGGGCGTCGGCGGCATCCTGGTCACGTCGACGACGGGATTCGTCGCGGCTCCCAAGATCGCGGGTGCGAGCGACGGCAACGTCGTCGTGGCCTGGAGCGAGGACTCGAGCGTGATGGCGCAGAAGCTCGACGGCGACGGCATGCCGCTGTGGAGCCCCGCGGTCGCGCTCGTGCCGGCGAGAGGCGCCTTCCAGCTCTGCGACCTGCACGCCGCGGAGGACGGCAGCGTCATCCTCTCGTTCGTGCATCAGGGGGCCGGCACCCGACACCTCTGGGCCCAGAAGCTCGACACCGACGGTGACCCCGTGTGGGGGGGCGGCCACGTCCAGGTGTACGACGGCGCCGGGTCGCTGCAGTTCGGCAGCTTCCCGGCCTTCGTACCGGACGGCTCGGGCGGCGCCGTCTTCTCGTGGTACATCACGTCCCCGCTCCAGGTCTTCGCCCAACGCGTCCTCGCCAACGGCTCCGAGGCCTTCGCCCACGACGGCGTCGCCGGCTCGACGGACCTGGTCCGGCTGAGAGCCTCCCCGACCGTCGCCTTCGATCCGGGCACGGAAGAGAGCTTCCTCTTCTGGGTGGAGACCGATTCCCTGCAGAGCCAGTTCGGCATCTGGGGGCAGAAGCTGGACGCTGCGGGCGTGCGCCAGTGGACGGACACCGGGCGTTCCCTGGTCCCCCTGGGACCGGACTCCTTCAGCTTCGTGCAGGCGCGCACCCTCGACGGGGGAGCGGTCGCCGCCTGGATCGACAGCGTCTCCTTCGGCAACGATCCCATCCGCGCCTCGCGCCGCGACGGCGCCGGCGACCCGGTCTGGGACCCGACCCTGGTCGACCTCAAGAGCTCCGCCACCGGCTCCTCGCGCCTGGCGAGCGCCACGAGCACCGCCGGCTTCGGCATGTACGTCTGGTCCGACGGCACCAGGGACGCCGACATTCTCGCCCAGAACCTCAACCCCGACGGAAGCCTCGGCCCGCCGCTCCTCTTCGCCGACGGCTTCGAGTCCGGCGACACCAGCGCCTGGACGACGGCCGTGCCGTAGTGGGGCGTTTCCCCGCCGGGAACCGCCGGGCCCGTCCGGCGTTGAAGGGATCGAGGACGCCGCTCACGGCGCGCCGCGAGACGATGAGGAGGTCCAGGATGATCCACGGGTCGAAGGAGGGTCGGGTGTTGGTGTCGGCCGTCGCGTTGACGGCGACGCTGTGCGGGGCCGCGTGGGGCGAGGCGGCGGAGCGCGGGGACGAGGGAGGCCGGGAGCACCGCATCGTCGTGCTCGAGGGAGAGAACGGCAGCCGGGAGGAGCGGGTGCACGAGATCGTGCTGGCCGACGGGCCCGAAGGGGCGATGCGTTTCCTCGGCGGTGCCGGTCATCTCGTCCACCCGTCCTGGGCAGGTGGTGGCTTCCTCGGCGTCGAGCTGACCTCGCTCACCGGCGAGCTGCGAGCGCACTTCGGAGCGCCCGAGGACGCCGGCGTCATGGTCGCTCGCGTGGTCGAGGACTCCCCGGCCTGGCGCGCCGGCGTGCGGGTGGGCGACATCGTCGTCGCCGTCGCCGGCGAGCGCGTAGACACGCCTGCCGACCTGGCGCGGGAGGTCCGCGAGCGAGGCGACGAGACGGTGACGGTCGAGCTCTGGCGGGACGGCCGGCTGGAGCAGCTCGACGTCGCGCTCGAGGAGCGCGAGGCGTCCTGGCGAGGGTTCGAGGGCTTCGAGCTGCCGCCCTGCGCGGCCGCGGGGGACTGCGCCTTCGATCGGTTCCTGCACTGGCGCGGCCTCGACTGCGAGCGGGAGGACTGCAACGTCGTCGTGCGCTGCGACGGCGCGGGACAGTGCGAGTGCGAGGTCGACGGCGAGAGCCGCGACTGCGCCGAGCTCGAAGGCGAAGGGGAGTAGGCGGCCGTCAGCTCGTCAGCAAGGCCACGGACTCCGGCTCGAGGTCCTGCGCGACCGTGGCGCCCGGGCCGAAGACCCGAAGGCCGGCGCGCTGCCCCTCGTCGAGGTCGAGCGAGATGGTCCGCGCCTCCGCGACCTGCACGCTGGTGCGCAGGTCGATGACCGTGATCGATCCTTCGGGGTCGATCGAGTAGTCACCGCTCGGCTCCCCCTCGTTGGCGACCACCAGCCAGCGGCCGTTGGGGCTGAAGGCCACGGCGTCGGGCCACGCCCCCACCTCCCAGCGCCGCAGGAGGCGGCCGCGGGGGGAGAGCAGGACGAGGCTCGACCTCGGACTCAAGCACGGGCCGCGACGGATCGGAGAGATCGACGATCAGCGGCCCCCTGGGTCGATGTCCATGGTGCCCCGAGCCTACACGGTCACTCGACGACCGTCGTCCAGGCCCCGGTGCCGCCGGATTCGAAGTCGTCGGTGAAGAGCGGACCGTCGGTGTCGGCCCAGGCGGCGGTGAGAGGCCCCCACGGGCCGCCGCCGGCGAGCCCGCGGACCAGGACCAGATGCCGCCCGGCGGGCAGAGGGCCGAGCTCCACCGTGGCCTCGACGACCTCGCTCGGGTCCCCCCACGCGCCGTCCACCGGGCTAAGGGGCCGGCCGGTCCCGGCGGGTCCCGCCTCGTCGAGGAAGTACTCCGCGGCGACGATCGGGGCCGTCGGTTCACCCGGCAGCCGGCGGTCGGCCACGGTGGCCGTGAGCAGCGCCTCGGTCGGGCCGATCGGGGCGGTCACCGCGTCGAAGGCGTCGGGTCCGTAGGCCAGGGCGTAGGGGGCCGGCGCGATGGTCAGCGCGTAGAGGAACGCCGGCAGGTTCTCCTCCCAGAAGGCCCGTCCGGAGGAGCCGTCGAGGCACTCCCACGGTGGGAAGAAGCCGGCACAGCCGCCGCCGAGGGGCCCGACCTCGAAGGTGAACGAGGCGACCCCGAGCTTGCCGTAGGCCCAGTCGTCCGAGACGCCGTCCACCTCGTAGAGGAAGCCGGCCGGGTCGTAGCCGTTGAACAGGGCCAGCTTGCGCCCGATGGTCTCGAGCTGGGCGTCGTTGGGCGCCGGCCCGAAGTCGGTGAACCCCCAGGGCCAGAGGACCAGGTCCGAGTAGGAGTGCAGGGTGAGGAAGATCCCCGGCGCGTCGGCGGGTGCGGCAGACGGCAGCTGGTCGTCGCCGTTGGGACCGTTGGCGTCGTCCATCACCGAGGCGAAGAAGCTCTGGAAGGCCTGCGTCTCGGGCTCCGAGGCGGCGGACGGGCCGCGATAGGTCGGATCGCAGGCGTTGGTCGAGGAGCCGCCGCAGCAGCCCCAGAGGAAGCTGTGGTTGCGGTTGAGGTCGATGCCGCTCTGCGAGCCGGGGCAGGCGTCGGAGTTGACGTTCTTGCGCCGGAATGCGGCGGTGCTCTGCTCGTTGTCGGCGTGCCCGTCCGGGTTCTGCATCACCAGCACGTACGCCACGTGGCGGTCGACCAGCCAGGTCGCCAGGGGATCCTCGCCGTAGCCGCCGGCGCCGTCCCAACCGTCGAGCAGGTAGTGGGCCCAGCGCAGAGCCAGCTCGGCGGTCATCACCTCGCGGGCGTGGATGGTGGCCATGAGGACGAACGGCGGCTTCTCCTCGATCGGTCCGAGGTCGGCGTCTTCGTTGGTGATGCGGAGCACCAGCATGTCCCGCTCGTGCCCGCCGTGGCCCGCCTCCCAGGCGTCGCCTGCGTCGACGAGCTCGGTCAGCTCCGGGTAGGACGCCGCCAGCGCCGCCAGGTCGTCGACCAGGTAGCGGCTCTGCGTGTTGTTCACGAAGTCGTCGAAGTAGTGGTAGCGAGGGTCGAGCATGGCCGCGGGAGCCTCCGGTGCCGCGTCGAAGGCGGCCGCCGGAAGGATCGCCACCCCCTCCGCAGCGAGCGCGGCCTTCTCCTCTGCGCTGAGGCGCACGATCGCCAGGCCCGCGAAGCGATCCACGGCCCACAGGTCCGTCTCGCGCGCCAGCCGGTCGAGACGCTCCTGCGTGCGGTAGAAGACCGATTCCAGGGTCGGCTCCTGGGCCAGGATCCGCATGGCCGGCATGAGGGCCACGACGCACACGGCCCGGATCACCGCGCGCGCCATCAGTGCACCGCCGGCCGGTGGCCCGGCTGCTCGTCCTCGGTCAGGCTGTGGGTGAGGACGAAGTGGTAGAGCGCCACGCGTTCGCTCGCGGTCTCGGCGATCGCCTCGAAGAGGTGCTCGTCCTCGTCCTCCTCGCCGGCCTCCTGCACGTAGGAGACCCGCTCGCCGTCCAGGAGCAGCTCGCCCACCAGGCGCTTGCCGCGGATGGCCTGGACGACCAGGGCCCCCCGGTCGGGACCGATGTACCAATGCAGGTCGTCGTCGTCGAAGAGGGACACTTCCGGGGTGCCCACGCGGATCAGGCAGTTGGGATGCTCCTGGAGCCAGGCCCAGAAGTCCTCGAAGGAGAGCGTCGTCATCGGCCCCGGTACGGTACCAAGGCCAAGGGGGACCGGCTAGTAGCCGCCAGGACGCCGGGAACGTGGGCGGGAGCAGGGCCTGCGACTCGGCGCGACCGGGCTTGGCATAATCGACGCCCCGTCGCTGGCGGCGGTCCAACGGAGGCTCGACGCGATGAATTCCAGACGCCCTCTCGCTGCCCTGTTCCCCGCCCTGGCGCTGCTCGCCCTTCCACTTCTCTCCGCGGAGGCGGAGGGGGAAGTCTGGGGCCCGGGCGCCTTCTCGGGCCTCGCCTTCCGCGGCATCGGCCCGGCGCTGATGTCCGGTCGGATCGCCGACATTGAGGTCGACCCCGAGGACGGGAGCACCTGGTACGTCGCGGTCGGCTCCGGGGGCGTCTGGAAGAGCGTCGACGCCGGCACGACCTGGACTCCGATCTTCGACGGTGAGGGCTCGTACTCGATCGGCGACGTCGCCCTCGCTCCGTCCGCGCCGTCGATCGTCTGGGTGGGCACGGGCGAGAACGTCAGCGGCCGGCACGTCGGCTGGGGGGACGGCGTCTATCGCTCGGACGACGGCGGCCGGTCGTGGAGGAACACCGGCCTCGGCGAGTCCGAGCACATCGGCAAGATCGTCGTCCATCCGGAGGATCCGGACGTCGTCTGGGTCGCCGCCGAGGGGCCCCTCTGGTCGAGCGGCGGCGAGCGCGGCGTCTACAAGACCGACGACAGAGGGGCGACCTGGCGGCGGGTGCTGGACCTCGGCGTCGACACGGGCGCCACCGATCTCGAGATCGACCCGCGCGATCCCGATGTCCTCTACGCCGCAGCCTACCAGCGACGGCGCCATGTCTGGGCCCTTCTGGCCGGCGGCCCGGAGTCCGGGATCTGGAAGTCGACGGACGGCGGCGAGAGCTGGAGCGAGCTCGCCAACGGCCTGCCCGCCGGCGACATGGGCAAGATCGGCCTGGCCGTCTCGCCCCCGGATCCGGACGTCGTGTACGCCACGATCGAGGCCGACGAGGAGGAGCGGGGTCTCTACCGCTCGCTCGACCGCGGCGCCAGCTGGACGAAGCGCAGCGGCTACGTCTCGGGTGGCACCGGCCCTCACTACTACCAGGAGATCGAGGCTTCGCCGCGCGACGTCGACCGGCTCTACCAGATGGACGTGTTCCTGCACTGGAGCGCCGACGGGGGGAGCACCTTCCAGCGCTTCGAGGAGCCCGACAAGCACAGCGACAACCACGCCCTGTGGATCGATCCCGAGGACCCAGAGCACCTCGTCGCAGGCAGCGACGGCGGCCTCTACGAGACCTTCGACCACGGCGGCAGCTGGCGCTTCGTGCCCAACCTGCCGGTGACGCAGATCTACAAGGCCGCGGTGGACAACGACACGCCCTTCTACAACGTCATCGGAGGCACGCAGGACAACGGCACCCAGCTGGGTCCCGCGGCGACCACCAACGTGCACGGCATCCGCAACGAGGACTGGATCGTGCCGCTCGGTGCCGACGGCTACTCGTGCGCCATCGACCCGCAGAGCCCCGACATCGTCTACGCCGAGATCCAGCGTGGCACCCTGATGCGGTTCGACAAGCGGAGCGGCGAGGCGCTGGACATCCAGCCGCAGCCGGAGCCGGGGGAGCCGGCCGAGCGCTGGAACTGGGATGCCCCGCTGCTCATCAGCCCGCACGATCCGCGGCGGCTCTACTTCGGCTCCCAGCGTCTCTGGCGCAGCGACGACCGAGGGTCCTCCTGGCGCGCCGTCTCGGCCGACCTGACGCGGAACCTCGCCCGCTACGAGCTCGAGGTGATGGGGCGCGTGTGGAGCGTCGACGCGCTGTGGGACAACGGGGCGATGTCGTGGTACTCCACCTTGACCGCGATCGACGAGTCGCCCCTGGTCGAAGGCCTCCTCTACACCGGGAGCGATGACGGGGTCATCGCCGTCTCGGAGGACGCCGGCGCCACCTGGCGTCGAGTCGAGAGCATCGATGGTGCGCCGGACGGTGCCTTCGTCAACGAGATCAAGGCCTCGGTCGGCGATCCGGACACCGTCTTCGTCGTCCTCGACGATCACAAGCGGGGCGACTTCTCCCCCTACGTCGTGGTGAGCCGCGATCGGGGCCGCAGCTGGAGCTCGATCGCCGGCGACCTGCCCGCGGACGAGATCGTGTGGTCGATCGAGCAGGACCACGTCGACCCGGACCTCCTCTTCGTCGGCACCGAGCGCGGGGTCTCCTTCTCACGCGACGGCGGCCGGCGGTGGACGCGCCTCGACGGCGGCCTGCCGACCATCGCCGTGCGAGACCTGGTCATCCAGCGCCGGGAGGGCGACCTGGTGGCCGCCACCTTCGGGCGGGGCTTCTGGGTGCTCGACGACTACGCCCCGCTGCGCGGCCTGACGGCGGCGGCGCTCGGTGAGCCGGCCGCCCTCTTCCCGGTGCAGGACGCCTGGCGGTACCTGCCCTCGATGCCTCTGGCCGTGCGCGACACCGGGTACCAGGGGAGCAGCTACTACCGGGCCGAGAACCCGCCGTTCGGTGCCGTCTTCACCTACCACCTGGCCGCAGAGCTCTCGCGCACGGCCCGGGAGCGCCGGCACGAACGGGAGAAGGAGCAGCGCGAGGCGGGAGAGGACGTGCCCGTGCCCGACCTCGAGGCCCTGCGCGCCGAGCGCCTCGAGCACGAGGCCGGGATCTGGCTCGAGGTCTCGGATGCCGACGGCCGGATCGTCCGCCGGCTCCCGGCTCCGGACGGAGAAGGCTTCCATCGCGTCCCCTGGGACCTGCATCACCCCGCGGTGGACCCGATCACTCTCGAGGCCCCGGGCTGGCAGCCGCCGTGGGCCGAGCCCAGCCGGGGGCCGCTGGCGGCGCCGGGGGCCTACTCGGTGGCGCTGGTGCTGGTCGAGGACGGTGAGACCCGGACCCTGGCCGGGCCCCAGGACTTCGAGGTCGTCTCCCTCGACAACCAGACGCTGCCGGCCCTCGACGCCGGGGAGGTCGCGCGGTTCCACCGCAGCGCCGCCGAGCTGGCGCGCCTCGCGCAGGGCCTGGGCGAGCGCC
>Ga0302046_10002184_pt1 | contig 18291 bp, 13 predicted proteins | sample RVTome_11_FD_200261 | JGI IMG/M metagenome (GOLD analysis project Ga0302046, IMG submission 200261) | Soil microbial communities from uranium-contaminated site in the Upper Colorado River Basin, Wyoming, United States - RVT147D111 (version 2) ...
CGCAGAGACGCCGAGTTCGCAGAGGTTTTTATGGCTTTTCTCAGCGTTCTCTGCGACTCTGCGGTGATAAAGCCGCTGGTCGAGCGGAAATTTTAGCATGCGTTTAGTATATTCATCGGCCAATGATCGGGTTACAGTTTCAAAACTGCAACCATCAGGCGAAAGCAAACTCTCGAACCCAGGTCATTGTCAGGGATATGTGCTGCTTACCACTCAGAAATCATTCTCCACCGGCCCGAAATCATATCCCCCGGTGCAGAAACCATATCCCCCTACGTAGAAACGATATCCCCCGGTGCAGAAACGATATCTCCCGCGTAGAAACGATATTCCCCGTCCGGTCAGGCGTTTTTTGGGGGCGATGTCGAACTATTTGTCTCGCCAATAGGATAAATGAACATCGCCACGAAGCCCTCGTAGTCCTGGGGATTTTCATAGTACGGCTCGCCGTTGAACGTGAGCCAGGCATGCCCGCCGATGCCGCCGCCTTCGCTGCTATCTTTGAACCGGGCGCCAAAGACAATGCCGACCGGCAGGCCCGCTTCTCGCAGGAAACGGTAGCGCAGCAGCGAACGCCGCAGGCAAATGCCCAGGGGCGAGCCCAGATGCCAGGCGCTCACGGCATCGGCCAGACGACGGACATCGTCCGGCTCGATCCGATGGGTTTCAATTTGGCGTGATGGGGTCAGTTGGGCCATCATCGTTGGGAGCGAGTGATTGAACTGTTGTGGTAGCCGCCGGCAAAAAGTGATCATGCGCCACAACAATTGTCTCCGAGCCGGATTGGGCAGGGCGCGGGTAATGATTGCCGTATGCTCGATCGCCCTGACAACCCGCTTAAACAAGGATCAGACCTTCATCCTTTAACTCCGCCGCCAGCTCGAGCAAGTCGGCTTCCACTTCGCCGGGTTCCACATCATAATCGCCGGCAATGGTCTGAGCGCAATCGGCAATGGTGCGCTGGCCGTCGATCAGCTCCCAGAACATAGTGGCCGTATCGTTGGCCGAATAATACGAACCGGTATTGATATCGATGATGATCGCTTCCTCGCCTACCGTCTGGTAGTTGGCGTTGGGACTGCGGCGAGGTGTAGTAGAAGCGTGCATAAATTTCTCCTCCGATTCAAGACGTGGGCAAAACCGTTTTTAATATACGTCTGTGACTCAGTTTTGTCAAAAGGCCCCGGTTTTTGATTTTAACCTCGAACTCCATTATCATACGGTTATGAATCTGTGGCACGATTTTCCCGGACCCAATGCGGGTTATGTGTTAGAACTGTATGAACGGTATCAACGCGATCCCGGATCGGTCGATGTGGCCACCCGGGCCTATTTCGAGGGTTGGACCCCGCCGCGTGATGGTATCACGCATGATGGCCTTGGTCTGGCTGCGGCGCCGGCTTTCGAGACGATTGTGGGGGCGGTCAACCTGGCCCAGGCAATCCGCGAGTATGGCCACCTGGCCGCGCAGCTAGACCCGTTGGGCAGTCCGCCGCCGGACGACCCATCGCTCGACCCGGCGACGCACGGCATTAGCGAGGACGAGCTGAGGCGGCTGCCGGCCCAGCTCGTCGGCGGGCCGCTGGCCGCGCAGACAGATAATGCGCTCGAAGCCATCCGGGCGCTGCGCCGGATTTATTCGACCCGTACCGGCTATGACTACGATCACCTGCGTGTCCCGGCGGAACGCACCTGGCTGCGCCTGGCGGCTGAGACGGGCCGATTTCGCCCGCCGCACGACCCCATCGACCCGGCAGGCTTGCTCAGACGGCTGACTCAGGTCGAGGTGTTTGAGCAGTTTTTGCATCGCATCTTTCCCGGCAAAACCCGCTTTTCCGTCGAAGGGCTGGATATGCTGATCCCTATGTTGGACGAGGTCGTTGGCGAAGCGGCTGAGGGCGGTATTTATACCATCTTGATCGGCATGGCCCACCGGGGGCGGCTCAATCTGCTGGCCCACATTCTCAATAAATCGTATGCTCACATCCTGGCCGAATTCAAGGACCCGGTCCAGGGCCGCCACTTTTTCGTTCACGAGGAGTTGGGCTGGACCGGCGATGTCAAATATCATCTGGGGGCGCGCCGGGCGATCAAGGATGGCCAACCGGTCGACCTGATCGTGACGATGGCGCCCAACCCCAGCCACCTGGAAGCGGTCAATCCCGTGGTCGAAGGGATGGCCCGGGCGGCGGGCACCCGCGTCGATGAACCGGGGCCGCCGCGTTTTGAGCACGTCGTCTCGCTGCCGGTGCTCATTCATGGCGATGCTGCCTTTCCCGGTCAAGGCGTCGTGGCCGAGACCCTCAACCTGTCCCAACTGCCGGGCTATCGCACCGGGGGGACCATTCACCTTATCGTCAATAACCAGCTTGGCTTCACCACCGAACCCCGCTGGGGCCGCAGCACGCTGTACGCCAGCGACCTGGCCAAGGGTTTCAAGATTCCCATTGTCCACGTCAATGCCGACGATCCCGAAGCCTGTATCGAAGCGGCGCGCCTGGCCTGCGCTTATCGGGCTGAGTTTCAAAAAGATTTCTTGATCGACTTGATCGGTTACCGGCGTTATGGCCATAACGAAGGCGATGAACCACGCTTCAGCCAACCGCTCATGTACCACGCCATCGACAGCCACCCCACCGTGCGCCGGCAGTGGGCCGGCGCCCTGGTCGAGCGGGGGCTGATCGAGCCCGATGTTCCTGAGAGGCTGGTCAATGAAGCCCTGGAAAAGCTGCAAAACGAGTTCGAGTCGCTGAAGCCGGCGGAAGATTTGGACGAAGCGCCGCCGGAGACACCGCCGCCCGGTGCGGCCCAGGGAGTCAAAACCGGTGTGCCCCTCAAGACATTGCGGGAACTCAACGAGGCCCTGCTGACGTTCCCTGACGATTTCAGCCTCAATGAGAAGTTAACGCGGGCGATGAAACGGCGCCAGCAGGCTCTGGCCGATTCGGCTGAAGCAGCGGTCGATTGGGCGACGGCCGAAGACCTGGCCCTGGCTTCTATTCTGGCCGATGGGACCGCGATCCGGTTTACCGGGCAGGACGCGGAGCGGGGCACCTTTAGCCAGCGCCATGCGGTTTTTCACGATGAAGCCAATGGAAAAAAGTTTATTCCGCTTCAGGCGCTGCCCCAGGCCAGAGCGGCGTTTGAAATTCATAACAGCCCCCTCAGCGAAAACGCGGCGCTTGGATTCGAGGTTGGCTATAATGTCCAGGAGCCGGCCCGGCTGGTGATCTGGGAAGCCCAATATGGCGACTTCATTAACGGCGCGCAGGTGATCATCGATGAATTTATCACCTCGGCCCGGTCCAAGTGGGGCCAGACACCGTCGCTGGTGCTGCTGCTGCCGCACGCTTATGAAGGCCAGGGACCGGATCACTCAACCGGCCGGCTGGAACGCTTTTTGCAAATGGCCGCCGAAACCAACCTGCGCATCGCTACCTGTACGACGGCGGCCCAATATTTCCATCTGCTGCGCCGCCAGGCGGCCTTGTTGGAGACCGATCCCCTACCGTTGATTGTCATGACGCCCAAGAGTTTGCTGCGCCATCCGCTGGTGGCCTCGCCGCCTGAGATGCTGGCAAAGGGCGGCTGGCAGCCCGTCATCGACGATGCCCAGGCTAACGAGCAGCCAGATGTGGTTCGCCGCCTGATTATGTGCAGCGGCAAGGTCTATATCGACCTGGTGACGGACGACCGGCGTAACGAGAGTCCGGCCATCGCTCTAGTGCGCCTGGAACAGTTTTATCCCTTCCCGGCGGCGGCGCTCGAACCCATCTTGGCAGGCTATCCGGCACTGCAAGAATTGGTCTGGGTTCAGGAAGAACCCCAAAATATGGGGGCCTGGGCTCACGTTCAACCTCGCTTAGCCAGGGTGATCGAGGACCGCTGGCCGCTGTATTACCTGGGCCGGCCTCGCAGTTCCAGCCCGGCTGAGGGCTCGATGGCCTGGCACAGCGTGAACCAGCAGGCTCTCATCGACCGGGCCTATAACCTGGACCCGGATACGGGCCTGGAAGAGGATGAGACGATTGTGTTCGAAATGTCGGTTTGCTGATTTAAGTAATAGGATAGTATCTTCGCAGTTCAAATCTTGTTTTTGGGCAAAAAAATATTCAACCATGAAGGACATGAAGAACATGAAGAATAAAAAACTTCAGTCGTAAGTTATGAGGAGTAACAATGCCAATCGAAATCGTTGTACCTGATCTGGGCGAGTCGGTCCTGGAGGCCACGGTCGGTCGCTGGTTGAAACAAGAAGGCGATCACGTTACCGTGGGTGAAGCCCTGGTCGAGTTAGAGACCGACAAAGTCAATCTGGAAGTCGGCGCGGAGCAGGCCGGCGTGCTGGCCCACATCGAACGGGCTGAAGGGGATGATGTTCGGATCGGCGACGTGCTGGGCGTGATTGAAGAAGTCGCTGATAATGGCGCCTCGCCAGCGGCTGAGGTTGGCGATACCACCGTTCAGAAAAAAGAAGCCGTTGCAAGAGATAAAGTGAAGGCTAAACCAGCGGATAAAACGGAGACAGGGGATAAGGCAGCACCAACCAAAGAAGCTAAAGAAGCGCAGGAAGCGCCCGCCAGGGATGAGGAGAAAGCCACTCCGGTCGCCCGGCGGCTGGCCCAGAAACACGGCGTCGATCTGACCGACGTGCCCCACGACTCAAATGAACGATTGACCCGGCACGACGTCGAAAGCTATCTCGAACAGCGCCAGGGTGGGACCGAAGACAAAAAGGAAGCTGCCAAAGAAGAAGGCGCTGCTCAGGCCAAATCGGAAACGAAACCGGCGGCTGATCGGGCCGGGCGGGAAGAGCGGGTGCGCATGTCCCGCCGCCGCCAGACCATCGCCCGCCGCCTGGTCGAGGCCCAACAGACGGCGGCGATGCTGACCACATTCAACGAAATCGACATGGGCGCGGTCATGGAACTGCGCCAGCGCCGGCGCGACTCGTTCCTAAAAAGGCACGGGATCAAGCTGGGGTTCATGTCCTTTTTCGTCAAAGCCAGCGTCGGCGCCTTGAAGCAGTTTCCCCAGGTCAACGCCGAGATCGACGGCAATGAGATCGTCTTGAAGCATTACTATGACATTGGCATGGCTATCGGCGCGGAAGAGGGGCTGGTGGTGCCGGTCATACGGGACGCGGATCGCCTGACCTTTGCCGAAATCGAGCAAACGATTGAAGCCTTCGTCCAAAAATCCAGGGATGGCAGCCTGTCGCTGGATGATCTGCGAGGCGGCACCTTTACGATTACCAACGGCGGCGTGTTCGGCTCGTTGCTGAGTACGCCGATTCTCAACCCGCCGCAAGTAGGCATTCTGGGGCTGCACAAGATCGAAGAGCGGCCTATCGCTCAAAACGGCGAGATCGTCATCCGCCCGATGATGTACGTGGCCCTGAGTTACGATCACCGCATCGTCGATGGCCGGGAGGCGGTGCAGTTTTTGGTACGTATCAAGGAATTGATCGAAGACCCGGAGACGCTGCTGCTAGAGGGCTGACCCAGCCCGGTTTGTGTCTGAGTTCATCGAATTATCCAAGTTTAAGCTTAAATTATAATTTTTCAATAAGTAGGGGTGAATTTGCCAAACCCTAAAGGTTTTCAAAACCTTTTAGGGTTTCTTTGCCCGGATTATTGAGATGGCGTCTTAAATTCTTTAAATCCCGACCGTTTTGACCGACTTGTGTCTCTAAATATGTAGAAACAGGTGAATTTTTGTCATTCTACTCATTCTACCTACTAATCGAAAGGAGTAACACTATGAATGCGGTCAAAGTACAGTACACGGTCAAAGAAGCTTATGTCGAAACCAACAAACGGAATATCCAACGAGTGATGGCTGAACTGCGGGGGCTCAATAATCCCGGCATAAAATACAGCTCGTTCTTGCTCGATGATGGCAAGACGTTTGTCCATTTTGGCATGTATGCCGATGAGGAAGCCAAATCTGTCGTAGGCGATCTGGATTCCTTTAAGCGATTCCGGCAGGAGCTACAGGAAAGCCAGCCGGACGTGCCGCCCAAGGCGGAGGAGCTAAACCTGGTGGCTTCGGCTTACGACATATTCTGATTTAACGCCTTTTCAGTTTAATTCTTGATTTTTGGACAAGAAAATGTTCAACCATGAAGGGCATGAAGAACATGAAGAAAAAACTTCATGCCCTTCATGGTTAATTTCAGTATGAGGTGTGAATAATGACCGATTTCGAATTGCTCAAACGTGCTCAGGCCGGAGAGATCAGGGCGTTTCACACGTTATTTTCGGAGTTTCAACCGCAGTTGAAATCCTATCTCTACCGCTTATTGGCCAATCGTAATGACGTAGAGGATGTGGCGCACGATGTCTTTATTCTGGCGTTTGAAAATATTGGCTCCTTTAGAGCTGAAGCAAGCTTGAAAACGTGGGTTTTCACCATTGCCACCAATCACGCCCGCAGACATCTAAAGCAGCGAAAACGTTGGGTTACGGATACATTTGAGCGCACCCGGGATACGGCTTATGAAGAACCGGATGTGATGCAGGCCATTATGCATGCCAACCAACATGCCCCCCAAGGGGTGTATGAAATCCGTGAGCATATCGACTACTGTTTTACCTGTGTGTCCAAAATGCTGCCGCTCGAACAGCAGATCGCCCTAATCTTGAAAGATATCTATGACTTTAAAGTCAAGGAAATCGCCGGCATTATGGATACGACTTATGGCGTGGTGAAACATCTTTTGCACAGCGCCCGCAAAACGATGATCGCCATTTTTGACGATACCTGTGCCCTGGTCAGTAAGCGCGGAGTCTGCAACCAGTGCAGTGAATTGAATGGAAAATTCAACCCGAAACAGGACCGGCAGGCCAAACTGATGAAAATCAAAATGGTCAAAGATCGCTCAAGCTATAATGTCAAAGAGCTTTATGCATTAAGAGCAGAGTTGGTCAAAGGCATTGATCCGCTTCAGGCCGAAGGCGCGGATTTGCACGAGGCCCTGATGAATATTAACCATCGTGTCAATTCTGATTCACCATCAAATTGAAGCGAAAGCCAATAAGGTCGCCGTAATCAGCGTGGTTGTGGTCAAATGGCTAACAAAATTGTAGCAGATGGGACCACTCTATGCCAAATTTCCGGGCGAGCTCTGTCTCAAATCATGACCAGCGCCACTAAGATATAGTAGAAAGCCGGGAAGAGCCAACGGGACACTTTGTCAATTCTTTGGGAGGCAGCCATATTGCCTTTTTTCATCATCGTATGCCCGATGACATTTTCCAGGACTGTTAACGCCAGAAAGATATAACTCACGGTCAACATATTGTCCAGCCGGGTTGAGTAGGGGAGTTTCGGCAAACTATCGGAGGTCACAAAATCAAAGGCAACCACGGTCAGGACACTGGTAAACGAGACGCTCAAACGATCGGCCAGGTGCATGCTCTCAAAATCCATCCAAAAGACCGCCCACGAGATAGCCACAATCAGCAGTAGTGGCAGGATAAAATTTGAGATATAAAATTCGGGGATGCGGCTGATTGTAATTTCAAGGGTGGCGCTAGCGTAGGGATAGGCGTCTTCACCTTCTAAGGAGCCGGGGTCAACAACTAATGTGTCATTGCTGATCGCCCACTCATTTGTTTCCCAACCTAATTCAAGCCTGGTTTCTTCAGGCTGCACAAACGTTACTCTGTCGGCTGAGTGGCTAAAGGGTTCGACGGTGAGACTGATGACGTGCTCGTCAAAAGGAAACTCTTCCAGAAAAAAAGGTTGTCCAATAAGCACCCTGAAGCGTTCCCGATAAAAGACATAACCGTCAGATGATACCCTTAATTCGATACCCATTCGGTCACGTGGCCCTCGCGAGTCCGTAATTTCAAGGTCCGGCCACCAGATTTCGGTTTTGAGCTTTTCAAGAGCGACCTCACCCTGATAAACTTTCTCCACATCGCCGAAATTCTCCGGATCAAATGTGAGCCGGTCATCCCACCACTCGGCGATGAGTTCCGCATCGATTTCAAAGACCTGTTCGCGTTCATCGATCCGCGAAATATCCCTGATACCCAAGTCGATGAATACCTCGGTCGGCCCGTCCGGATTGGGCGGGATGACTAACCTGGCCTCACCGTCTGGTGGGGTCTGGGCCATGACCACACCGGGTGCTCCAATAAGACAGAAAAACACCAGCACAAAGAGTTGGCCTAGTTGTGTGAGCCGTGAACGTGTATAGAACCATTTGAGTGTAAGCAATGGGTTACTCCTTATCAAGCAAATTTGATAGTGTTAGTATACCAGCAGGCAGCAGTGAAAAAAATCGGACAAAGGTAAGTCTGTATTTCATAAACAAGCAAGATTGCTTACCCACCTTGTATTTGACGCGCTGTCATCGTTGATTATACTGGCGAGGATTCTAACGTGCAGAATCCAAAAGGTCACCCGATCCAGCGAAGGGGGATTAGAGATTACGCTGCTTACGCTTAAACTAATCTCTAATCTCCAGTTTCCTATCATCAGAGATGATACAGATGCAATATACCCAGGTTCCACCTCCGCCGCCCATCATTGTCGATTTACACGGTCTACGACTGGCCTTTCAAACGCCCGATCCGGCTTTGAGCGAACGTTTTGAGTTGGTTTACGGCCATCTGCCCCGCATCGAGGGGACAGCAAGCGACATCTTCATCGGTTGGCATATCCATAAACAGCCCCTGGCCCCACCGCCACCACCGGGCATGCCGGTGATTTCGGAGGGCGATTTGGTGAGTTACTATGGTTCGGGCGACCTGGTGGCGATCCGCATGCCCAAGTATGGCCTGGTTATGGTTGATTTGGGCAATGAACGGCTGACCGGCGCGGTCACGCGCAACTGCCTGGAAGTGTACGGCGCGTTCGAGGATGTGCTGATGATTTCGCTGGCCCCGTTGTACCGGCGGCGGGGCTGGTTTCCGCTGCATGCCTTTGCCGGTCAAGCGCCGGGCGGCCAGGTCGCCTTGATCACGGGCCAGATGGGCAGCGGCAAGACGACAACCGGTCTGGCGTTATTGAGTGCGGATTGGAAACTGCTCAGCAACGACTCGCCCTTGTTGACGATTCGTGAAGGCCAGGTGGCAGTGTTAGCCTATCCTGGCCGCTTGAGCGCCTTTGACGACTCCCTGGCCCGGTTTGAGAACCTGAAGCAATTTATTCCCGCAGCGCCGCCGTCGAAGCCAGACCCATTCGATCTGATGGCCCCCACCGGCCCGGAAAAGCGGATCTTTCGGGCCGAGGATGCTTTTGACGCGCCCTGGACCGGGTCGGGCGTGGCCGGAGGCGTTTTCTTGCCCCAGGTCGTGCCGGGGCTAACTCACAGCGAATTGGTCGAGGTGGCCCCAAAAGAGGCGTTATTGCAGTTGATGCCTCAAGCGATTGAAGGGTGGGATAAGGAAGCCATCGGCCAGAATTTGCAGTTGCTCGGTCGATTGGTCGAGCAGGCGCCGTGCTATACGCTCCGGTTAGCGCCGCAGGTGGATCAATTGCCGGGGGTGATCGGTGCAGGGATGCGGTTCGATGGACCGCCCGTTTAGCCTTTGAGCACCTCCCTGGCCCGGGGACCCATGAAACGGACGATGATCCAGGCGACGGTCATGGTTGGCAGGAGCTGAGTGCCCGGTATCAAGCTTTCCACAGTAGTGACGGTTCGCAACGGTTTGAGGCCCAAATAGCTGAGCAAGATCCAGGCCACCGGCGCGGAGAAGATGTCGAGGCTAAGATCGAGCAAGTCGAGCACCAAAACGACCACAAACGGTGTGGCCTGCAGCGTGGTGACGAAATCAGCGTTGGCCGGCAGCTCGATGCGCCGCACCCGCCAGATGATCCAAACGAGCAATAAGAGGGCCAGCACCAGCGACACCCCGGCCACCACCAGGGCGATGGCCACAAATTGCTGTATCTCTTCAGGAATGGTCACATCCATAGTTTATACCTTGTTCTCCGGTGTGTTCTCCCAAACGGACAGTACTTAAGCAGTTTTCGAAGCTGAGTTGTTAAATTGGTTTGGACAGGATTTACACGATTTACAGGATTTTTACTGATTTTATCCTGTAAATCGTGTCTATTTATCCTTACGTAAAATCCATAAGTTAGTTGTGAAAGTTACTCAAAACGTTTGAGATGCTCGTTCCACCCCACTGTTACGCGGGCCTCGGGTTCGGTGCCGAAATAGAGGCCGAAGACCTGGCCCATTGTTCGCAGCACGGCCTGGGCTGGTTCGATGGCGCGCCCGGCCAGACCGGCTTGAACAATCGCCCCGGCGAAACCGTCCAGGGCGGCCAGAGCAGCCGGCGTGTCGAGATCATTGTCCAAGGCCGCCTCGAACTCGGTCCGGGCCAGGGTCGGGTCAAACGGCGCGTCATCACGCCCAATGACGTTCATCGCCGCCTCGATCTTGTGGGCCAGCGCTTCCGCCTGGGCCAGGGTTTCATCATCGTGGCTCCAGATGTCTCGATAATGATGACCAGCCAGATAGAGCCGCAGGCCATTGGGCGACCAGGTTTTGATCAGGTCACGAATCATGACCAGGTTACCCAGGGATTTGCTCATCTTCTCCCCTTCGTGATAGACCATAGCCGCGTGCATCCAAAAACGCACGAACGGCTTCGTGGCGGTGGCGCATTCAGCCTGGGCGATTTCGCTCTCGTGGTGGGGAAAGAGGAGATCGCCTCCGCCGCCGTGAACGTCAATCGTGTCGCCGAGCAGGCTGGTCGACATGGTTGTACATTCGATGTGCCAGCCGGGCCGGCCCGGTCCCCAGGGGCTGTCCCAGGCCGGTTCGCCCGGCGCTTGAGCCTGCCATAGGACAAAATCAAGCGGATGGCGTTTGTTTGGATCATCGGGCCGGTTACCGCGCTCATTGGCGACCGCCAGCATCTCGTCGCGTGGAAGCCGGCTCAACTGGCCGTAGTCGGACCAGGCCTCGACCTGGAAATAGACGCTGCCATTGGCCTCATAAGCCACGCCGGTTCCAATCAGACATTGCACCATCTCGATGATTTCAGCAATGACGTCGGTTGCTCGCGGAAAATGATCGGGCGGACGGACGTTGAGGGCCTGCATATCGTTGATGAAATGGGCTGTCCACTGATTACCCAGGGTCTGCCAGTCTTTGCCAACTTCAGCGGCTTTGCGTAAAATGTCATCATCGATGTCGGTCACGTTCTGCACGTAGCGCACGCCGTGGCCCTTGTACTCCAGATAGCGGATCAGGACATCAAACACGGTGTAGGTGAAGGCGTGGCCCAGGTGAGTCGTATCATAAGGCGTAATACCACAGACATAAACGGTTACGGTGTTTTGGTGAGGGGTGAATTCCTCGATGCTCCGGGAGAGAGCATTGTAGAGTTTCATTGTGCCTCCAGAACTGGGGTAGCTTCAAACGTGACCGTAAGCATACACTAAGATGCGGGGAATGTTAAATTCAGCTAGTCAGCCGGTCGGCAAGTCAGCTAGTCAGCCAAAAGCTGAAATGCTGACAAGCTGAAATGCTGAAATGTTGACTAGCTGAAGTGCCGATAAGCTGACCGGCTATCATAGTTATGAGAGTATCCATTAGCGTTGAGGACAAATACGCCCAGCCCGACGTCATCGACTGCTGGCAGAACTTGAGCCGGGCGGGGTTGCAGCGCTGCGAGCAGGAGATGGTGAGGCGTTATTTGCCGCCGGCCGGCCATGTCCTGGATGTGGGCTGTGGCACGGGCCGGGCGGTGTTGGCGTTGAGCCGGGCCGGCTATCGCGTGACGGGCATCGACCTGAGCTTGCCGATGCTGGCCGGCGGTCGCCGTCTATCAGCCGAGGCTCGATTAGGAGGGGCCAATCTGCTGGCGCTGCCGTTTACGAAAGGTGTTTTCGATTCGATTTTCATGTTCTTCGGTGCGCTGCAGCACATTCCCAAACGAGCCAATCGCCGCCGGGCTATGGCCGAGATGGCACGCGTGGCTCAGGCAAACGCCCGCCTGATCATTGGCCTGGATAATCTGGCTCCGGCCTTGGGCTGCTATGTTTATTGGCTCAAAGAGAAGCTGTTGGCTTCACCTCAAAGGCCGCCGCCGGCCCAATTGAGATCGACTACAGCAGTGGACACAGCCCTGTGGAGTCGGGAACCTCGCCGGGTTCATCCACTGCTCTGGCATCTACGTGGGGTAGCACGCACCCTGCGCTGGCGCACCTGGCCCGGCCTGATCGATCTGACCCGGCCGTTTAACCCTGTCCCTGGCGAGGTCGAGCCGGGCGATGTCCAGGTCGCCCAGTTTAGTTTGCAATCAACGCCGGGCAAAATCTATTATCATGTTTACCGGCCCGAAGCGTTGATCGAAGACGCGGCTAGCGCAGGTTGGCAGTTGCTGGGCCATCACAGTGGCGCCGAATTGAACGAAGATCAGATTTATCCGGCCACGATCCGGCGGTTGGATAAACAGCAGTTTTTTGCATTCCAGCGTGTCAGCTAGTCAGCCGGCCAGCCGGTCAGCTAAAGATTACAATGCTAACATGCTGACACGCTGACTTGCTATCTTAGAAGGAAGGATAACGTTAAAAATTTTATGACAGATGAACGAGCCGTCGAAGCCGGCCAGATGAGCCGGCAGGCCAATGTGGATTTGCCGCAGGCCGATACTATCGGTTGTTTTGAGCCCAATCAGTTGATTCGATTGACCGATGATGGTCGCTTATACGTGGTGGCTGATGGGGTGAGCGGCAGTACCTCTGGCCAAATCGCCGCGCAGTACGCGGTCAAAAAAATTCTCCATCGATTTTATACCCTTACCACGCCTGATCCTCAAGCCCGGCTGCTAGAGGTCATTCAGGAAACCAATAAAGAGATCTTTGACCATAACCTCGAACAGCCGGAAAAACGCCCCATGGCCACGGCCTTGATGGCCGCCTTGATTCACAACAATAAGCTCTTTGTGGCCAATGTCGGCGACAGCCGGGTCTATGTGGTCTGGGACCAGGATATCGAACGCCTCAACTCGCAATCCGACGAAACCCCGGCCTCAGCCAGGGCAGAGAGTACGGATGACGTACAGACTCAGGCCAAAATGCCGGCGACTCTGGCGCCGGCTCCAGTGAAAACGTCTGAGGAGAAACCGGCTAAACCTGAACCGCCGGCGGCAACCGTTCCGCGCCCACCTCAAGGGCTTGGCCTCGAGCCACAGGTCGAGATCGAAACCTATACCCGGCGGCTCTTTGCCGGAGATATGGTGCTGCTGTGTACGGGTGGCCTGAGCGGCTACGTAACCGAAAAGGAAATCGCGCGCGCCATCACCCAACACGAGCCCGCGCAAGCCATCCAGCGCTTGTTGGCTCTGGCGGCCCAGCGTGGCAGCCAGGATCACCTGGCCCTGAGCGTGACGCGGGTTTTGTCCAGCCCGGTCATCGCCCCGGCAGCGACGCCCAAACCCGCGCCGCCCGCCCCCAAATGGAGCGATTGGAATACGAGGCCGAAACCAAGCAGTCCGGTGCAGACGCCTCCTATGGCCCAAACCTCGAAGCTGGCTGCTCCGGTGGACAGTCAGCCCCAAACGGACGAGGCATCATCATCCCTGCTGGATGATGATGAGCCTCAACGGCGTTGGCCCATTTTTGCCGGCGGCGCTTTGGTGCTGATCGTGTTGTGCGCGATGGCCTGGCTCGTCGGGCGGCTTTTGCTGCCGGCCGAACTGGTGGCTTCGATCCCGCTTTTTGGCGAAGGCGAAACTGCGGTCTCTGAACAGGACGTGGTACAAGACGCGCTCGAGCCGGAGACCAATGATCAAGCCAGCAGCACCGCTGACGAGGCCGGGGTGACACTGGTCGCCGAGAGCAGTTCGCCACTGCCAACGCCGGAGGCCACCTTTGTGAGTCCTGTCAGTACGCCGGCTGCTGCTTCCGAGCAGCCAACGGCGACAGCCACGCTAACCCCGACTGTACCGGTCGATACGCCGACGCCATCACCCACGCCGCTGCCAACCATCGAGGTGCCGGCGGGTTGTGAAAACAGCGCCCGTTTTGGGCGCGATGTCACCGTCGAGGATGGTACACAGTTCGCGCCGGCGGAACAGTTTGAAAAAACCTGGCTGCTGGAGAATGCCGGGGACTGTCCGTGGGGGCCGGGCTACACCGTGCGTTTGATCGAGGGCGACCGGCTGGGGGCAGAGACCGCGGCCTCGCTTGTGGAGATCACCCAGCCCGGTGGCAACGGCGAGATCACGGTGCCGATGATCGCTCCGGCCGCAGCCGGGACCTATCGCGGCGATTGGCAGTTGTACGATCTAAACGGCGAGGCGTTTGGACCCAAATTCTATCTTGAGATCGAGGTCACCGCTCCGGATGCGTCGACGCTGGCCGAATCGGACCTGACCACGCTCTATGATTTCCTGGCCAACGCCGGCGAGGCGACCTGGACGTCGGGAGAGGTCACTTACCCCTTACAAGAGTCCGATATTAACGAGACAATGGACCTGCCTGCTCCCAATGGTCTGCTCGTGCGTGGGCCGGCCCAACTCCGGGGCAGTGTCGTCAATAGCCAGAGCGATGTGCTATTGGCGTATCCTCACCAGGAGCTTGGCCTCATCGAGGGGCGCTACGACGTCGATCAGCCACTGCAACCGACCGATGCCCTGGCGGCCACGGTCGGGTTTATCAAGGAATCGATTCTGAGCGACGATGGGGTGACCTTTGAGGTCGTCTTCACCGCCGCTGATGGTTCAGAGCATGTGATTCTATCCAGACTGGTCCAGTATCAGGACAGCCCTGTGACCGAAATACAGCCGCTGGCCGGCCTCGAACCGGGCCAGACCGGGACCTTCACCCTGCGCGTACTGGGAGGCGACAGCCCGCGCCAGGATTGGGCCGTCTGGATCGACGTGCGCCTGATCCGGCCCTAATCTCCAATCTCCACCCCCTGGCTTGCAATAACCTGGTTGATCAAGCGGAGAGTTATATGCTCACGAACTCTGGGCACTCTCCACCAGGCTTTGGGCTGCGGTCATGGTCCGCTCCGTTACACCGGCTACATCACCTTCACCGTCGATCTCGATGAGGAGACCGGCGGCCTGATAGTAATCGACCAGGGGAGCGGTTTGGCCATGAAAGGTCTTGAGCCGGGCGCGGACGGTTTCGGGGTTATCGTCATCCCGCTGATAAAGCTCGCCGCCGCAGACATCGCACATCCCGGGTTGAGCGGGTGGTTTGAACTCAAGATGGTAGGGTGTCTGGCAGTTGCGGCAGATCAGCCGGCCTGATAAGCGGCGCACGATCTCGTCATCGGAGACGTTGATGTAGAGCACCCCGGCCAGGCGGCGCTGCATCTCGGTCAACATTTCGGTCAGGGCTTCAGCCTGGGGCAGGGTGCGAGGAAAGCCATCCAAAATGAAGCCATCGGCCGTGTCGGGTCGCGACAAACGTTCCTGAACCATCGACTCGGTTACATCGTCGGGCACCAACTCACCCCGGTTCATATAGGCTTTGGCCAACTTGCCCAGATCCGTTTCCTGTTTCAGGTTTTCGCGGAAGAGGTCGCCGGTGGCGATATGGGGCAGATTAAGGTGTTTGGTAAGCTGCTCGGCCTGGGTGCCTTTGCCGGAACCGGGGCCACCCAGCAGTACCAGGTCGAGACTGGGACGGGCCGTTTGCGCCGGCGCCAGGGCAACAGAGATACTCTTACGTGCTTGAATTTGTTCCATTTCCGCGAGCGTGGCGGAGCGGGACTCTTGACGCTGGAGGGCCTCGATGACTTCAACAATGGCGTGGTGGACCTGATCGATGGCACGCTCGCCATCGATAATGATCAAACGCCCTCCCTCTTGATAATAACCGACGAGGGGACCCGTGACCCGATGAAACACCTTCAGCCGCACCTTGGCCGTTTCCAGGGCGTCATCCGAACGTTGGTAAAGCTCACCACCGCACACATCGCAGACTCCGGGCCGGGCCGGCGGATTGAATTCGACGTGATAAGGAGTTTGGCAGGTGCGGCAAATGAGGCGGCCGGCCAGGCGTCCGATAATCCCCTGATCGGACACCTTTAGATAAATGGCAGCGTCGAGCCGGCGACCCATTTCTTGAAACAAATCATCGAGAAAAATGGCCTGATACTTGGTGCGTGGGAAACCATCGAACACAACCCCTTGCTCGGGGCCAGCTTTCCACAAGGCTTCTTCGATCATCGCGTCGACCAGTTCATCCGGCACCAATTCGCCGTTGCTCATATACCTTTCGGCCAGAATGCCCAGGGCTGTATGTTGCTCTAAATTGCTCCTGAATAAATCTCCGGTGGCGATGTGCAGCAGCTCATATTCGGCCACCAATTTCTCGGCGTGGGTGCCTTTACCTACGCCAGAAGGGCCAATCAAGGCAATATTCACCGTATTCTCCTTTCGTCAAGTTAGTGAAGCGATTGGCTAAAATGGGGATGTTCGCCCCTAATAATCCCAGGGCTACCCCCCCTCCAACCTCCCCCCGCCAGCAGGGGAAGGCTTTAAAAGTCCCCCGCGAGCGGGGGGTGTAACCGACGGCCTATTGACGCCTCCATGTACTAACAATGCTTCATGGAGATTCTTCGTCGCTTCAGCCGCTTCGCTTCCTACGCTCCTCAGAATGACATGTTTATCGAAATATCAACAGCCCTACACCTCCAGGGCCATCTTCACGCGTTTGGCTTCACGCGCGCGCTGGTTTTTATCCAGGATGCGTTTGCGGAGGCGCAGACTCTTGGGCGTGACTTCCAGCAGTTCGTCGTCGGCCACGTATTCAATCGATTCGTCCAGGCTCATGATCCGAGGCGGGGTCAGGCGTTCGTCGATGTCGCGGAAGGCCGTGCGCATGTTGGTCAGGTGTTTGGTCTTGCAGACGTTCACATCGAGATCGCCGGGGCGCTGGTGCTCACCGACGACCATGCCCTGATAAACCTCCGTACCGGGGCCGGCGAACAGCAGCCCGCGTTCTTCGGCATTCTTGAGCCCAAATGGATTGGTCAGCCCGTTTTCCCAGGCCACCAGTGAGCCCCTTGAGCGGGCCTCGATGGGCCCGGCCAGCGGGGCGTAGCCGTGAAAGATGGTATGGACAATGCCCGTCCCCCGGGTCGCGGTCAGAAATTGATAACGGAAGCCCAGCAGCCCACGGGTTGGAACCAGATACGACAGGCGCACCGCTCCGCTGGGAGTATTGAGCATGGTTTGCATCTCACCGCGCCGTCTGCCCAGCATCTCAACGACCGAGCCAACCGTCTCGGCGCTGGTTTCGATGTGGACTTCTTCGTAGGGTTCGAGCTTTTCACCAGCCGGCCCCGTGCGAAGGATGACCTCAGGCCGGGACACCTGAAACTCGTAGCCTTCACGGCGCATGGTTTCGATCAAGATGGCCAGGTGAAGCTCGCCCCGGCCCGAGACGATAAAGGTATCGGCGCTGTCCGTCTCCTCAACCCGCAGCGCGATATTCTTTTTCAACTCGTCGAATAGGCGCTCGCGGAGATTGCGAGATGTACCCCAGCGCCCTTCCCGCCCGGCAATGGGTGAGGTGTTGACCCCAAAACTCATACGGACGGTTGGTTCTTCGACCGTGATCGTGGGCAGCGCCAGCGGTTGCTCCGGGTCGGCCAGCGTTTCACCAATGGCGATGCCTTCCAGCCCGGCAATGGCCACGATGTCACCGGCGCTGGCGCTGTCAACCTCGACCCGTTTCAAGCCGTCGTAGACGTACAGGTAACGCACTCGCTCGGGCAAGTTTTCGCCCGTTTGAGTGAGTCGGGCCACCGGTTCACCGGCAACGATTTCACCGGTAAAGATACGCCCGATGGCGGTCAAGCCCCGGTAGGTATCGTAATCCAGCGTGGTGACGAGCATTTGCAGGGGTGCTGCCGCATCAACCCTGGGGCAGGGGACATGGCGCAGGATCGTCTCGAAGAGCGGCTGCAAGGTAGCGTCAGGTTCGATGTCGGGCTTCAGGCTGGCCTGGCCGCCGGTGGCGACGGTGTACACGACCGGGAAGTCGGCCTGCTCGTCGGTCGCGCCCAGTTCGATAAACAGGTCGAACGTTTCATTCAGGACTCGACCGGGATCGGCATCTTTGCGGTCGATCTTATTGATGACGACGACGGCCCGGCGGCCCAGTTCAAGCGCCTTTTTCAGCACAAAACGCGTCTGCGGCATAGGGCCTTCGGCCGCGTCGACCAGCAGCAGCACACCATCGACCATGTTGAGAATGCGTTCGACCTCGCCGCCAAAATCGGCATGGCCGGGTGTATCGACGATGTTGATTTTAACCGGCTGCCCGGTTGTGGGATCATCTATATGGATCGCCGTG
>Ga0302046_10002185_pt1 | contig 18278 bp, 23 predicted proteins | sample RVTome_11_FD_200261 | JGI IMG/M metagenome (GOLD analysis project Ga0302046, IMG submission 200261) | Soil microbial communities from uranium-contaminated site in the Upper Colorado River Basin, Wyoming, United States - RVT147D111 (version 2) ...
GACCGGCCGCTGACCAACGCAGCGCTGGCCCTGGCCGCGCCGCTCACCATCGGCGTCGTCGCCGCGACCCTCTCGGCCGCCGTCCTCGGCCGGCGCCGGCCCGCCGACGCCGACCCCGGAGAGAGCGCATGAGGATCCACGTCACCAGCGTCTACGTCGACGACCAGGAGAAGGCCCTCGACGTCTACACCCGCCTCCTCGGCTTCGTGCGGAAGACCGACGTTCCGGCCGGCCAGCACCGCTGGCTCACGGTGGTCTCGCCCGAGGAGCCGGACGGCGTCGAGCTCCTCCTCGAGCCCGCCGCCCACCCTGCCGCCCGGACCTTCCAGCAGGCCCTCTTCGAGGAGGGCATCCCGCTGACCTCCTTCGCCGTCGACGACGTGCGGGCGGAGGTCGAGCGCCTCAGGGCGGAGGGCGTGGAGATCCGCCAGGAGCCCACCGCGATGGGTCCGGTGACGGTCGCCGCCTTCGCCGACGGCTGCGGCAACCTGGTCCAGATCGTCCAGAAGTAGCTCGGGGACGGCCGGCGCGCAATCCCTGTCTGGAAGAATTGCGCCGTGCGCCTCGTCCGGCTCGCCCTCGCCTACTTCGGGCTCGTCCTCGCAGTCGGCTTCGCCCTGGGCGTCGGCCGGGTGGTTTGGCTGGTGCCGCGGCTGGGGGAGCGGACGGCCGAGCTGCTCGAGGTGCCGGTCATGATCGCCGTTTCCTACCTCGCCGCGCGTGCCCTCTTCGCGCGGCGGGCGGACGTGTCGGGGCCGTCGGAGGCGGTGGGCGCGGGACTGCTGGCCCTGGGGCTGCTCCTCTCGGTCGAGCTGACCGTCGTCCTGACCCTCCGCGACCTGACCTGGCAGGAGTACCTGGCCGGGCGAGATCCGATCGCGGGCGCCGTCTATCTCGCCTCCCTCGTCCTCTTCGCGGTCATGCCGGTCCTCGTCCTGCCGCGGTCGGCGGATTGACCTCTCCTGCGCGGGACGCGGCGGCTTCCTTCTGCCGTCAGCCGGTCTCACGGGCGGCAGCTCGGGGAGCGGTGCCGCGTTGCCGGCGCTCTGCCATGATGGGGCGCGATGACCGGGAGCGGACGGCAGGTCTGGACGGCCCTGCGGGCCGGCTTCTACGCCGCGAGCTTCGTGCTCCTATGGAGCTGGTTCGCGGCCGCGGTGCGGCCCCTCGACCGGCGCCTCGGGCTGTCGCTGCCCGCCTTTCTCGTGCCGGCGGGCGCGCTCTTGGCGGTGGCCGGCGGCACCCTGATGCTGGCCTGCGTCGTCGTCTTCGTGTGCGTCGGGCGCGGCACGCCGGCGCCGTTCGACCCGCCGCGGGAGTTCGTCGCCACGGGTCCCTACCGTGTCGTCCGCAACCCCATGTTCGTCGGCGCCCTGACCACCCTCGTCGGTGCCGGCCTCGCCCTCCGCTCGCCCTCCATCGCCGCCCTCACCCTCGTCTTCTTCATCGCGGCGCACCTCTTCGTCACTCTCCACGAAGAGCCCTCCCTCGAGCGCCGTTTCGGCAAGAGCTACCTCGCGTACAAGGCGAGCGTCGGCCGCTGGCTGCCGCGGCGAACGGCCCGAGGGCAGGCGGGAGCGCCGGGCGAATGAGCGCCGAGATCCGGATCCTCGGTCGGGGCGACGAGGCGGTGCTCGAGAGCTGCGCGGTGGACGTGTTCGACGACCCGGTCGATGCGGGAGCGGCGGCGGAGTTCCTGACCGATCCCCGGCACCACCTGGCGGTGGCGATCGCTGGCGGGGTCGTGGTGGGATCCGTCTCGGCGGTGCACACCGTTCATCCTGACGATCCGTGGCCGGAGCTGTGGATCAACGAGGTCGCCGTGGCTCCGTCGCACCGGCGGCAGGGGGTGGCCAGGGAGCTCCTGGCGGCAATGCTCGAGCGGGGACGCGAGCTCGGGTGCTCGGAAGCGTGGGTGCTGACCGACCGGCACAATGCGCCGGCGATGGGGCTCTACGCGGGGGTCGGCGGGGTCGAGGACGAGGGCGACACGGTGATGTTCACCTTTCCGCTGGCGAGGTCGAATGAGGAGGAGTGAGCGTGCGGCTGCGGACGAAGCGGATCTACGAGAAGGCGAGCGGAGAGGACGGCCGGCGAGTGCTCGTCGACCGGCTCTGGCCGCGAGGGCTCTCGAAGGAGAAGGCGCGGGTGGACGTCTGGGCTCGGTCGATCGCGCCGTCGAACGAGCTGCGCCGGTGGTACGGGCACGATCCGGCGAAGTGGGAGGAGTTCCGGCAGCGCTACTTCGCCGAGCTCGACGCGAACCCGGAGGGAGTGGCCGAGCTGCGCGTGGCGCTCGGCTCGAGGCCGGCGACGCTACTCTTTTCGTCGAAGGAGGAGGACCTCAACAACGCGCGGGCCCTTCTCGAGTACCTGGAAGGGCGCGCGTGACCGATCTGCCGGGCCGCTCCGACGTCGGCGCCGCCTACGACCTCTGGGCGGCGACCTACGACACGGACGAGAACCGCACCCGGGAGCTCGCCGGCGAGGTCCTGCGCGGCAGCGGCCCCGTCGTCGACGGACGGGACGTCGTCGAGATCGGTTGCGGTACCGGCCGCAACACCGCCTGGCTGGCCGAACGGGCGGCGAGCGTCGTGGGGCTCGATCTGTCGGAGGGGATGCTCGAGCGGGCCCGCGCGCGCATCGGCTCGCCCCGCGTCGGCTTCCTCCGGCACGACGTCCGCTCGCCCTGGCCGCTGGCGGACGGAGCCGCCGACCTGGTCGTCGCCATGCTGGTGCTCGAGCACGTCGAGGATCTGCGGCCGGTCGTCGCCGAGGCGCGCCGGGTGCTGCGCCCGGGCGGTACGCTCTACCTGTGCGAGCTCCACCCGACCCGCCAGATGCTCGGCCGCCAGGCGGAGTTCACCCACCCGCAGAGCGGCGAGCGCGAGTGGATCGTCGCCCACCTGCACGACGTCGCCGATTACGTGAACGGCGGCGTCGTCGCCGGCCTCGAGCTCGTCCGGCTCGGCGAGCATCGCGACCCGGGCGCGGCGCGGACGGCTCCGCCCCGCCTGCTCTCGGTATGCTTCCGCCGGCCCTGAGGAGCGGCGATGGCGAAGCAGAGCCCCCCCGAGCCCACCTTCTTCGAGACCCCGGCGCAGTTGTGCCGCTGGCTCGAGGAGAACCACGCGACCGCCGGCGAGCTGCTGATGGGCCTCTACAAGAAGGGGAGCGGTCGGCCGAGCATCACCTGGCCGGAGTCGGTCGACGAGGCGCTCTGCTTCGGGTGGATCGACGGCGTGCGGCGCAGCCGCGACGAGGAGAGCTACACGATCCGCTTCACGCCGCGGCGCGAGCGGAGCACCTGGAGCGCCGTGAACATCCGACGCATGGAGGAGCTGATCGCGGCCGGACGCGCGCGGCCGGCCGGGCTGGCGGCCTTCGAGAGCCGCACCGAGGACCGGTCCAGGACGTACTCCTACGAGCAGCGCGACCGGGCCGAGCTCGACGAGGACCTCGCGCGCCGGTTCCGGGCCGAGGAGGGGGCGTGGGCGCACTTCCAGGGCGAGGCCCCCTGGTACCGGAAGACGGCGACCTTCTGGGTGATGAGCGCCAAGAAGCCGGAGACCCGCGAGCGGCGCCTCGCCACGCTCATCGCGAGCTCCGCCGAGGGACGGCGAGTGCCGCCGCTGCGGCGCAAGGACGGCAAGTCGTAGGCCGGCCATGACCCTCTTCGTCCTCAACCTCGTCGGTGTCGGCGTCTTCGCTGCCAGCGGCGCCCTGGCGGCGGGGCGCAAGGGGATGGACTGGATGGGAGTCGTGGTGCTGGCGGTGGTGACGGCGCTCGGCGGGGGGACGATCCGGGACGTGCTGCTCGACCGGCACCCGGTCTTCTGGGTGCGCGAGACGGCGAACCTCTGGGCGGCGCTGGCGGCCGCCGGGCTGACGCTCGTCTGGGTGCGCTTCCGGCAGCCACCGCGGCGGGCGCTGCTGATCGCCGACGGTCTCGGCCTGGCCCTCTTCTCGATCGGCGGGGCCCAGGTGGCGGAGGGGCAGGGGCTCTCGGGCGTGGCGGTGGTGGTCATGGGCACGTTCACCGGTGCGGCCGGCGGCGTCGTGCGCGACGTCCTCTCCGCCGAGGTCCCGCTGCTCTTTCGCTCCACCCAGCCCCTCTACGCCACCGCGGCCATCGCCGGCATCTCGGCCTATCTCGGCCTGCAGGCGGCCGGGCTGGCGCGGGTCCCGGCCGCCCTGGCCGGGATGGCGCTGATCGCGGCCCTCCGCTTCACCGCGATCCTGCTGCGGCTCGGACTGCCGACCTTCCGCGTGCCCGAGGAGGTCGAGACCCCTCCCGGGGAGGGTCCGCGATGATCACCGTGCGCCCGGTGCGTCGCGGGGACGCCGAGTCCTGGCGCCGGATGCGGCACGACCTCTGGCCGGACGGGAGCGCCGAGGAGCACGCCCGGGAGATCGCCGCCTTCCTCGGCGGCACGGCCACCGAGCCGTTGGCCGTGCTTGTGGCCGAGGAGTCCGGCGGCGAGCTCGTGGGCCTCGCCGAGCTGTCGATCCGGCCCTGCGCCGAGGGCTGCGGGACCGACCACGTCGCCTACCTCGAGGGCTGGTACGTGGCCCCCGGCGCCCGCCGCCGGGGCGTGGGCCGCGCCCTCGTCCGGGCGGTCGAGGAGTGGGCCCGCGGCCAGGGCTGCACCGAGCTCGCCTCGGACACCGCGGTCGGCAACGAGGCGGGCGCCGCGGCCCACCGGGCCGTCGGCTTCGACGAAGTCGGCCTGGTCCGCTGCTTTCGCCGACCTCTCTGATCGATCCACGGCCGATGTACTGCTACGTCTGGGAGTTCCGGGTGCCGAGCGAGCGACGGGAGGCGTTCGAGGCCGACTACGGGCCGGAGGGAGGCTGGGTGGCCCTGTTCCGGCGCGATGCGGACTGGGTGCGCACCGAGCTGCTCCGCGACCGCGACGAGCCGGGGCGCTACCTCACCGTCGACGTCTGGAGGAGCCGCGACGCGTACCTGGCCTTCAGGCGGCGCTTCGGTGCCGAGCTCGCCGCGCTGGACGAGCGCGGCGAGATCTGGACCTCCCAGGAGCGCCGGCTCGGTGAGTTCGAGCTCGCGGGAGCGGGGGCCGACGATCCCTCCGGCGGCGCCGGGATCTAGTATCCTCGAAGCCGATGGGCAACCTCTCGGACCGGCTCCAGGACGACGACCGCTTCGCCTTCCTGCAGGGTTTCCTGCGCCACCCGGAGCGGGTCGGCTCGGTGGTGCCGAGCTCGCGCTTCCTCGAGCGCCGGATCGTCGGGGCCGGAGCGATCGGCAGCGCCGGCGTGGTCGTCGAGCTCGGCCCGGGGACCGGCGGCACGACCCGGGCGATGCTCGAGGCGCTCCCCGAGGAGTCGACCCTCCTCGCGGTGGAGATCGACCCCGCGTTCGTCGAGCGCCTGCGGGAGATTCCCGACCCCCGCCTCGTCGTCCATCAGGGGAGCGCCGAGCAGATCCGGGAGGCACTGGCCCGCTACGGGCTGGGTGCCGCCGATGCCGTCGTCTCCGGCATCCCCTTCTCGACGATGCCGGACGCGGTCGGCCGGCGCATCCTCCGCGAGGTCTGGGAGTCCCTCGGCCCGGGGGGGCGGTTCGTGGCCTACCAGTTCCGCGACCGGGTGGCCGACCTCGGCGAGGAGATCGCGGGCCAGCCCGAGGTCGAGCTCGAGTTGCGCAACGTCCCCCCGATGCGGGTCTTCAGCTGGCGGAAGTGAGCCGTGCCCGGGGCCCTGCGCGAGCCGAGGCCGGCGGCGCACGCCCTCTGGCGGCGGCGTGCACGCCCGGCCGATGGAGTCGTCTACTGACCCCTCGGGGCGGCTGAGGACGCATGCGGCCGGAGCGCCTTGCCGTCTTCGACCTCGACGGCACCCTGACGCGCACGATGGAGGTGGACGGCCGCTGCTACGTGCGGGCCTGTCGCGAGGTGCTCGGGCTCGGCCGCGTGCCGGACGACTGGTCGACCTACCGGCACACGAGCGACGAGGGGATCGCGCGGGAGCTCTGCGAGCGCGAGCTGGGAAGACCCGCGAGAGAGAGCGAGTTGGGCGAGCTGCGTCGCCGCTTCGTCGAGCTGCTGACCGGCGAGGCGGCCCGCGCACCGGAGCGCTTCGCCCAGGTCCCCGGGGCCTCGGCGATGCTCGCGGAGCTGCCGCGCCGGGGCTGGGCCGTAGCCGTCGCGACGGGAGCCTGGGGGGTCTCGGCGCGGCTCAAGCTCGCGGCTGCGCGGCTGCCGAGGGACCTTCCACTGGCGACCTCGGATGGGCTGCCGGAGCGCGCCGCCATCGTGCGGGCGGCGATCGACCGCGCGGCCGCGCTCCACGGAGGTGCCGGGTTCGGAGTGGTCGTGGCCGTGGGTGACGCGGTCTGGGACGTTGAGATGGCCCGCCAGCTCGGTTTGCCGTTCGTCGGGGTCGACGCCGAGGATGATGGAGCGGAGCTTCGCGAGGCGGGGGTGGGGAGGGTCCTGAAGGACTACCTCGACCTGGAGGAGGTCCTCGCCGCGCTGGCGGGCTCTCCGGAGCCTCCGCGCAGGGGGTGAGCCCGCGGACGACTCACCCGCTCCAGGCGCCGCCGGCCAGGCGCAGCATCAGCACGGCGGCGCGCTGGGCCTGGGAGACCAGGGTCGCGAGATCGGCGGTCTCCTCGACGGTGTGCCCGCCGGTGCCCATGAGGCCGAGGCCGTCGAGAGCCCCAGCGACGTCGGCCGCGACGAAGGAGATGTCGGCGGCGCCGGCGTTGCGGGGATCGACGGGCGCCACGGGGCCGTGGCCGAGATCGCGGCTGACCTGGTCGTAGAGCGCCAGGAGACGGCGGTTGCCGTCGGAAGCGGCCATCGGAGGGTAGCCGTCGGAGAGCTCGAAGCGGGCCTCGGTGCCCGGGAGGCCCGCCGCGACGACCTCCTCCATGGCGCCACGCGCGCGCGCGAGCTGCTCGGGGGAGAGTGCCCGCAGATCGCCGGTGACCACGGCGCGCTCGGCGATGACGTTGTTCTTGCCGAAGGCGATGCCGCGGCTCTGCGCCGCGTCGACGTCCACCTGGGTACCGCCGAGAATGAGCCCGGGGTTGTGGGTGAGGTCCTTCTCCTCGGCCAGGACCTGTCGGAAGGCCTCGAGGATGCGCCCGGCCTCGTAGATGGCCCCGGCACCGATGCTCTCCTGGAAGATCTGCGAGGAGTGCGCCGGCGTGCCCGCGACCTCCAAGTGCCAGCTGGCCGAGCCGCGGCGGGCGACGACCGCCGTGGCCGGATCCCCGTCGCCGTCCTCGAAGCCGAGGGCGATGTCGGCAGCCTTGCCCGCCGCGACGAGGTCCCTGCGCGCGAGGTCGAGGGGTCGCCCGGGGTCCTCCTCGTCGCCGGTCAGCACCACGGTGACGGTCAGCTCGTCGAGCGCTCCGATCTCCGCGAGCGCCCCGAGGGCCAGCAGCATGACGACGTTCCCGCCCTTCATGTCGGTGGTGCCCGGTCCCCGGACCCGGTCGGCGTCGAGGCGCGCGAAGCGTTGGAAGGGGCTGTCGGGCTCGAAGACTGTGTCGAGATGGCCGATCAGGAGCACGTGGAGGCCGTCACCCGAGCCGGCGCGCTCCGCGAGCAGGTGCCCCGCCCGCTCGAAGGCGGCGCCGTCGATCCAGCGGGTGGTGAAGGCGAGCGCTTCGAGCTCCTCCGCCAGCATCGCGCCCACCGCGGTGACGCCTGCGGCGTTCATCGTGCCGCTGTTGACGTTCACCAACCGCTCGAGCAGCTGCAGACCCTCTTCCTCATGGCCCTCGACCCAGGCAGCCACTTCCGCCTCGAGGGCCGAAGGCTGCCCCTGAGCCGGGACCGCCGGCAGAAGGGCGAGGACGAGCGCGTGAGCGCAGGCGAGACACGGCATGGTCCGCGACAGTATACGGAGGCCCGAAGGTCCGAGTGGCGAAGGGGTATTCTCGCCGGATGGGCGGCAGGCGGGACGGTGGACACGCGAGTTTGGGGGCGCGTCGAATGAGGCGGGCGATCCGGGTGCTCGCCTACCTCTGGGCGCTGCCGACGACGATCGTCGGGGTCCTGCTGGCGCTGCCGGTGCTGCTCGCGGGCGGTCGCTGGCATCGGGTCGACGGCGTCCTCGAGGTGCACGGCTCACTCCTCGAGTGGGCGCTGCGCCGCTGGGTGCCGATCGCCGGCGGCGCCCAGGCGATGACGCTCGGGCACGTCGTCCTCGGGCGCGACGCGACCTGTCTCGCCCGTTCGCGCGATCACGAGCGCGTCCACGTCGCCCAGTGCGAGCGCTGGGGGCCCCTCTTTCTGCCCGCCTACCTGGTGGCGAGCCTGGTCGGGTGGTGGGTCCACGGCGACGCCTACCGCGGCAACGCCTTCGAGCGGGCCGCCTGGAGTGACGAGCGCTCGGAAACCCCCTCCTAGGAGCTCGAAGCGGCTCGGGGAGAGCCGCGGTGAGCCCGCCTCAGAAGGTGACGTTCGTCCAAGCGTTCGTGGTGCCATCCTCGAAGCCGTCCTGGAAGATCAGGGCTTCCGGACAGTCCTGGACGGCGCGGATCGCGAAGTCGCCGCTGACACCCAGGGAGCAGGCGTCGAACCACGAGGAGGGTGGAATGGCGAAGATGCCGTTGCGTGCCGCCTGGCAGCCGTCGATGTCGGTCACGACGCTCGGGCCGGTCGGCGGCGGCGTGGTCAGGAAGCGGAAGTCGACCACGACCGTCTCGCCGGCAGCGAGCGGGATCGGGGGCGCCACCGGCAGCTCGTTGAAGAACCCGTCCGTGAGCACGGGACCGACCATCTCTCGGAGCTGGGTGCCGGGCACCGGCGGCGCGCCCGCCTCCGAGATCGTGATCGCCTCGCCCAGGGTCTGACCGGAGCCGCCGGTCGCCGAGAGCCAGAGGATCCGCACCGCCATCAGGTCCCCGTCGCAGACCGCGCTCAGCCAGGCGGCGGCGCGCTCCTGCTGGACGAAACCGGCTTGGATCGCGACCTGACCGAGGTCGACGACGGAGTCGTTTTTCATCACGGTGTCGACGGCGCGGGCCGAGCCGGCCGTCCACAAGGAAAGCCCGAGAACGAGACCCGCTCCCGGGACACGCCAGTCGATGGAGCGCCGCATGATCACCTCCGGATCGGGTTGCCTCCCGCGCGCACCGCTTTTTCGGTGCGCCTACTGTAGCGCAGGTGGCCGCGGGCGGCTGTGACCTCGGGCACGACGCCTCGCCGGAGGCCTGCGCTGCTATCCTCCCCGCGCATGTGGAAGCCCCCGCAGCGGATCCGGCACCCGCTGCTCCCGGCCCGCTGGCCGAGCGCCGCGGAGGCGGCCGGGTCGCGGCTGTTCAGCCCGCTCGAGCGCGGGAGGCTCCACCTGGCCGAGCGGACATGGGTCCCGGCCATGGTGCCCTGGCGGGCCACCGAGGAGGGATTCGTCACCGACGAGGTCCTCGAGTGGTACGGGCGCTTCGCGCGCGGCCGCCCGGGCGCGCTGGTGGTCGAGGCCACCGGCATCCGCGACATCCCGAGCGGCCCGTTGCTGCGCGCGGGGCACGATCGCTTCGTGCCCGGCCTCTCGGAGCTCGCCGCGACGGTGCGCCGGGCGAGCGGGGGGCGCACGCGTCTCCTGCTCCAGATCATCGACTTCCTGACCATCCGGAGGCGCCCGGAGCCGGAGAGGTTCTTCGCCCGCTACCTGCAGCTGACGGACCGCCATCGCGAGGCGGCGGGCGGAGGATCCGACGAGGAGGTGAGGTGCAAGCTCGCCGCCCTCCGGGAGGACGAGGTGGAGGAGATCCTCTCGCCTCGCGAGCTCGAGTCGCTGCGCTTCGGCTACCGCGAGCGGGTCACCGATACCCACCTCGAGCACGTGCGCGAGCTCCCCGCGGTGCTGCCCGAGCTCTTCGCGGCGGCGGCGATGCGGGCCGAGCGGGCCGGCTTCGACGGCGTCGAGCTCCACTACGCCCACGCCTACACCATGGCCTCGTTCCTCTCGGCCACGAACGATCGCGCCGACGGCTATGGCGGCTCGCGCGAGGCTCGGCTGCGCCTCCCCCTCGAGGTCTTCCGGCGGGTGCGGCAGCGCGTGAGCGACGGCTTCGTCGTCGGCTGCCGCTACCTGGCCGACGAGTGCGTCGACGGGGGCAGCGGGGTGAACGACGCGGTCTACTTCGGGGTCGAGCTGGCGCGGGCCGGCATGGACTTCCTGTCGCTCTCCCGCGGCGGCAAGTTCGACGACGCCGAGCGACCCAAGGTCGGCTGGGCGGCCTACCCCTACACCGGCCGCTCGGGCTACGAGTGCATGCCGACGGCGATCTCGGACGAGCGAGGCCCGTTCGGCAGGAATGTCTCGGCGGTGGGGGCGATCCGGAGCGCCGTCCGCCGGGCGGGCCTGGTCGCCCCGATCGTCGCCGCCGGCGGCATCGCGACCTTCGATCAGGCGGAGAGGCTGCTCGCGTCGGGGACGGCCGACATCGTGGCGGCGGCGCGCCAGAGCCTCGCCGACCCCGACTGGTATCGCAAGATGCGCCTCGGCCGGGGGCGCGAGATCCGGCGCTGCATCTACACCAACTACTGCGAGGGGCTCGACCAGAAGCACAAGCAGGTGACCTGCCAGCTCTGGGACCGCGAGGCGCTCGACGAGCCGGGGCTCCGCCGCACCCGCGACGGCCGCCGACGGCTCGTGCCGCCCGCCTGGGACCCGGGGGACGAGAATGCCGGCTGAGCAGGCGCCGGGACGGTGGAGCGCCCGGCGGCTGCTCCGCGGCCTGCGCACGGAGCTGGTCAAAAAGCTCGGACTGGGACACTCGGCCGACGAGCTCTCGGCCGCCCTCGCCGACCGCGAGCTCCTCTTCCGGGCGCCCCGGCTCACGCCGCCCCTGGTCGAGGCGATCCGCGCCATCACGCCGCAGTTCAAGCTGCGCTGCGACGAGACCTCGCGCCGGGTCTGGGAGCTCTCCCAGAACGGCTCCTGCTGGGGGGAGCTCGAGGTCCTCGAGCCCCTGTTGCGGGCCCTCGGGAACCCCGGGAGGGTACTCGAGATCGGCCCCGGGCTCGGCCGCTCGGTCGTCTTCATGAAGCGGAAGCTGGGCTGGGAGGACGTCCCCTTCGACCTCTTCGAGGGCGATGGCCCGGCACGCAGCTACCCCCTGCTGGCGCCGCGCGCGGCGGACTCGTTCCGCGGCGACCTCGAGGCGCTGGCGGCCGTGCTCGAGCACAACGGCACGAGCGCCTGGAGAATCGTCGACGCCGGCGTCCGCGGCGGACGCCTGGTCGACCTCGAGCCTCCCTACGATCTCGTCTACTCCTTCTACGGCGTCGGCTTCCACTGGCGCCTCGAGGACTTCTGGCAGGAGCTCCTACCTCTGCTGGGCGAGCGCGGCGTGGGCGTGTTCACCGTCTGGCATGCCTTCGAGGTCTTCCCGGAGCTCGCCCGGCTGCCGCACGGGTTCCTCACCATCCGCCGGATCCTCGCCAAGGACCGCGCCGTGCAGCTCCTCGTGGTCAGCCGGGATCGCCGCCGGATCCGGCCATTCGTCGAGGCCTCGGCGTGAGGATCGCCTGCCTCGGAGGCGGCCCGGCCGGCCTCTATTTCGCCCTGTTGATGAAGCGGAGCTTCCCGGAGGTCTCGATCCGGGTGGTCGAGCGGAACCGTGCGGACGACACGTTCGGGTGGGGCGTCGTTTTCTCCGACGAGACGCTCGGCAACTTCGAGCGGGCCGACGCCCCGAGCTACCACCGGATCCAGGAGAGCTTCCGCACCTGGCGCGACATCGAGACCCACTACGGCGGGACTTGCGTGCGGTCGACCGGCCACGGCTTCGCGGCGCTGTCGCGCCAGGTGCTGTTGGAGATCCTCCAGGAACGTTGCCGCGAGGTCGGCGTCGAGCTCTGCTTCGAGCACGAGGTGACGAGCGTGGAGGCATGGCGCGACTGGGACCTGGTGGTGGGCGCCGACGGCGTGAGCTCCATCGTGCGATCGGAGCTCGCCGATCGCTTCCGCCCCAGCCTGGACTGGCGGCTCTGCAAGTTCTGCTGGCTCGGCACCGACAAGGACCTCGACGCCTTCACCTTCGTCTTCCGGCAGAGCGAGCACGGCCTCTTCCAGGTCCACGCCTATCCCTTCGCCGAGAGTCTCGGGACCTGGATCGTGGAGTGCCGGGAGGAGGTCTGGAGGGCCGCCGGGCTCGACGGCGTGAGCGAAGAGGAAACGGTCGCCTTCTGCGAGGAGCTCTTCGCCCCGGAGCTCGCCGGCCACCGGCTGCTCACCAACCGGTCCCTCTGGCGGACTTTCCCGACGGTCCGCTGCGCCAGCTGGGTGCACCAGAACGTCGTTCTGCTGGGCGACGCCGCGCACACCGCCCATTTCTCGATCGGGTCGGGCACCAAGCTCGCCATGGAGGACGCCATGGCGCTCGTCGCGGCCTTCCGCTCGGTCGGCCTCGGACGGCGGGACGAGGCCCTGGCGCGCTACGTGGAGACGCGCTGGGTCGAGGTTCTCAAGCTGCAGAAGGCGGCCCAGACGAGCCTCGAGTGGTTCGAGAGCTCGGCGCGCTACACCGCGCAGGACCCGATCCAGTTCACCTTCAACCTCCTGACCCGCTCGAAGCGCATCACCTACGACAACCTGCGGCGGCGCGACCCGGAGCTCGTCGAAGGCGTCGACCGGTGGTGGGCCGGAGAGCACCGTGTCGAAGTCCCCGCTGGCGAGCGGCCCCGACCGCCGGCCCTCACCCCGTTCTCCGCCCGCGGCCTCGAGCTCGCCAACCGCGTCGTCGTCTCTCCGATGTGCCAGTACTCGGCGCGCGACGGGCTGGTGGACGACTGGCACCTCGTGCACCTGGGCAGCCGTGCCATCGGCGGCGCCGGTCTCGTGTTCACCGAGATGACCGACGTCCTGCCGGAGGGTCGCATCACGCGGCAGTGCGCCGGGTTGTGGAGCGACGAGCACGCGGCGGCCTGGCGGCGGATCGTCGATTTCGTCCACCGCCACTCGCGGGGGAAGATCGGCATCCAGCTCGCCCATGCCGGCCGCAAGGGCTCGGTGCGCCACCCGTGGGACGGAGAGGACGTGCCGCTCACTGCGGAGGAGGGGGCCTGGGTGACCCTCGCTCCCTCTCCGATCCCGTTTCGCTCCGGGTGGCCGGCTCCCCGGCAGATGGATCGGCGGGACATGGACCGCGTGCGCGACGCCTTCGTCGAGGCGGCGCGGCTGGCCGAGTCCGCCGGCTTCGACGTCATCGAGCTCCACATGGCGCACGGCTACCTGCTCTCGAGCTTTCTGTCACCGCTCACCAACCGGCGCGAGGACGAGCACGGTGGCGACCTCGCGGGCCGGATGCGCTTCCCGCTCGAGGTCCTGACGGCGGTGCGCGACGCCTGGCCGGAGGAGAAGCCCCTCTTCGTCCGGATCTCCGCCACCGACTGGATGCCGGACGGCTCCGGCCTGACCGGGGACGACGCGGTGGCGGTCGCCCGGGCCCTCGCTGCGGCCGGGTGCGACGTCGTCGACGTCTCCTCGGCGGGCAACGTCCCGGAGTCCGAGCCGCTCTACGGACGCATGTACCAGGTGCCCTTCGCCGACCGCATCCGTCATGAGGTCGGCATCCCGGTCATGGCTGTCGGCGCGATCCTCGGCATCGACCACGCGAACACGGTGCTGGCCGCCGGCCGCGCCGACCTCGCGGCCATGGCCCGCCCGCACCTGCGCGACCCGTACCTCACCCTCCACGCCGCCGAGCGCTACGAGCTGTGGGACGAGCCGTGGCCCGGCCAGTACCAGCCCGCCAAGCCGCGGCCTCGAAACGGCTGATCCCCAGCTCGCCGGCTTCCCCCGCCCGGGAGGGCGCAAGACCCTCCCCTACGCACCGGTTGCGTCCTCGCCGACCGCTGCAAGTCCAGCCCTCCCAGTCCCGTAGGGGCCGGGCTTGTCCCCGCCCGGGTGGGGGTCGTCCTGATCACGGTACGGTGATCGACCAGGCCGCGGTGTCGCCCGACTCGAAGCCGTCCGCGAACAGGAGCCCTCCGGCCTCGTAGGCGCCCGGGTCGGAGGCCGTCCCCTGCGGGCGCGGCGCTCCCTCGAGGTCCTCGGTGACCTCGGCAAGCGTCACTCCGGCGTCGACGGCCGGCCCGCCGCTTGCCAGGTGGAAGTCGCCTCCGGCGGCGTCGACGAAGAGCTCGCCCGGCGTGGCGAGGAAGGAGCCGGCGCCGTGGCCCAGGGCCTGCCAGGCGGCGAGGTCGATGACGGTGTCGCCGCCGTCGATCGAGAAGCGGTCCATTACCGCGTTGTGGTGGGCCTCGAAGCCGGCCGGGCGGGCGGCCCAGATCGCGATCGAGCCGCGGAAGAAGTGGTCGGTCCAGAAGACGTTGTCGATCACCCGGTTGCCGGTGCAGCCGGGGTCCGGCATGACGAAGGCCCAGCGTCCGTCGTCGGTCGTCATCACCGTGTTGTGGGCGAAGAGGTTGTCCGACGAGCAGACGGCCCCGTCCTGCTGGAAGACCGCGAAGCCGCTGGCGTCCTCCTCGTAGATCAGGTTGTTGGCGAAGACCGAGTCGGAGACCCCGTCGAGGTTGATGCCGGCGCCGCCCGCCGTGCCGTTGTCGTGGATCACGTTCTTCTCGACCAGCGCGCCGGTGATGATCCCGTCCCCGCCCTGCGAGGCGTCGGCGTTCATGTGGATGCCGGCGGCGGCGTTGTCGTGCAGCCGGTTGCCGCGGATCACCGGGTCGTCGCCGGAGTTCGAGTGATAGATGCCGTGCTCGCCGTTGCCGAAGCTCTCGTTGCCCTCGATCAGCGGCCGATCGGAGAAGGCGGTGAAGATGCCGGTCAGGCCGCTGCCGTGCACGGTATTGCCCCGCACGACGACGTCCTCGGTGAAGCGCAGGTCGACCCCCGAGCGCGAGCCGCCGACGATCTCGAAGCCCTCGACAATCCACCAGGAGACGATGAAAGGCGAGTCGAACGTCTCGAGCTCGACCGTCGAGTCGTGGACGCACGCGCTGCCTGGCTGCTCGATCGAAACCGCCTCTCCCGGGCCCGCGGTCAGGGTGATCGGCGCCCCGGGCAGGCCCGAGCTCTCGATGCGGGCCCCGTCGTAGGTGCCGGCATGCACGAGGATCCGATCCCCGGGGCCGACGCTGTCCACCGCGTGCTGGATCGTGGCCCAGGGCGACCCTTCGGTGCCGGGGTTGGCGTCGTCGCCGCCGATGGCGACGTGGACGTCGGTCGCCGCGACGGACGCCGCCGCCAGCAGCAGCGCACAGGCTCGTAGATCCACGGCGCGAGGCTAGAGCCGGCGGCATGCCGGCGCAAGGGAACGGACTCCTGCGTAGAATGCCCGGCGGAGGACGCCCACACGACGATGCCCTATCGAGCCCACCTCGAGGTCCAGTTCGGCGACATCGACCAGGCGCGCATCGTCTACTACCCGCGCTTCATCCACTACTTCCACGTCGCCATGGAGCAGTTCTTCCGCGACGTCATCGGGATCGACTACCCGCAGGTGATGAACGAGCATCGGCTGGGGCATCCGACCGTGCACCTCGAGGTCGACTTCAGGATCCCCCTGCGCTACGGCGACGTCGTCGAGATCGAAGTGGTGCTCGAGTCGGTGGGACGCACGTCGGTGGGGTGGACCTACACCGTCTACCGCCGCGGCCACCCGGAGGTCCACGCGACCGGCCGGGTGGTCACCGTCAACATCGACCTCGACACCTTCGAGAAGCGCGAGATCCCGGACTGGCTGCGCGAGAAGCTCGAGAGCTACCGCGACCGCTGGGCCGGGGTCGTCGGGGCCGAGGCGGGGCGTTGAGCGACCGCCAACCCGCGCCGGTGTGGACGCGGCCGGCGCTCGTCGTCGGCCTCCTGGCGCTGGCCGGAGGGCTCTGGCTGCTGGCCGATGCCGTCGGCCTGCCGCTCCCCCGCCCCCGCGTCCACTGGCCGCTCTTTCTCCTGGTGGCGGGGATCGGCAGCCTGGTCGACTACTTCGCCCTCTCCCGCCGCCCGTTCTCCGCCGGCGTCGGCGTCTTCGTTCTCGGCCACGGCGTCCTCGCCTACCTGCTGACGACGCGGACGCTGGCCTGGGCCTCGGCGGCCGACTGGTGGCCGGTCGTGGCCCTGGTCCTCTCCGCGACCTTCCTGGCCGGCTGGGCGGCAGAGGGCCGGCGCAGCGCCGGGCTCCTCGCCGCCGCCCTCGTGGCCGCGGGCATCGCCGCCACCGGCTGGCTCTGGGGCTCGGTACCGCCGGTGCTTATCTGGGCGCTGGTCCTGCTCGTGGTGGGTGCCCTCTTCGTCGTCAAGGCCTTCCGTGCGCGTGCGCGAGGCGCTTCGGCGGGCTCCTAGATGGCTCGCCGCTTGTTCCGGCCGCGGGCCCTCCTTCTCGCGCTCTGCCTGACTCCATGGGCCCTGTCGGCCTGCGGTGTCGGCCCACAGAGTGCCGATGCGGAGCTCGAGGCGCGCTTGGCGCCGATCCGCGAGACCGGAACCCGGCTGTCCGGGAGCTCGAAGGGAGAGCGCGCCGCGACGCAGTGGAAGGCCTGGCTGGTGGGCGGCGAGCCGGCGTTGATCGAGGAGGTGGTGCAGATCGAGGAGTGGGGGACGACGACGAGCCTCTACCTCTTCGAGGACGGGGGGCTCACCTTCTACCGCCAGACGGGGCAGCGGCCCACCGGGGTCCTCGGCGGCGTCGGCCTGCAGGAGATCGCGCTCGAGCTGCGCTGGGAGGGCGACGAGAGGGTCGTCGGCGCCAAGAGCGTCGACCGCGAGGTCGTCGAGGTCCCGGAGTGGGAGGCTGCGGTGGCGCGCGAGCGGGCCCGGAACCTGCGCGCCCTGGTGATCGAGGCGGCTCGGGCTCAGGGAGCGGTCGGCGTCGGCTCGGCGGGGAGCAAGGCCGAGACCTCGCCGTAGAGGTCACCGCTCTCGCCGACGATCGCGAGCACGACCTCGCCTTCCGGGTCGATCAGAAAATAGCTCGGGAAGGCGATGACCCCGAACTTCTGGATCAGCTCCTCCGTCCCCATCCAGATCGTGTAGCGCACCTCGTGCTGCGCCGCGAAGGCGGCCACGGCGTCGCCGGTTCCCGAGAAGAAGGCGAGGCCGACGACCGAGAGCGTCTCCGGGTGGTCGTCCTGCAGCTGCTGGAGCTTCGGGAAGGCGGCGATGCACGGCACGCACCAGGTGCCCCAGAAGTCGAGTAGGACCCAACGGCCGGCCAGCTCCTTGGCCTCAACCCTCTCCCCGCCGGTCGTCGTCGCCTGGAAATCGAGCGCTTCGCCTCCCACCTCGCCCAGCGCCGGCGGGCCGGCCGTCAACGCGGCGGCCAGGGCCACTGCGATCAGACCGGTGGCGCGGAGGCGAAATGCGGGCCCGCCTCCCGGTCGGGGGGAGACCCTGACGGCTTGCTCGCTGGAGGCCCTCATGTCGATCGATCTCCTTCCGCGGCCAGCGCGCGCAGGGCGCCGCGGTCGATCTTCCCGAGATGGGTACGGGGGAAGTCGGGAAGGAGGATCACCCGGCGGGGGTGCTTGTAGGGGGCCATCGAGTCCAGACAGTGCCTCTTCAGGGCCTCTTCGAGACCGTCGTCGCCGCCGCGCGCGACGACGAAGGCGACGGGCTTGGTGAGGCCGTCCTCGTTCTCGACCCCGACGACGGCGCACTCGGCCACGGCGGGGTGGCGCATCAGGCAGCTCTCGACCTCCTGCGGGGCGAGCCACTTGCCGGCGACCTTCAGGACGTCGTCGCCGCGGCCGCAGTAGGTGATCCAGCCGTCGGCGTCACGGGAGACGAGGTCGCCGCCGACGAACCACTCGCCGCGGAAGGCCTCGCGCGTTCGCCGCATGTTGCGCCAGTAGCAGACGGCACGCGAGTCACCGGCGACCCACAGCCTGCCCATGTCGCCGTCGGGGACGTCGCGGCCCTCCTCGTCGCGCACCCGCACGTCGAAGCCGGGCACGGCCTTGCCGAGGGTCCCCGGCCGCACCTCGCCGGGCCGGTTGGAGACGAAGATGTGCCACATCTCGGCGGTGCCCAGGCCGTCCAGCAGCTCGACGCCGAAGGTCTCCTTCCAGCGGTGGTAGAGCGGCACGGGCAGGGCCTCGCCCGCGGAGGTGGCGAAGCGCAGGCTCGAGAGGTCCGCCGTGGCCGCCTCCGGGTGCGCGACCATCTGGTTCACCATCGTCGGGACGTTGATCAGGATGGTGGGCCGGTGACGACGGACCTGCTCGAAGAGCGCCTCAGGCGTCGGCTTCTCGGGGAAGAGGACGGCGCTCGCCCCCACCGAGAAGGGGAAGAGCAGGTTCGAGCCGGTGGCGTAGCCGAAGAAGAGC
>Ga0302046_10002186_pt1 | contig 18274 bp, 16 predicted proteins | sample RVTome_11_FD_200261 | JGI IMG/M metagenome (GOLD analysis project Ga0302046, IMG submission 200261) | Soil microbial communities from uranium-contaminated site in the Upper Colorado River Basin, Wyoming, United States - RVT147D111 (version 2) ...
ATGTTGTCCCCGAGGCCGGTGCTCCAGACGATGTTGTCCCCGAGACCCGTGCTCCAGATGACGCTGTCACCGAACTCGCCGGCGGTGCTCCAGACGATGTTGTCGCCGAGGCCGGTGCTCCAGACGATGTTGTCGCCGAGCCCGGTGCTCCAGACGATGTTGTCGCCGAGGCCAGTACTCCAGACGATGTTGTCGCCGAGGCCAGTACTCCAGACGATGTTGTCGCCGAGGCCGGTACTCCAGACGATGTTGTCGCCGAGGCCGGTACTCCAGACGATGTTGTTACCGTGACCGGTACTCCAGACGATGTTGTCGCCGAGGCCCGTGCTCCAGACGATGTTCTGGCCGTGGCCGGTGCTCTCGACGGCCGGGTCCGTCAGACGGGCACCCCAGATGACCGGGTCGCCAAGCGCGGTGCGGACGGCACCCCACGTCACGTCGGTCGTCCAGGCGTTGCTACCCGGCAGCGGCAGGCCGCCGGTGATCTCGAAGTTGCCCCACGCGATGTGCCGCGCCCACTCGATCTGCTCGCCGGCGATCGTGTCGTGCATCGGGCCGATGCCCTTCCACGGCTTGTCGAAGAAGCGGGCCATGCGAACGGCGCCGATCGCGTTGAGCATGCCGGCGCCCTGGGCCAGCGGGCTGACCTCCGCCAGCTCCTGCGCGGTGTACTGGAGGATGGCCTTCACCGCGTTCGGGGTGAGCGACGGGTTGGCCTCGAGCATCAGCGCCACCGTGCCCGAGACGACAGGCGTGGCCATGCTCGTGCCGCTCAGACTCAGGTACGGCTGGTACGGCAGGTCGACCGTGCCCGACAGGAGGTAGTCGGGCAAATCGTGGTACAGCGTGCTCGACGGATCCGACAGCGACTCGAGGCCCACGCCGGGAGCCACCAGATCCGGCTTGGCGGCAAAGTCGATCCACGTGGGCCCCCGCGAGCTGAAGCCGCCGACGGCATCATCGCTGCGTGGAGTCGTGCCCTGGTGGCTGGTGGCGCCCACCGTCAGCACCCACGGCGCGTTTCCGGGCGAGGTGATGCCGCCGAACTGCACCTGATCCTGCTCGTCGAGGCCGAGGTTGCCGGCGGCGGCGACGACCACGATGCCGGCCTCGACCGCGCGCCTGGCGGCCAGGGCGAGCGGGTCGAGCCAGTACGACTCGTAGACGCCGCTCCCCACCGAGAGGTTGATCACCCGGATGCCGTAGGCCTCGCCGATCGAGACCGCGTAGTCGAGGGCGGCGATGACGTCGCTGACGTGGCCATGGCCGTCGCGGTCCAGCACCTTCAGCCCCACGAGGTGCGCGCTCAACGCGATCCCGCGGCGCCGGCCGCCCGAGTCGTAGCCCGTGCCCGAGACGATGCCCGCCACGTGCGTGCCGTGCCCGAAATCGTCGTAGGCCTCGGTCGAGGACCACACTCCGGGTACCTCGTCCTTCGTGAAGTCCTTGAAGTGCGCCACGCGGCGCGAGCGGCCCTGCCGCGCCAGGTACAGGTCGTCGTGCCAGTTGGTGATCCCGGAGTCGATGATGGCCACGCCGACGCCGCGGCCGCTCAGCCCCAGCTCCGCGTAGGCCAGCGTGGCGCCGGTGGCCGTCCCCGTGCGCTCGAGCGTCGCGAAGACGGGGCGATCCAGCATCACGCGCTCGACGCGCGGATCGGCCGCCAGGCTCTCGAGCGCGAAGTTGTCGAGCTCGGCGACCTGCATCTGCTGGCTCAGCCGACGGCCGGCACGGCCTCGTGCTCCGAAGACGCGCACGTCCGTCTCGCCCTTGAACTGCACGATGACGCGCGAACGCCCCGAGAGCTGGCGCGCCCGGTGCTGCAGGAGGGAATCCAGCTTGGCACCGGCCGCGCCAGTCTGGGCGTAGGCCTGGGGAGCCAGAGAGACGAAGAACAGGGCAGTCAGCAGCGCGCTCGCCGCAGGACGGCAGACTCGTGTAATCGACATATGGCTAGGGCTCGTGAGGGCAAGAGCGCTGCCGTGGTGTGGCGCACGGGCCGGGTGGTGTCGTAAGCCGTGTGTCTGGAGGCAGTTGGAAGGCGCGTGCGCGCGGCTCCGCGCGCAGCGCTAGCACGAACTGCACACCGCAGGTGTGCTGAAGCTGCACATGCGCGACAGGCGCAGGTACGCACAAACTGCTGTCAGCGAACGACTAACGGCGGATCCGAGGGGTGTTCCAGATCGAGACCGGCGGAAGAACGCCCGTAATCAGGGGCGTTTTGCTCCGGTTCGGCTATCGGGATGCTCTGTTTCGGGACAGGCGACCGCCGGGCTCGAGGTTGTACTCGACGATCTTGCGGTAGAGCGTACCGCGGCTGATCTCCAGGAGACGCGCGGCTTCCTTCTTGTTCCACGACGTGGCGTCGAGCACTCGCTCGATGTGGGCACGTTCGTTGTCGGCAAGCGTGGGAATGCGTGGCGCGGCCTCCGGCGTCGTCGTGGCGCCGGGATGCAGGAACTCGATGTCCGATTCGCGGATGGTGCGCCCGGGGGCCGACAGCGCCGCGCGCGACACCGTGCTCTCGAGCTCACGGATGTTGCCCGGCCACGGGTAGGTGTTGAGACGGGCCACGGCCTCCGGTGCGAGGGCCTTGGCGTCGAGCGGCAGGCCGTTGGCCGCGCAGTAGCGTGCGATGAAGCGGTTGGCCAGCACGGCGATGTCGGCCGGCCGCTCTCGCAGCGACGGCAGCCGGATCGAGAACGCGTTGACACGGTAGAAGAGGTCTTCGCGGAACCGGCTGTCGCGGACGAACTCGTCGAGCGGGCGGTTGGTCGCCGAGATCAGGCGGAAGTCGACCTCGACCTGTCGCTGCCCGCCGAGCCGCTCGAAGCGGCGATCCTCGAGCACGCGCAGCAGCTTGGCCTGTGCCACGAGCGACAGGTCCCCGATTTCGTCGAGGAAGAGCGTGCCTCGATCGGCCAGCTCCACGCGGCCGGGCTTGCGGTCGTTGGCGCCGGTGAAGGCGCCCTTCTCGTAGCCGAAGATCTCGGACTCGAAGAGGGTGTCGGGCAGGGCGGCGCAGTTGACCGCCTGGAAGTTCTCGGTGCCCCGGCGGCTCAGCTCGTGGATCATGCGCGCCACGACCTCCTTGCCGGAGCCGGTCGGCCCGAGGATCAGCACCGAGATGTCGGACTTGGCGGCCGTGCGGATCCACTCGAAGACGACGAGCATCTTCTCGTCGCGGCCGATCATCTCCCGGAACCGCTGCACCGACGGCGCCTGGTCCTCGGCGCTGATGTCCGCGCGGCGCTCGAGGAAGCCGTCGAGCAGCCGGGCGAGCGGCTCGCCCTGGGGACGGACGGCCCGATAGAGGACCGGGCGTCCGGCCTGCCGGAAGACGATGCCGAAGTCCACCAGCTCGCGGAGACAGTTGTCGACGTCGAGGCGCATGCGGCCGAAGGTCGCCATCAGGCCCTCGACGTCGAAGCCCTCGTCCGGCCGTGCGTTCAGGAAGCGGAGGAGGCCCGCCCGCAGCGGCGACTGCACGAGCGCACGGAACCGTGTCTCCACGTCTCCAGAGACGTCGGGTCGGGCCAGGGCGGTCGCGCGGCTGAGGCCGGTGCTCATGTCGTAGGGCCCGCCGTTTGCGCGGAAGGCTCGTCTGTGTATCGGCCTCTGGCTGGAGGCCCGACAGGCACCGTCACGCACAGTGCCAGTCTGCGCAGCGGTGGGCCGCGTCTGAAGACACGCCCGTCACGCGAGGGCGCGGAGGGAGATGCTAAGCTAGGCCCGCGATGCCCCACCGCGCGCCGGGCGCTCCCGACACTCCTGGGCCCAGGCACCTGACCGGAAAGCCGATTCGCTACTACCGTCCGCGCGGGAGCGCCGACCTCCGCCACCTGATGGACGAGGGGTTCCAGGCCTTCAACGCGGCCCGGCTGGGCGAGGCGTGCCGCATCTTCACCGACAGGATGCTGCTGCCCGAGCACGACACGACGATCGCGCTGACCGTGGCTGGCGCCCTGACTCCGGCCGGGCTCGGCGGCTGCATCGTGGAGCTGATGGAGCGCGGGCTGGTGGACTTCGTGATCAGCACGGGCGCGAATCTCTATCGCGACCTGCACCATGCGCTGAACTTCACACTGCATCGCGGCTCGCCCTTCGTCGACGACGTGCAGCTCTACGAGGACGGGATCATCCGCATCTACGACGTGCTGTTTCCGGCAACCGTGCTGCTCGAGACCGACGCCTACGTACGCGACTTCCTGGTGCGCTCCGGGCTCGACGGGCCGATCTCCACGGCCGAGCTCCACTACGCGCTCGGTCGGGACCTGATCGAGCGCCAGCCCGGCTGCGAGCAGTACTCGGTGCTGGCGGCGGCGGCGGCCGCCGGCGTGCCGATCTACACCTCGTCGCCCGGCGACAGCTCCATCGGGATGAACGTCGCCTACCACGAGCTGATGAACGACAGCACGCTCATGGTCGACCCCAACCGGGACGTCAACGAGGTCTGCGCGTTCATCCTGGCGGGCCGCAAGAACGGATGCGTGATCCTCGGCGGCGGCTCGCCGAAGAACTTCTACCTGCAGGGACAGCCCACGCTCTGGGAGGTCTACGGCATCCCCAAGGGCGGCAACGACTACTTCATCCAGATCACCACCGACCAGGTCGTCTGGGGCGGGCTGTCGGGGGCCACGCCGGCCGAGGCGGTCAGCTGGGGGAAGGTCAACCCCGGCGTGCTGCCGGACACGGCCGTGGCCTACGTCGACTCGACGATCGGGTTCCCGCTCTTCTGCGAGTACGTCGTCGGATCCGAGCGGAACCGCCGGCCCCGGAAGGAGCTCGTGCATCAGCGGGAGCGTCTGGTGACGGCCCTCAAGCAGGAGGCGCTCGAACGGCGCGCGACGCGCGCCGAAGGGTGAGGCCATGGGCACGCTCGCCTCCGAGCTCGGCGGTCACGCGGAGCGCGTGTCGGACGGCCCCCGGGTGTACGTCGACGCGAACGTGCCGGCGCCGCTCGTCTCGTTCATGCGGAGCGGCTTGGGCTGGGACGTGCTGTTCGTGCTCGAGCACGAACAGCTCCGCCGCGCGCCCGACGGCGAGCACTACCGCCTGGCCCGCCAGCTGCGGCGCACGCTGATCACGCAGGATCGCGACTACCTGGACGACCGCCGGTTTCCGCCGGAGCAGAGCGGAGGCGTGCTCGTCGTGGCGGCCCCCGTCGAGAAGGGGCTGATGGCGCTGCTCAAGAGGCTCGACCGCGAGATGCTGCGCCCGCTGGCCGCCGAGGCGGGCCCGGGCGACGGCCAGGCCGAGCCGCCGCTCTCGGGACGGAAGCTGCACCTCCAGGTGGACTGGAACGGCGACCGGACAGGGCTGTGATTGTCGTCCGCGGCGGCGATCTGATCCTGCCCGCGCGCATCGTTGCCGGGGGCTCGGTGGTCGTCGACGACGGACGGATCGTCGCGATCGAGGAGGGCCCGGCCGACCCGGCCGGCGCCTCCGTCATCGACGCGCGGGGCTGCTACGTCTCGCCCGGCTTCATCGACGTCCACCTGCACGGCCTGCACGGCGATGACGTCCTCGACGGCGAGGGCGCCGTCGCGCGCGTCGCCCAGCGGCTGCCACAGTACGGCGTCACGGCGTTCTGTCCGACGAGCGTGGCGTGCCCGCCGGACGTGCTGAGCGGCTTCCTCCGGCAGGTGGGCGAGCTGCGACTCGCGCCGCTCGCTGCCGGTGGCGCGCGGGTGCTGCCGGCGCATCTCGAGAGCAACTTCATCAGCCCGGACTTCGCGGGCGCGCAGCCGGTGGCCTGCCTGCGCCTGCCTCCAGACGCTTCCAGGGGCGTCGAGGGCGAGTTCTCCGGGCGGGACGTCCTCGACGTCGTCGAGGCGGCGCGCCCCGACGTCGGCATCGTGACACTGGCACCGGAGCTGCCGGGCGGTCTCGACCTCGTGCGCGCGCTGGCGGCTGCCGGGCATCACGTCTCGCTCGGGCATTCGGCGGCCGACTTCGACACCGCGATGGCGGCGATCGAGGCTGGCGCACGGCAGGCCACGCACCTCTTCAATCGCATGTCGCCGATGTCCCACCGGGCGCCGGGGCTGACTGGCGCCGTGCTCGGGAGCGACGACGTGGTCGCCGAGCTGATCTGCGACGGGCATCACGTGCATCCGGCTGCCTGTCGGGTGGCGATGGCGGCCAAGGGTCCTGCAGGTGTCATGGCGATCACCGACGCCACGGCCGGAGCGGGACTGTCCGCCGGCGCGACCGCCCGACTCGGAGGGCAACCGATTCACGTCCGTGCGGAGGCGGCGTTTCTCGAGGACGGCACCCTCGCCGGGAGCACGCTGACGATGGATCGGGCCTTTGCCGCGATCGTCACCAGGTTCGGCGGCTCGCTCGTGGACGCGGCGCTCATGTGTGCCACGACGCCGGCGCGGGCCCTCGGACTCACCGGATTCGGCGTGATCGCCGACGGCGCCGCGGCCGACCTGCTCGTGCTCGACGGCGCCTTTCGTGTGCGCCACACGCTGGTCGGCGGCGCGCACGCGTTCCGGGCATGAGTGCCCGGTGAACCGGGACCAGCACGCGTCCGTCTAAGCTTCCGTGAGCGAAGGTCCGGTCGCAGGTCCATCGGACCGATACGGAGGGCCCATGCGTACGATCGCCATCCTTCCCCTGGGAATAGCCCTCGCCATGGCCAGCTCCGCCTGCAGCATCGACCTGGCGAGCCAGGGCGTCGTTCTGCACGAGGAGCGCTCGTTCGCGGTGGACGGCGACGACCTGGAGCTGACCCTCCGCACCTTCGACGGGGCGGTCGACGTGCGGGGGGAGGACCAGGACGAGGTGCGCGTGGAGATCACCCGCCGGGCGATCGACACCGCTCGCGCCGAGGCGTTGACGGTCGACGTGTCGCGGGACGGCAACCGGATCGTCGTCGACGCGCCCCAGCCCCCGTCGCGTGGCCCCCAGGTGCGGATCGGGCCGTGGACGTCGGATTCGGTGAGCTTCAGCGTGACCGTGCCGCGGACGCTGATGCTCGAGGTGCGGACCAACGACGGGCGCATCGAGGTCCGCGACGTGGCCGGCACGCTCGATCTCGAGAGCGACGACGGGGCGGTGACGGGCGGACGGCTCCAGGGGGACATCAGCGTGCGCACGAGCGACGGCTCCATTCGACTGGGCGACGTCGATGGGCGCCTCGCGGCACGCACGAGCGACGGCTCGGTGAGGCTCGATGGGCGCTTCGACGGTCTCACCGTCAACACCTCCGACGGCTCGGTGCAGGTCTCGGTGCTCGAGGGCAGCGTGATGCAGGACGACTGGAGTATCAGGACCTCGGATGGGAGCATTCGGCTGCGCCTGCCGGAGGGCTTCAGCGCCGAGCTCGAGGCCCGCACCAGCGACGGCGCCATCCGTGCCGACGGAGTTGGCCGCGCGACGGGCGGCGACCGGCAGCGGTTGCAGGCCCGAATCGGCGAGGGTGGCCGGCGGCTGAGCCTGGACAGCGGTGACGGCTCCATCACGGTCACCACGTCCGAGGGGCGCGCGACGGCCGCGCCGTAGTCGTCCCCACGCCCGTCGGGGCCAAGGGGCTTGCATCGAGCGAATAAAAGGCGAATACTCCTGGGCCAGGAGGTCGACAATGTCCACGCTCTCGCCCACGTCGCTCGCCGCGCAAGCCGTCTCGCAGCTCAACAGCGCCCAGGAGTACTTCAACCGCTCGACGCGGAATCTCACCGAGTCGCACTCCGCTCTCACCCCGGCCGCCGGGATGATGAGCGCCGCGCAGCAGGTGGCCCACGCGGCGCAGACGGTCGACTGGTTCATGGAGGGCGCGTTCCGGCCCGAAGGGTTCGACCTCGACTTCGAGGGGCATGCGACGGAGGTGGCCGCAGTCACGTCGCTCGGCGCCGCACGGGCATGGCTGGACCGTGCGTTCGCCTCGGCACGGGATCTGATTGCGACGAAGAGCGACGCCGAGCTCATGGCGCCGATCGCCGACGGGCCGATCATGGGCGGCGCGCCTCGCATGGCCGTCTTCGGCGGCATCACCGACCACACGGCCCATCACCGCGGCGCCCTGACGGTCTACGCGCGCCTGGCCGGCGCGGTCCCGCCGATGCCGTACGCCGACGCCTGATTCGGAATTCAGCGGGGCGGCGGCGAGCGGTAGCGCGCCGGGTCGTCGACGCCGGCGGCGCGGAACGCGTCGCGCCGCTCGCGACACTTGCTGCACTGCCCACAATGCCGGCCGTCACGCGGGCTCATGCACGAGAGCGTCAGCTCGAAGGGGACGCCGAGCTCGAGCCCGAGCGCGATCGCGTCCTGCTTGCGCAGGGACGCCAGCGGCGCGTCGATCGCCAGTCGGTGGGCGAGCCCGAGCGACAGCGCCTCGGCCATCGCCGTGAAGAAGGCGGGCGTCGCATCCGGAAAGGGGTTGCCCGCCAGAGGGCCGAGGACGATGCGCTCCAGCCCCTGCTGCGCGCAGTGAATGGCCGCCTTGCTCAGGAGCATGACGTTGCGCCCCGTCAAGTACACGTCCTCATCGGGCGTGTCGAAGGCCGGCGGCGTGCCGCGCCGCGCCCAGTGCGTCGGGGGGTAGAGATCCTCGGCGGTGAAGCCGAGCGACACCAGCGGCGCGAGCGCCGCGTAGGGGGGCGCCTCGAGCAGCCGGGCGAGCATCCGTCGCTCCTCGTCCTCCCAGGCCAGGCCCACGCCGACGTAGATCGGATGCACACGCGTGCGCCGGGCCTCCGAGGCTGCCAGGACCGCGCTGTCGAGACCGGCCGAGATGAGGACTGCCGTCGCCAATCCGTCTAACATTACAGTCCATGTACGCGGTCACCAAGCGTCTGGAGTTCTGCTACGGCCACAGGCTGCTCGACTACGACGGCGTGTGCCGCCACCCGCACGGCCACAACGCCGTCGTCGAGATCGAGATCCGGAGCGAGGAGCTCGACCATCGCAACATGGTGGCCGACTTCACCGACATCAGGAACACGATGAAGGACTGGATCGATCGCGAGCTGGATCACAAGATGATCCTGCGGCGCGACGATCCGCTGGTTGCCGCAATGGCGGCGCTGGGCGAGCCCGCCTATCTCCTCGACAGCAACCCCACCGCGGAGCGTATCGCGCGTCTGCTGTTCGAGGTGTCGCGTGAACGCGGACTCCCCGTGTGCCGTGTCACCGTGTGGGAGACGCCGACCTCGTGGGCGACCTACGGTACCTCGACTCCGCTCGGGGCGCCCTGAGCGTATGCCGAAGGGCGGGCGGCTGATCGCATTCGACCTCGACGGCACGCTCATCGACTCCCGGCGCGACCTGGCGGATTCGGCCAACGAGCTGATCGCGGAGCTCGGCGGGCTGCCGCTCGCCGAGGAGACGGTCGGGGGCATGGTGGGCGGCGGGGCCGCGCGGCTCGTGCGCCGGGCGCTCGACGCGGTCGGTCTCGCGTTCTCGCCGGAGGCCCTGGCCCGCTTCCTGGAGATCTACGACACGCGCCTGCTGCGGCATACGCGCGCGTACGAGGGCATTCCCGAGCTGCTGCGCGCGGCGCACGGCCGCGCGCGTCTCGCCGTCCTGACCAACAAGCCCCGGCGGCCGAGCGAGGCGATCCTCGCCGGGCTCGGCCTGCGCGATCTGTTCGACGAGGTGATCGGCGGGGACGGTCCGCACCCGCGCAAGCCCGATCCTGCCGGGCTGCGGGCGATGATGGCCGCCGCCGGTACCGACGCGCCCCGGACGCTCCTGGTGGGCGACTCGGCCATCGACCGCGAGACGGCGCGGCAGGCTCCGGTTCGATCCTGTATGGTCACCTACGGGATCGGCACGGCCACGCTCACCGGTGACGTGCTCGACGGCTGCGACTGGGTGGCCGCCGACACCACGGCGCTCGCCCGGGCGATCGAGCAGTTCGTGGCGGAGTAGGGGCGCGTTACACTCCCGGGAACGTCCCAAGGAGCTGCCATGCCCGCCTCGCCGACTCGCCTGCTGCCGCTCGCCGCCCTGGTGGCCGTGGTGACCGCCCCGCTGGCGGCCCAGGACTGGCCCCAGTGGCGCGGTCCCGCGCGCGACGGCGTTGCCGTCTCGTTCGACGCGCCGGCCACCTGGCCGGAGCGTCTGACCCGGCGATGGAGAGTCGAGGTCGGGCAGGGATACGCGGCTCCGGTGCTGGTGGGCGATCGCCTGTACGCCTTCGCACGGCAGGGTGACGACGAGGTGATGCGGGCGCTCGACGCGCGGACCGGGTCCGAGATCTGGAGCACCAGGTATCCGGCGCCCTTCTCGTTCCAGGCGGCGGCCGAGCCGCACGGTCCCGGTCCCAAGGCCACGCCGACCCACGCCGCGGGCCGGCTCTTCACGCTCGGGCTCGGCGGCGTCGTCTCGGCCTTCGATGCGGCAACGGGCGAGCGGCTCTGGCACGTGCCGGAGCCGGCGGTGGCGCCGCTCTACGGGACGGCCGCCTCGCCGGTCGTCGACGGCAACCTGGTGATCGTCAACGTCGGCGGTCAGGACGACGGCGCGCTGACGGCCTACGACGTGGCGACCGGCGAGGTCCGCTGGTCGTGGGACGGCGACGGGCCCTCGTACGCCTCGCCACGTATCGTCACGATCGGGGGCGTCCGGCAGGTGGTGACGCTCACCCAGGAGCATGTCGTGGGCGTCGCGTCGGCCACCGGCGAACTGCTGTGGCAGCGGCCGTTCACCACCAACTTCACGCAGAACATCATCGATCCGGTCGTCGTCGGCGACCTCGTGGTCGTCGCCGGCTTTCAGGAGCCCATCTCCGCCTTCCGTGTCTCGCGGGACGCGGGGAGCTGGACGACCGCCGATGTCTGGGAGAACGCCGGGGCCTCGCTCTACATGACCAACGGCGTGCTCGTCGCCGGCGCGCTGTTCGCGCTCTCGGAAAGGAACAGCGGTCAGTACGTCCTGATCGACATGGAGACCGGTGAGACCCGGTGGGCGAGTGACGGGCGGCAGGCGGAGAACGCGGCGATCCTCCGGGCCGGCGACCACCTGCTGGTGCTCGAGGAGGACGCCGAGCTCGTCGTGGGCCGCGTCGGCGGCGACGGCTTCGAGGAGCTGCGCCGCTACGAGGTGGCTGACTCCGCCACCTGGGCGCAGCCTGCCGTGTCCGGCAGCCGTCTGTTCGTGAAGGACGTCACGAACGTGACGCTCTGGACGCTGAACTGATCCCGCGTCGCTGGGCGCAGCGGCACTGTCAGACCTCGTACTGGCGCCCGTCCTCGCTGTACACGACCTTGTACAGATCCCGCCGCCGGTCGTTCCAGTTCTGCACCGCCCCGGCGTCCCGGTGCCGGCGCAGCAGCTCCAGATCCACGTCGTGGATGATCATCGTCTCGATGTTCGCGTTGCACTCGGCGGCCACGGCGTCGCGCGCGAACTCGGCGTCGGCCGGCGTGAAGACCGCCGACTGCGCGTAGTGGATGTCCGAGTTCTCCACGAACGGCAGGTTGCCGGTGCAGCCGGCCACGGCCACGTAGATGTGGTTCTCCACGCAGCGCGCCATGGCGCAGTTCCGGACGCGCAGGTAGCCGTGGCGCGTATCCGTGTTGAACGGCACGAAGATGATCTTCGCCCCTTTCTGCGCGGCGATGCGCACCAGCTCCGGAAACTCCACGTCGTAGCAGATCAGGATCGAGACGGTGCCGCAGTCGGTATCGAAGACCTCGACACGCGAGCCCGGCGCGACACCCCACCACCGGCGCTCGCTGGGCGTGATGTGGATCTTGTACTGCTTGCCGAGCGTGCCGTCCCGCCGGAAGAGGTACGCGACGTTGTAGAGGACGTCCTCTTCGACCACGAAGTGCGAGCCTCCCACGATGTTCACGTTGTACCGGACGGCCAGCTCGGTGAAGAGATCCAGGTACTGCGGCGTGAACTCGTGGAGCTGCCGCGCCGCTTCGCCCGGCCGCGCCTTCGGCATGCAGGAGAGCAGTTGCGTCGTAAAGAGCTCCGGGAACAGCACGAAGTCCGACTTGTAGTCCGAGGCCGTGTCGATGAAGAACTCGCACTGCTTGGCGAATTCATCGAACCCGCGGATCGCGCGCATCTCGTACTGCACGATGGCGATCCGGATGGGCTCGACCGAGTGGTGGTACCGCCGCTTGGCGCCGCGCTCGTAGTCGTAGTTGAGCCACTCGCAGTAGGTGGCGTAGCCGCGCGAGGCGGTGTCGGACGGCATGTAGTTCGGGATCAGGCCCTGCAGCGTGAAGCCGTTGGCGAGCTGGGTGGTGAGCACCGGGTCGAAGAACGTCTTGTCGATGACGTTCTCGACGTACTCGCGGGCCGACATGTCGTCGGCGTGCTCGCCGTAGCCCGGGAGGCGGCCGCCGATGATGATGCGGGCCAGGTTCCGCTCGCGGCAGATCTCCTTGCGCGCGTCGTAGAGACGGCGGGCCAGCTTCATGCCCCGGAACTCGGGATGCACCATGATCTCGATGCCGTACAGGGTGTCGCCGGTCGGGTTGTGGTTGCGGATGTACCCGCCGTCGGCGACGACGCGCCAGTCGTGCCAGGCCAGGTTCGGATCGAACTCCAGGATGAGGCTGCTCGAGGAGGCGGCCAGTTGCCCCTCCACCTCCACGCAGAGCTGTCCCTCCGGAAAGATCGCGAGCTGGCTCTGGACCTGATCCCGCGCCCACGGCTTCATCCCCGGAAAGCACTGCTCCTGCATGGCCACGAGGGCGTCGAAGTCCTCGATCCGGAGCGGGCGGACGGCGATCCGCCATTCGTACTTGGAGAGATCGAGCTTGGGCTTGCCTGGCACCTTCGCCATTCGGGAATCTCCGGTCCGGTTGGTCGACTCAGCGCACGGCGCCGGCCAGCGCCGCGAAGAAGGCCTCGTCGTCGACGGGCGGCGGCATCAGCGGCTTCGGGAGGGCCTGCCACACCACGATGACCAGCCGTTCATCCGGGTTCACGTACACGTGCTGCCCGAAGATCCCCACCGCCTCGAACGCACTGTCGTGGATCGTGCCCTCGCGAACGGCGATCGGCCACAGCATATAGCCGTAGTCCACCCGTTCGCCATCGACCAGCGTCGGGCTGCCGGCCTCCTCGACCCACCCCTCGGGGAGCCTGCGCCCGCCGCCGGCCTCGCCGCCCCCGAGCAGGAAGAGGCCGAAGCGGCCGTAGTCCCGCAACGTGGCCGACAGGCCGCTGCCGCCCACCTCGAGCCCGTCTGGCGACTCGAGCCACCACGTGGCGTCGGCCTCCATGCCGAACCGGGCCCAGATCGTCTCCGAGAGGTACCGGGCGACGGGTCGTCCCGTCGCGGCACGGACGAGCGCGCCCAGGACGTGCGTCTCGCCGGTGCTGTAGTTCCACCGCGTCCCTGGCTCGGCCACCCGGGGGAGCGCCGCCATGAGCTGCAGGATCGCGCCGGGCTCCTGGGCGTTCTGCGCCTCGAGCATCCGTCGTCGATCCGACGCCGGGTCGGTATACGTCTCGTTCCAGCCGACGCCGGAGGTCATGTGCAGGAGGTGACGGACGGTGACGCCCGCGTAGGCGCTGCCGCGGAGATCCGGCAGATAGGCGGTGACCATGTCGTCGAGGCTCCCGATGTGGCCGTCCACGAGCGCGGCGCCGACCAGGGTCGCCGTCATCGACTTGACCACCGACATCGACATCCAGCGCGTGGTCCCGTCGTTGCCGAGCGCGTAGAGCTCGAGGACGATCCGCCCGTCCTTGATGGCCAGCAGGCCGCTCACGCGGTTGAGCGACATGTAGTCGTAGAGGTCGTACCGGCGGCCGCCCGACTCGAAGCTCAGCTCCGTGATCGGCTCCGGGCTTCTCGGCAGCGGATGCACGTCGGGCCCGCGGGGCACCACGCGCGTCGGGTACAGGCGATCGATGTTCCGGAACGTCTCGACCTGGAGGTCGGGCAGCAGCGCGCCGTCGTAGATCTGCTGCACCGTCCCTATGGCTGGTCCGTCGGCGGCCGGTACGGCGACGCCGGGCGCCGACGCCGGACCTCCACAGGCGCTGACCAGCGCCAGGATGGTTGCAGCCGACGCCAGCAGGCTCGAGCGATATCGAGGATGCCTATCCCGCATGCGGCGGCTCCGCGGTCAGCATACCTGATGAGCGATCGCGGTGCCCGGCCGCGCAGGGCCGCTCAGGGAGTCAGAGAGATCGGAGGAACGCCAGCAGCGCCGCGCGTCCCGCGGGCGTCGTCGTGTCGTACCGCTGCCGGGCCGTCTGTGCCTCGCCGCCGTGACGCCGGATCGCCTCCTCGATCGTGGGGGCCGAGCCGTCGTGCAGAAGGGGGCGGCGGAACCGGAGCCCCCAGAGCGCCGGCGTGCGCATTTCCTCGGGTGCGGCGGCGCCCTGGGCGATGCCGTCGCCCGTGCCGATGTCGTGCAGCAGGAGGTCGGAGAACAGCGGCACCGGCCGGCGGTCGAACAGGGAACTCGCGCTCGGGCCAGTCGACAGCGACGGCGTGTGGCAGGCGGCGCACCCGAGCTGCGCGAAAATCTGCTCGCCGGCGCGCACCGTGTCGTCGATGGGACCACGGCCCGGCGGCGCCAGGTGGCGCATGAAGCCGGGGAAGTTGTCGATGCCGCGCCGGCCCGTTCGTGGGTCGCGCAGGTCCTCGGGATCCGGAATCGGGTCGCAGATCCGCATGCGCTCGGGCGGGATGCCGAGGGCCAGCTCGCCGGGGAAGAGGTCGTTGGTGATCCCCATCTCGTTGCGGTAGGCGTCGGCGCCGAAGGCGAAGAGCGTGGCGTGCTGCGCCTTCCAGCCGAACCGGCCAACCCGCCGCGCGCCGGTGCCCACGTCGGTCACCATGGCCGCGCGACCGCTGATCCCGTCGCGGTTGACGTCGACCGGGTCCTCGAGGCCGAGCAGCGTCTCGTCGAGGATGGCCTCCACGAGGCCGGCGCCGAAGAGCGCGATCGGCACGCGGCGGGCGATCACGGTGGCCTCGGCCGGAATCGCCGGCTGGCACGCGTGCGCGGGCACCGAGAAGAGCTGGAACAGCGACTCGCCGGAGGGATCCAGCGGCAGGAAGCCGCCGGTCGGCGAGTGCCGCGCAGCCCGGACCTCGGCGACGCTGCCGGTGCCGCCGACTGCCGGGACGCTGTGACAGGCGCCGCAGCTCGTGCCGTTGTAGGCGGGACCGAGGCCTTCGTCGGCCGTTTCCACTTCCAGGAAGTCGTCGAGACCGAGACGGAACTCCTCGAACTCGGCCGGCGTGAGGCCGGGGAGCGGGTCGCCGGGTCGCACGCCGACCTGCCCGAAGGCGGTGGCCACCAGCACGCCGAGTGCGGTGACGAGCGCCGCGGGCGCGATCGCGCGTCGAGGATGGGGCAGTCGTGGCACGGGCAGCTCCTGGCGACTCACTCGGCGACGACGATCTCGCCGCGCATGAAGGCGTGACCCGCACCGCAGACGCGCGAGCACTCGAACGTGTAGCGGCCCGCCTCGGGCCGGAAGCGCACCGCGATCGAGCCGCGCGCGCGCTTGGGAATCTCGACGTCGACGTCGGTGTCGACGATGTGGAAGCCGTGCGCCGTGTCCTCGCTGGTGAGCCGGAACTCGACGAGCGTGCCGGCCTTCACCTGGATCCGCGACGGGTAGAACGAGAACCGCTCGGCGCTGATCTCGATGACCTGCGGCTCCTCGGCCGGCGGGGCCGGCTCGGGGCGCTGGACGGCTGCCACCGCCAGGACGAAGACCGCCGCGACGAGTCCGAGCGAGATCCACGCGTGTCGCATCAGAACCACCATCCCAGGCCGATGTTGAACGAATCGGGCGCGACGACGACCGCGCTCCGGTTCCTGACGATCGAGTAGTCCACCTTCACCGCAATGTCCGGCTCGGGCCAGTAGGTGGCGCCGACGACCCATGCCGTCCGGTCGAACTCGGGGAGCGGCGTGTACCCGTCGGGCATGCCGTGCTGCGTGTCGAAGTTCTCGTAGCGGAGGAACGCGCCGACCTCGCCGGCCCGCGGATGGGTCAGCACCCGGTAGCCGCCCTCGAGGTAGAAGCCGCGGATCGTGCTCGCGACGTTCGGGCTCACGCCGGTGGCCAGCGCCCGCAGGTCGTTGAGACGGTCGGCGTTGTCGATCCAGACCTGGGCCATCTGGCCCCGCAGCTCGAGCGGGCCGCGCGCGTAGCGCACGTCCGCCTCGGCGAGCGAGACCGGCACGTCGAACAGCGGCCGGAACTCGAACCCCGAGTGTCCGGACCACCCACTGGCGCCCACGGTCAGGCCCCGCACGCCCACGTATTCGACGCGGCCGGTCACGCCGGGACGCCCGATATTGGTGTCGGACCCCTTCTGCCTTCCGCCGCGCACACCCTCCTCGGCATCGAACTCGGCGGCGTCGAGCGGCGAGACGACGAAGGCCCGGTACCGCCACCCGCGGCCGATCTCGCCGTGCACGCCGGCGCCGACCTCGAACCACGTGGACGGCACGATCACCGTGTCGACGAACGGGCGCTCGACGCCGTAGAAGACGGGAGGTTCGTGCCGCTCGTTGATGATGCCGATCGGCATGAGCATCATCCCGGCCCGGACGTTGAAGGCGCGGCTCAGCAGGAAGTCCACGTAGGCCTGCTCGAGCTCCAGCTCGCCGGCCTCCTCGAGCCCCTCGACCACGGCGTGCTCCAGCTCGAGCTCGCCCACGAACCGGATCCGATCCGAGAAGCGGTGCGTCACCAGCAGCACGAAGCGATGGAAGTCGAGCCTGCCGTCGGCGAGCTCGGGCTTGTTGAAGTGGAAGTCCATGTAGCCGGACAGCGCCGTGCGCGGCTCCTCCTGGGCCCACGCCGGGGCAGCGGCCAGCAGCACCAGGAGCAGCGCGCTCACCCGCACGAGGAGCTTGGACGCTGCACGAGTGCCGATCGTGAGACGGCGCGATCGGCTGCGGCGCACGCGGACGCTGTCGGCCGCCGGGTCGCGCTCCTCGACCGCGATCGATTCGCCCGGCTTCAGCCGGTGCTGCTCCACGAACCGCAGGAACTCCGGGTCCTGGTCGACCACGCGGGCGACCGTGACGGTCGTCTCGAGCGGGCAGGTGAGCAGCGTCTGCGCCTTCTGCGGCTTGACGAGACCGTGGGCGTCCGGGATGGGGTCGCCGTGCGGATCCGTCTGGGGCCGGCCCAGCATGTGGTCGATCCGGTCGACCAGCCGATCGCTGACGGCGTGCTCGAGCTGCTCGGCCTCCTCGTGCACCTCGTCCCACGCGTAGCCCATCACCTGCACCAGGAACTGCTCGATCAGCCGGTGACGCCGCAGGACGAGGGCGGCCAGCTTGCGCCCGGCCGCCGTGAGCGCCACGCCCGCGTACGGCTGGTAGTCCACCAGGCCCGATTCCGACAGGGCCTTGACCATCGTGGTGGCCGTGCCCGGCGCGACGCCGAGCGCCGAGGCGAGCTGGCCCATGGGCAGGAGTGGCTGCGGCGTCTCGGCCCCCGACGTCCCGCTGTAGATGGCTTTCAGGTAGTTCTCGACCGTGCTGGAGGGCATTTTGGCTGCAGTGTATTGAGAAACCTGTCCAATGGCAATGTAAATTTTGAGTCATAGAAACAACGCGAGATTATGTCGTTCGCAAACCCAAGCCAACTGCTGAGGTCAGCCGGCTTGCAGCAGCCACGGCTATGGCTGCTCGACTGAGGCTGGCGTGGCTTCGGTTCTGGGGCTGGTTGGGGAATCTGGCCGGCTGGCCGTGCATCGTGCGGCCGTGCGAGTACTCGTCAGGGCTCGGGGTGACCGTGACCGTACGTAGATCTGACCTGTTCACGGTCGTCACCGTGAATGGGGTGGACGTGTACTTCTACCGGCTGAGCGGTCGAATCGACGGAATCGGGCTCAGCCGATCCTCTGATTGCACGGTGTCGGGAATTGTTTGAATCAACTGGTTCTGGCGGGCCACACGAGCCGTTTCGCCAGTCACCAGCTCGAACACGAAAGCCGTAGGGGCGTTTCTCTGGATGCAGGTGCCAGCCGTGTTCAGGTGTTCTAGCAGCCCGTGGTGAAAGAGTCGTTTTCAACTGGCGACGGGCAGCAGCTCGAAACGGTGCCTCGGCGTGAATCCGTGTCGAGCGTCGACCGGTTGCGTGCCGATCGTGATCGGCAGGTCTTCAACGAGCGTCCACAGCGCGACCACGACGGCCATCGCGGCCGCCCTGCAGGCCGCGCGGCGTGCCGATCCCGATCACGTGACGCATGACGAGCCCGAGATTGAAGCCACCCGCATGAATCAGGACTCGCTTCAGGATGTTCGTGTGGCCGCGCAGATGCGTCCGGCGCATGCCGCCCGTGTCGTAGAGATGCGCGAAGGAGCGC
>Ga0302046_10002187_pt1 | contig 18268 bp, 16 predicted proteins | sample RVTome_11_FD_200261 | JGI IMG/M metagenome (GOLD analysis project Ga0302046, IMG submission 200261) | Soil microbial communities from uranium-contaminated site in the Upper Colorado River Basin, Wyoming, United States - RVT147D111 (version 2) ...
GCTGCCCAGAAGCTTCGGCTCGACCGGAAGCACAAACAGAACATGGTTGGCATCGACCGAAAGCACGCCGATCGAGGCCGCGATGAAGAGAAGAAGCGTGAAGACGATCACGGTCTTCGAGCCGGCGCGATCGTCGAGCGGCCCGCCGAGAGTGGCGCCAATGGTTCCGGCGATGGTGAGAATAATGCCGAACAGGCCGAGCTCGAACGCGCCCCATCCGAACACGGTGGCGGCGTAGATGCCGCCAAAGGCGAACACCGCGCCAAGCCCGTCGGCATAGAGCATGCGGGCGATGAGGAAGAGGCCGATATCCTTGAAGTGGCGAACCTCGCGCGCCGTTTTCGCCAACAACGCGAGCCCCGCGCTGATCGGGGTGGGGGTCGTTGCGGCAGACGGCCGATCCGGCGTGAACAGAAAGAGCGGGATGACAAAAACGACATACCAAAGCGCCGAAAACGGTCCGACCAGGCGATCGCCTTGCCGTGTCGCCGCATCGAGCGGGACCAAAGGATCGAGCCCGAGCAGCGTCTTCCCAGAGCTCGGCTCCGCCACGATGAAGCCCGCCATGAGCGCGAGGCTCGCGAGGCCTCCGAGATAGCCGGTCGCCCAACCGATGCCGGACAGCGTGCCGAGCTTCTCTTCCGGCACCAACGACGACATCATCGCGTTGGTGAAGACTGTGCCAAGCTCGGATCCGACCGTGGCGAGGCTGAAACAGAGGAGCACAAGGATAGCGAGGTCGGTGCGGCCGGGGATGGCAAGCCAAAGACCTGCGAGGCCCACCACCAGCAGCACCGAGAACGCGGCGATCCACGGCTTGCGCTTGCCGCCGGCATCGCCGATGGCGCCGAGAATGGGGGCAAACAGGGCCGTGACGAATTCAGCAGCCCCCGTCGCGTAGCCCCACAGCGCCTGGCCCGTGACCGGGTCTGGCATGAAGCCGTTCACGAAATAGGGCGCAAACAGGAAGGTGACGACCAGGGTGTAGAAGGGCTGCGTCGCCCAGTCGAACAGCACCCAGCCGGCAAGCGCGCGCGTGCCCGTCCGCTCCGCCGTCGCGTCCCCGTAGGCGTCCCGCCGGCTACGGCCGCCCATAGGCATCGAGCACGATCAGATGGTTGGGGAGCTCGTTGGTGTCGACCCGTCCCGGCGGGAAATGCTTGGCGAGGATCTTTCCCGATCGCTCGATGGCGCGGATAAAACCCTCCGTGACGGTGCCGCTCGCCAGGTGATTGGTCAGTTCGCCAACGACGTCCTCCCAGGTCGACGGGGGTACCTTGCGGTAGATGCCCGCATCGGCGATGACCTCGGCGAAACGCTCGGCGAACGAGACATAGATCAGCACGCCGGTACGCCCCTTGGTGGTATGCAAGTTCTGGACGAGGAATTGTTCCACGGCGCGTTGATGAGCGCGGGCGCGCTTGACGGCCCCTGGCACCAGGGCGAAGCGAAACCGCTCCCATTGGAACAGCACCAGACAAATGAAAAACACCGCCAGCTGGAGCAGATAGATGTACTCCACGGGCCATTTGGTGGCGAAGATCAGAGGGATCGGCACGCCGAGCGCAAGCAGCGCCGCCCAGAGCAAGGCGAAGGAGCGATAGCCGTCGGAGGCGACGGCGGCAACCACGACGATCTCGCCGCTGGTCTTCTCCTCGGCGCGGGTGATGGCCGCGGAGATGGCGGCCTGATCCTCAAGGGTGAGGGGCTGCATGGGCACGGTCCTACCACCCACCGGAGGCGCCGCCGCCACCGAAACTTCCGCCGCCGCCCGAGAAGCCCCCGCCCCCGCCATTGCCGCCGCCTCCACTGCTCCAGCCGCTACCACTGCCGCCCCCGGTCGTTCCGGGCACGAAGATCGAGCCTGGGCTGCGGCCCGCGCGCGAGGCGTGAAGGACGCTGCGCCAGATGCTGTAGGCGATCCACAGCCAGATCGCGAGCCAGAGAATCATCACCAGCCAGTCGATGACGGGATTGTCGGCGTCACGGCGCGCCTTGCCGCGTTGCTCCACCTCGGCGGCGTCGCCGGTGAGCACGAGAATGATGTCGCGGACCCCGTCCTTGATGCCGCCGGCAAAGTCGCCTTCGCGAAAACGCGGCAGGATTCCGTTTTCGATGATGAGCTTGGAGAGCGCGTCGGTGAGGGTTCCCTCGAGCCCGCGGCCGACCTCGATCCGCACTTTGCGATCATTGGACGCGACAATAAGGATGACGCCATTATCGAATCTCTCGGTGCCGATGCCCCAGTGGCGCCCGAGCTGATAGCCGAAATCCTCGATGGTGTAGCCTTGCAGCGAAGGCAGGGTGACGACCACGACCTGATCGGAGCTCTTGTCCTCGAGCGCCTTGAGGTCGGCGGTGATCGCCACCTCCTCGGGGTAGGTCAGGAGACCGGCGTCATCGACGACGCGGCCGGTCAGCTCCGGGAACTTCGGCTCGGCGACGGCGGGCGAGAGCCATAGCGCGAGCGCCATGGCCAACACCGTCCCGCCGAAGCGCCACATAGCGGCCATTGGGCCCCCCGCCTTGGCTTAAGCTAGAACTTCACCTCCGGCACGTCCTGCGTTCCTTCCGCCACGGTGAAGTTCTGCATGGGCTCAGCGTCAGGATAGAGCAACGCACGCCACCAGCGGCCGGGAATTGTTCTGATCTCCGTGTTGTAGTCCTTGACCGCGGTGATGTAGTCCTGCCGCGCAATGGCGACGCGGTTCTCGGTGCCCTCGAGCTGGGACTGGAGCGCCAGGAAGTTCTGGTTGGACTTTAGGTCGGGATATCGTTCGACTACGACGAGCAACCGACCGAGCGCGCCGGAGAGGTTGCTCTGCGCCTCCTGGAATTTCTGAAACGCCTCGGGATTGGTGAGGATGTCGGGCGGAATCTGCATTTGCGTCGCCTTGGCGCGCGCTTCGACGACATCGGTGAGCACCTTGCTCTCCTGGGCTGCGAAGCCCTTCACCGTCTCGACGAGATTGGGGATGAGGTCGGCCCGGCGTTGATACTGGTTCAAGACCTGGCTCCAGGCGGCCTTGGCCTGCTCTTGCAGGGTGGGAATGGTGTTGATGCCGCAGCCGGCGAGCATGACGCCCGCAAGCACCAGGCAAACCGCCCGGGAAACATCGCCCGGTCGGGCACGGGTCAATGCCAGCATGAAGATACTCCCCTGAATAGCTCGATCCGCTAGGCCCATCCGTGTATTGAGCGCCCGCAGCCGAAGCAAGGGCTTTCGCGCTACTTTTCCGGCCGAAGTCCGCGGATGTTGAGGACCGGGGGGGCGCCCAATTTTAGGTGTTGCGAGAATGAAACAGAGCAAAGTTTATTCGCAGTCCGTCCACCACTTCGCGCTCCAATCCACAGGCGGATAGGTCGCGCCCGCCCGCCTCTAAGTTACCGGAGTTATGAGATTTTTTTTAACGCAACCCGGCTCGACCCCAAGAACCAAATCGTTAGACCGGGCGTTAGGAGATCAGAAGGCTTCTGCTGGTCAAATGGGAGTGCCTCTTTTACTGTGATTCTTGAGTCGTGGGGGACTCAACACGGGGGAGGCTCGCCATGGGTCTGACCATTCACGGGGAGCGTGTGTGTTGCGTACAGAGCGTCTGAGGGACGAGGCGACCAAGGTCGCCGGAAGGGCTTCGTCGACATTTTTCGCCGTTGTCGGCATTGCGGCCCTAGCCGTTGCCGTCGTTGCCGCCATGCCGGCCGAAGCCAAAAAACGCCAGAATTCGGCGAAACCTGTCGAGGAGCCGATCCCCGACATCGCCAATGGCGAGCCCATGACGCTCGTGGTCTCCCTGAGCAATCAGAAGGTCGACGTCTATCGGGGCACGACGCTCATCACGAGTTCGAACGTATCGACGGGAATGCCTGGCCACGCCACCAAGGCTGGCGTCTTCAGCATTCTCGAGAAGCAGAGACACCATCACTCCAACATCTATAGCGGGGCCCCGATGCCCTGGATGAACCGGATTACATGGTCCGGCACCGCGCTTCACGCCGGTGTGGTCCCTGGCTATCCGGCGTCGCATGGTTGCATCCGTTTGCCCTTTTCCTTCGCGCCCAAATTGTTCCAGATCACGACCAAGGGTGACAACGTCATCGTATCGCGCGATCGGCTCGCTCCGCAGCTGATCGAACATCCCAACCTTTTCCAGCCGCTGCCGCCGCCTCCTATGCCCGTCATGGTCAAGCAGGAGCGGCCCCCGCAGCGTCAGTCGAGCAGCGAGATCCTGCCGGTTCCGATCGCCCGACCGGGCCATCCGGGCATGCTCGCCCGGGCCGATTTGGCAGGCTCCACCACAGACATCCCCTCTTCGCTGGAGGCCGAGGCCGCCGGGCAGGAGGCCGCCCCGGCCCTCAAGGCCGACACCCCCGCGCCGGTGGAGGACACGCATGTCCACGCCTTCGACCCCTTCGCCGGCACGTCCGCGCAGGCCGGTAAGCAAAACGGCCATGCCGCCCCAACCGAGTCGGCGGCCGGCGCAAGTGGGCATGCCCTGGATGATGATGGCGGTCCTTCCGGCGGGTCAGGAACTATTTCGGCGGCATCGGTCGACCGAGCACCCGTTGAGGCGCCTGAGCCCGTGCCAGCCAAGGCTGAGACCTCCGCTAGCGCAACGGTCCCGGCCGAACCAGCGAGTGTGATCGCCAAAACGCCGCCGGCTGAACCAGCGAATGTGGCAGTCGAAGCCGCTCCCGTCCCGGCGCCTGCGGTACCCGCCGAGGTCCAGGCCGTGGCGGCAACGCCTCAGGCAAGCATGGCTGCGGCTACCGCCAAGGTCGATGCGGGCCCGCCCTCAATCATCGCCACGAAGCTCGAGGCCGGAACCAAGGCGGCAGCCACTATTGCGGCGGAGCCCCGCTCCACGGCGCCCTTGCGCATTCTGGTGACACGGCGGACGCAGCGCGACCGCATCATTGGCGTGCAGCAGATTTTGGCAGAATTGGGCTACCTGCCGCAGCTGGGTTTCGACGGGACCCTCGGGAAGCCCACCGCAACTGCCATCAAGGCCTTCCAGAAGGCCAACTGGATGCCTGAGACCGGCGCCTTCACCGATGAACTCGTGAAGAGGGTCTATGCGATTGCCCGCAAAGGCGAGCCGCCCGCCGGCCACCTTTTCGTCAGGCAGGAGTTCGGCCGCGTGTTCGACGCACCGGTGAGCTTCCGCGATCCCGAGACGCCGCTCGGCACTCACCTCTTCACCGCCCTGAATTTCGCCCCCGGCGACACCAAGGCGCGATGGACGGCGATCAGCCTGCAGGGCGACGATGCGTCGAGCGCGCTCGACCGCCTCGAGATTCCGAACGACCTTCGCCAGAAGATCTCCGAGCGGCTGACGCCCGGCTCCTCGCTCATTATCGGCGACACGGCGATCAACACGGCGAGCTTGCCAAAAGGCGGAGATTTCCTCGTCTGGGCCAAGGACACACCGGCAAAGATCACCACCGTCAGCGCCGACGGCGACCTGTCACCCGCGCCGCGCAAGAAGAAAAAATACCGGAGTGTGCGGCGTAATAACCTCAATTTCAGCTACTCGCCCCCGCGCAGCTTCTCGCGCGGCTATCCATCTTGGCCCTGGTAGGCGGTAACGAATTTCGCTTCTAGCGAAAGCGGCCCCTCAAGAAGGGGCCGTTTGCTTTTCCGTGTTAAGGAGAAAATTGGAGCGGGCGAGGGGATTCGAACCCCCGACCCCAACCTTGGCAAGGTTGTGCTCTACCCCTGAGCTACACCCGCGAATTCCAACTTCGATTGGGCCTTAACGATCTAGTTGATCGTCGCCCGAATGTCTACCTCCCCCCGGGAAGACGCGAGATGGCAACCGACCGAAAGACCCTGTTCGCCCGCCTGGAAGAGCTCGGCATTGCGACGACGACGGTCGAGCACGCGCCGATGTTCACGGTCGAGCAGTCGGGCGCCTTGCGGCTGAGCCTTCCCGGTGCCCACACCAAGAACCTGTTTCTCGTCGACCGAGACGGAAGCATGGTCCTCGTCGTCGCCAAGGACGATACGCGGGTCGACCTCAAGGCGCTTGCCAAGCGGCTCGCGGCGGGGCGCTTCAGCTTCGGCAAGGGCGAGCAGCTCGAAGCGGTGCTCGGCGTGCCGCCCGGCTCGGTCACGCCGTTGGCGCTGATCAATGCGTCTGCGGCGGGGGTCAAGGTAGTGGTCGATAAGGCGCTCGTGGACTTCGCCGAGGTCAATTGCCATCCGCTGGAGAACACCGCTACCACGCGGCTCGCAACTCAGGACCTCATCCGCTTCATCAGAGCTTGCGGCCATGAGCCCCTCATCATCCCCCTTGGGTGAGGCCGCTTGCCGCCTCCCGGCAGGTTGCCAAACGACTTGGGCCGGCCTATTTCAGGGCTCGGAGCGGACCTCTAGCGTCTTGGCGCTGCCTCGACTTGGCTCTAGGGTCGCCCTCGCGGGCAAGGAGCATGAGCGTAGATACCCCCATCCTGACGGAAGGCGGTGCAGGCAGTCCTGACGCCGACCTCATCAAGAATACCACCACCCAGGACTTCATGCGCGACGTCATCGAGGTCTCGCGCGCGGTACCGGTGCTGGTCGATTTCTGGGCGCCGTGGTGCGGTCCCTGCCGCCAGCTTACGCCCATCCTGGAAAAGGCCGTGCGTGCGGCCAAGGGCGCAGTGAGGCTGGTCAAGCTCAACATCGACGAGCATCCGCAGATCCCGGGTCAGATGGGCGTGCAGTCGATCCCGGCGGTGTTCGCCTTCCAGGACGGCAGGCCGGTCGACGGCTTCATGGGGGCGCTGCCTGAGTCCCGAATCAACGCCTTCATCGCGCGGCTGATCGGCGAGACTGCTGGCGATATTGCCGCCGATCTCGAAGCCGCAGAGGCGGCGCTGGCCGCCGGAGACGTCAACGCCGCCGCGCAGATGTTCGGCGACGTGCTGCAAGCCGATCGCGAGAACGCGCAAAGTCTCGCGGGCCTCGCCAAGTGCTACATCAAGACCGGCGACCTTGCCCGCGCCGAGCAGACGCTCGCGCTGGTACCGCCCGCCAAGGCCGATAGCGCGCCCGTGGCGAGCGCTCGCGCCGCGCTCGAGCTTCAGCGCAAGGCGCCGAGCGCCGGCGATATCGAGTCTCTCCGCGCCAAGCTCGCCGCCGATCCGAACGACGCTCAGGCGCGCCTCGACCTCGCGCTCGCGCTCGCCGCCAAAGGCGACCGCAGCGGCGCGGCTGACGAACTGCTCACGCTTGTCGCTAAGAACCGCACCTGGAACGACGACGCAGCGCGCAAGCAGCTCCTGCAACTGTTCGATGCGTGGGGCGCAAGCGACCCCGCCACCATCGTGGGCCGGCAAAGACTCTCGTCGCTGTTGTTCGCGTAAGGCCAAGGAGCGCTTCTCTTGGGAGTGACCGACCGCTATCGCAACGTCGCAGACATGCCGAAGGTGCTGCCGTTGTTTCCGCTGCGCGGCGCCATTCTCCTGCCGCGCGCCTCTCTCACCCTCAATGTGTTCGAGCCGCGTTACCTCGCTCTGGTCGATCACGCTCTGGCCGGCGACCGCCTGATGGGCGTCGTGCAGCCAGCCCCTGAAGCCGGGAATGCCGAGTCGCCCGCCGGGAAGAGCTTTCCCATCAGGCGGGTGGGTTGCGCGGGACGGATCTCTTCCTTCACGGAGAGCGACGATGGACGGGTGGTCATCTCGCTCGCCGGCATCGCGCGTTTCGTGGTCGTGGGCGATGTCGAGGGAAAGAGCCCATTCCGGATCGCGCACGTGGATTTTTCGCCTTACGCCAAGGACTTCGTCTTGGGCCACGGGGAGGAAGACGTCGACCGCCCGCACCTTATCGCGACGCTCAGAAGCTATCTGATCGCCAACAACCTCAATGCCGATTGGGATCGCATCAACAACGCCAGCACCGAGCGGCTGGTCAATACGCTGTCGATCCTCTCCCCTTATGGGCCGGAGGAGAAGCAGGCCCTGCTCGAGGCCCGCGACCTGCGGGCACGCGCCGAGGCCCTTATCGCGCTCGCCGAGATGGAGCTTGCGGCCACGGACGACGGCTCCGGGACTTCGTTGCAATGACGGACAAGGAGACGCACCCATGATCAACGCGCCCGAGCGCGGCGGCGATCGCCGCCTCGATCCAAAGCTGCTGGAGATCCTGGTCTGCCCCTTGACCAAGACCTCGCTCGACTACGACGCCGAGCGTCAGGAGCTGATCAGCCGCGCCGCGGGCCTGGCCTATCCGATCCGCGACGGCATTCCCATCATGTTGCCGGAAGAAGCGCGCAAGCTCGACGAGAGCTAGGCTACAGCCTCTCGCCAGTCAGCAAACACGGCACGGTGCCGGTTCTGCCTGCCGCCTCGCGAACGAGGAAGCGTTTCACCCCCGGCGCCCGGTCGACGAGACCCAAGCCAAGATCGCGTAAGGTCCGCAACGGTACATTGTCGTTGGAGAAGAGGCGGTTCAGCCCATCCATGACCGCGGCCGAGAAGGCGCTGTCGAAACGCCGCCAGCGCTCGTATCGCTCAAGCTGCGCCGCCGCACCGATATCCAGTCCAAGTCGCGTGGCGTCGACGATGGTCTCGGCGAGCGCCGCCACGTCGCGCATGCCGATATTGAGTCCCTGCCCGGCCAGCGGATGCACCACATGGGCCGCGTCGCCGATCAGCGCCAACCGGTCCGTCACGAAGGAGCGGGCGACTTGCATGTCGAGCGGAAAGGCTTGACGCGGTCCGGCAAGGGCGATCTCGCCGAGCCTCAAGCCGAAGCGCTTGGTCAACTCGTCGAGAAAGCCCGCCTCGTCCAAAGCCATGATGGCCTCGCCGCGCGCTGTCTCTTCGGTCCACACGATGGAGGAGCGATTCCCTGTGAGGGGGAGCATGGCGAAGGGTCCGGAAGGGAGAAAGTGCTGCACGGCCTTGCCGTGATGGGGCCGAGCATGGGCCACAGTGGTGACAATGCCCAGTTGCGGATAGGACCAGCCCACGCATTTGATGCCGGCGCGCTCGCGCAGTGCCGAACGCTTGCCGTCGGCGGCGACGAGGAGGCGCGCTTCGATCGTTTTGCCGCTGCCGAGCCTCGCTTCCACCCCAAAGGCGTCAGTCTTGAAATCGGTCACGGTCTCGGGCGCAATGATCGCGATGGCGGGCTCCTGTGCCACGGCGGCCGCGAGCGCGCGCTTTAAGTCGCCATGCTCGACCATGAAGGCGCTCGCGCCGTCGCTTTTGAGCTCGTCGTCGAAGCCGAGGAAATGGGGACGCAAGGCAGCGTTCAGGTCGCTATCGGTAATATCGATCGCCGCGATGGCTTGAGCTTTCGGCGCGAGCGCCGGCCACAGATCGAGCACCGCAAGGAGGTTCCTGGTCGCCGCCGACAGGGCGAGCGCCCGGGCGTCCTCGGCTTCACTCTCTTCCGCAGGAGCCGGCTCGGCATCGACCAGAGCGACGCGGAAACCTTTGGGCGCGAGTTTGGCCAGCGCAAGCCCGAGCGTGCGCCCCACGAACCCGCCGCCAACGATCAAAACGTCGAACCGATCCCGGCCTCTTGTTTTTCCTTTCGCCATCTCCCAGGAATGCCACGTTCCGCAGGCCGCGTGAACCTGCTAAAGGGCGGGGCCTGTTAAGGAAAGGCTTCACCCATGAGCCGCGCGCTGGAAACGCTGCTATCCATCCTCGACATCGAGACGCTCGAGGTGAACCTGTTCCGCGGGCTTAGCCCGCAGGTCGGCTGGCAGCGCGTGTTCGGCGGTCAGGTGATCGGGCAGGCGCTGGTTGCTGCCAACCGCACCGTCGAGGGCCGCCTGGCCCACTCGCTGCACGCCTATTTCTTGCGCGCCGGCGATCCTGCGGTGCCCATCATCTACGAAGTCGACCGCATTCGCGACGGGGGCAGCTTCTCGACCCGCCGCGTGGTGGCCATCCAGCACGGTCAGGCGATCTTCTCCATGGCCGCTTCCTTCCATAAGGACGAGCCGGGACTCCATCATCAGATCAAAATGCCGGAGGTGCCCCCGCCGGAATCGCTGCCGAGCGAGGCGGAGCTCAAGGAGCAGCTCATCGACCGCTTGCCGGAGCCGGTCAAAGCCTATTGGCAGCGCGAGCGGCCAATCGAGATCAGACCCGTCGACCTGTCGCGCTATCTCTCGCCTGAGAACCGCGCCCCCACGCAGCAGGTCTGGATCAAGGCCACGGGCAGGCTCGGCGACGATCTTGCGCTCCACCAATGCGTGCTGGCCTATGCGTCGGACTTCACGCTCCTCGATACGGCGCTGATTGCTCACGGCCGCTTCGCCTTCGATCCAAGGCTGATGCTGGCGAGCCTCGACCACGCCATCTGGTTCCATCGGCGCTTCAAAGCGGACGACTGGCTGCTCTATGCCCAAGATAGCCCAAGCTCAGGCGCCGGCCGTGCCTTTTGCCGCGGCACGCTCTTCACTCGGGACGGCGAACTTGTGGCCTCGACGGCGCAGGAAGGGCTGGTGCGTGAGCGCAACGCCCGAAAGGGCGCCTAGTTTCTGAGCAAACTTCCATTTCTGCCTATTTTATAGGCTGAACTAGCCCTCCCCCGGGTTGGCCTGGTCCTCCACCGCCCGAAAAAGAGTCACTAAACCCAAGCACTTGCCGCGCTGCGGTCGAGTTGGCACGAGGCTTGACTCTGCTTTCGGGTTCGCACGGCTGGAACGGACGCGGTCAAGAGCCCGGCAGCCGTAAACATGGAGGGGTTAGAGACATGAAGCTGGTGATGGCGATCATCAAGCCATTCAAGCTCGATGAGGTGCGCCAAGCCCTCACCGAGCTTGGCCTGCAAGGCATGACCGTGACCGAGGTCAAAGGTTACGGGCGGCAGAAAGGCCACACGGAGATCTATCGCGGCGCCGAATACGCCGTGAACTTCCTGCCGAAGATCAAGATCGAGGTCGTGGTACCTGCCAAATTGGTCGACAAAGCCGTGGACGCCATCGTGGCCGCGGCCAAGACCGGACAAATCGGCGACGGCAAGATCTTCGTCGTTCCCGTCGAGCAGACGGTGCGCATCCGCACCGGCGAAACCAACGAATCAGCGCTCTAAAGGGAGGGACAAGATGAAGCTTGCCAAATATCTATTCGGCGCGGCCGCAGCGCTCGCTGTGCTGGCGCTCTTCTACATCGACCCGGCGCTTGCCCAGGAGGCGGCAGAAGCCGCAGAGACAACTCCCCCGGCGCCGACACTCGATACCGGCGATACGGCATGGATGCTCGCATCCACGGCGCTCGTCCTGATGATGACGATCCCAGGCCTGGCCCTGTTCTATGGCGGCATGGTGCGAAAGAAGAACGTGCTCACTGTGGTGATGCAGTGCTTCGCCATTACCTGTCTCGTGACCATAATTTGGATGGTCGCAGGCTATTCGCTGGCCTTCACCGACGGCGGCGGCCTCAATGCCTATATCGGCGGCCTGTCGAAGGCGTTGCTCAAGGATGTTGGGAAGGACAGTCTCACACTCACAATTCCCGAGAGCGTGTTCTTCACCTTCCAGTTGACATTCGCCATCATCACGCCGGTCCTTATCGTCGGCGCGTTCGTCGATCGCATGAAGTTCTCAGCGCTGCTCCTGTTCATGGCGCTGTGGTCACTCGTGGTCTATTCGCCCATCACCCATTGGGTATGGGGCGGCGGCTTTCTGGCAGGCGCCGGCGTGCTCGACTTCGCCGGTGGTACGGTGGTGCACATCAATGCCGGTATCGCCGGCCTTGTCTGTGCGATTTTCCTGGGTAAGCGCTATGGCTACGGGTCGGAGAACATGGCGCCGCATAACCTCGTCTACAGCGTGACTGGTGCCTCTCTACTGTGGGTCGGCTGGTTCGGCTTCAACGCCGGCTCGGCGGTGGCCGCGAACGGCTCTGCCGGCATGGCCATGGCCGTAACCCAGATCGCGACTGCAACGGCGGCGCTTGCCTGGATGTTCGTCGAGTGGCTCGTACACAGGAAGCCGAGCGTGCTCGGCATCATCTCCGGTGCCGTCGCCGGTCTGGTCGCCATTACGCCGGCGTCCGGCTTTGTCGGACCGGTAGGCGCACTCTGGATCGGGGCTGCGGCCGGTGTCGGTTGCTTCTTCGCCTCCACCGCGGTCAAAAAAGCGCTGGGCTATGACGACTCGCTCGATGTGTTCGGCATCCACGCCGTAGGCGGCATCATTGGCGCTCTGCTCACGGGCGTCTTTGCCGTCGAAGCCATTGGCGGAAAACCCGGCCTGTTGGAAGGCAATGCAGGCCAGGTGCTCACCCAGCTCTATGGCATTACCGCCACCATCATCTGGTGCGCGGTGGCGAGCTTCGTCATCCTGATTATCGTGAACATCCTGGTCGGAGTCAGGGTCAGTCAGGCCGTCGAGGTCGAAGGCCTCGACATCAACCTGCACGGCGAGGTGGTGCCATAGCCATCCGTCGCGCGGAACCGAATGAGGGAAAATACCATTGTAAATCAGAGCTAAGTCTCCTCCTCCCTTGACTTTTGCTCTTACTGAAAGCCCCGGCCTCTCGCCGGGGCTTTTTCATTTGGCCGGCCACCGTTGACGGCCATTGCCGCCAACGCCGCCATCACGTAACACGGCCGCATGCCGCCTCGCGCCGCGCCGACCACCCTCGACGAATTGGTCCGTTCGCCGTTCGCGCGTCTCACCCTCTTGCTCGAAGGTCTCGCGCCTGGCGTATCCCCGATCGACCTCTCTCTCGGCGAGCCCAAGGCGCTGGTGCCGCCCTTCCTCGGCCCCACCTTGCAAGAGCATCTGAGCGAATTCGGCCGCTACCCGCCGATCAAAGGCATCCCCGCTCTGCGCCAGGCCATCGCCGATTGGATGGGGCGCCGCTATCCCATCCTCAAGGGACGGATCGACGCGGAGCGCTACGTGCTGCCGCTCAACGGCTCGCGCGAAGGATTGTTCTCGGCGATCTTTCCGGCGCTGGCGCGAAAGCCAAAGACGGAACGGCCGGTGGTGCTGATCCCCAATCCCTTCTATCAGGCCTATGGCGCGGCCGCGGCCGCCTCAGGCGCAACGCCGGTATTCCTGAGTTCTTCCGCCGAGGCGGGGTTCTTGCCCGAGCTTGAGGCCATCGACGAGGCGCTCCTTGCGCGGGCGGTCGCCTTCTATCTCTGCACGCCGTCCAATCCGCAAGGCGCCGTCGCCGGCCGCGCCTATCTTGCCCGCGCCCTAGCGCTGGCGCGGCGCTTTGACTTCCTGCTCTTCGCCGACGAGTGCTATTCGGAGATCTATGGCGATACCCCTCCCCCGGGCGTTCTCGAAACGGCCTATGGCGAGACCGGAGGCATCGCCAATGTCGTGGCGTTCAACTCGCTGTCAAAACGCTCAGGCCTGCCGGGCCTAAGGTCTGGCTTCGTCGCCGGCGACCCGGAGTTCATCGCTGCCTTCGGCCGCTTCCGCAACGTCGCCTGCCCGCAAGTGCCCCTTCCCGTGCAGCACGTCTCGGCCAAGGCTTGGGCTGACGAGCGCCATGTCGAGGAGGGACGCGCGCTCTACGGTAAGAATCTCGCCATTGCCGACGCCCTTCTCAAAGGCCGTTACGGCTACCGGCGGCCGGCGGGGAGCTTCTTTCTCTGGCTCGATTTGGCGGCTTTCGGGGGCGGCGAGGAGGCCGCGAAAACCCTTTGGAAAGGGTGTGGTGTCAGAGTGCTGCCGGGAGCTTATCTCGCACAAGCCGAACCCGATGGGGTCAATCCGGGCACGGACTACATCAGGGTCGCGCTCGTGCATGACGCGGATACCACACGCGAGGCCTTGAGCCGAGTCGTCGCCACATTGGGTTGAGGGATGGCCACTAGAAGAAGAACGAAGGAGCGGCGGCGCCTCCTGCCGGGAGCGGTCGAGTCCGGCCTGCGGCGGATCATGCTCGGCAGCTATGGCCTGGTGAGCGTCGCCATCGCCTGCGCCGCCTGGGCGAGCCTCGCCACCTGGTCCGTGCACGACCCCAGCCTCAACAACGCGACACGCGCGGCGCCGCGTAACGTGCTAGGCGGCTGGGGGGCGGTGGTGGCTGACCTCACCATCCAATCCTTGGGCCTCGCCTCGATCATTCTCTTCCTGCCGCTGGCGGCGTGGGGATGGCACCTCGTGTTCCGCACGACGCCGAACCGCCGGAGAATGAGGTTCCTCGCCTGGCCTGCCGCCGTTATTCTGCTCGCCGCGGCGCTGGCGGCGTTGCCCCAGCCGAAAAGCTGGCCCCTGCCGAACGGCCTTGGCGGCATTTTCGGCGATTTCTTCATGGCCGGCGCTCACGTCATCGGGCCGTTCCTCCCTGACGCCGCGGTGTCCTTCGTCGCCGGCCTGGCCTTTCTGGTGATCGGCACCATGCTGCTCCTGTTCGCCTGCGGGACGAGCACCTCGCGACTCATCGCGCTTTGGGCACCGCGCAGCGGCGCAGCGAGCGAATGGGCCAATGCCTGGCTCGGCGGCGCCATGCACTACGTCATGCATGCCGGCGCCAAGCTGCGGCGGACCTTCCGCCGGCGCCCGGCGGCGCACGACGAGGACGTGGAAGATTTTGACGACCGCGAGGAGGAGGCTTGGGAAGAGGCCGAGCCGGAGCCCGACGCCGACGGCCGCATCGAGCCCTCGTTCGGCCCGGCGTCGATCGGCGGGGAGATCGACGAGGAGGAGGCGGAGGACGACATTAACGCAGCGAACTACCGCATCACCCGTCTCAACCCCAAAAAGAAGAAGCATACGGGCCTCTCGCGCTCCTCGCACATGGACACGCCTTACGATCCGCCGCCGACCCGCCTGTTGCAGCAGTCGCGCACGCCCCGCGGCCGTGGCGTCAGCGACGAGGTGCTGCAGGAGAATGCGCGCGAACTCGAAGGCGTGTTCCAGGACTTCGGCGTCAAGGGCGAGATCACCAATGTCAGGCCCGGCCCCGTGGTCACGCTCTACGAGCTTGAGCCGGCGCCAGGAACCAAGTCCTCACGCGTGATTGGTCTTGCCGACGACATTGCTCGGTCGATGAGCGCGGTCGCCGCCCGCGTCGCCGTGGTGCCCGGACGCAATGTTATCGGCATCGAGCTTCCCAACGACCGGCGCGAAATCGTGATGCTGCGCGAGATGATCGAGTCTCCCGACTTCCAGGAGAACGACGCAAGGCTGGCGCTAGCGCTCGGCAAGAATATCGGCGGCGAGCCGATCATCGTCGATCTCTCGCGCATGCCGCATCTGCTCATCGCCGGCACCACCGGCTCGGGCAAGTCGGTCGGCATCAACACCATGATCCTGTCACTGCTTTACCGGCTGTCGCCCGAGCAGTGCAAATTCATCATGATCGACCCCAAGATGCTCGAGCTGTCCGTCTATGACGGCATCCCGCATCTGCTCGCGCCGGTGGTCACCGATCCGAAAAAGGCGGTGGTCGCGCTCAAATGGACGGTGCGCGAGATGGAAGAGCGCTACAAGCGCATGTCGAAATTGGGCGTGCGCGACATCAAGGGCTACAACTCCCGCATCCTCCAGGCCGAGGCCAAGGGCGAGGTTCTGACGCGGACCGTGCAGACGGGCTTCGACCGCGCCACCGGCCGCGCCATCTACGAGCAGGAGGAGATGGATTACGACGTGATGCCCTATATCGTGGTGATCGTCGACGAGATGGCCGATTTGATGATGGTCGCGGGCAAGGACATCGAGGCCGCGGTGCAGAGGCTCGCGCAGATGGCGCGCGCGGCCGGCATCCATCTCATCACGGCGACGCAGCGCCCGAGCGTCGACGTCATCACCGGCACCATCAAGGCGAACTTCCCGACGCGGGTGAGCTTCCAAGTCACCTCGAAGATCGATAGCCGCACCATTCTCGGCGAGCAGGGGGCGGAGCAGCTGCTCGGGCAGGGCGACATGCTCTATATGGCGGGTGGCGGCCGGATCATGCGCGTGCATGGGCCGTTCGTCGCCGACGAGGAGGTCGAGAAGGTGGTGCGTCACCTGAAGAAGCAGGGCACGCCCTCCTATCTCGATGCCGTCACCGATGAGGAGGACGACGAGGCCGAGGACGGGGAGGGCGGGGATCTCGGCGAGTCGGGCGACGACCTCTACGACCAGGCCGTGGCCGTCGTGCTGCGCGACCGCAAGGCCTCAACGAGCTACGTGCAGCGCCGGCTCGGCATCGGTTACAACCGCGCCGCCTCGCTGGTCGAGCGCATGGAGAACGAGGGCCTGATCGGTGCCGCCAATCATGCCGGAAAACGCGAGATTCTGGTCGGTGGGGACGAGGCCGAGAGGCCCTATTAGCCGCCTTGTCTTGCCGCCGCCAAGAAGTTGACCAGACTTATTGCGGGCGCAGAAACCCAAGGCTTTTAGGCCGAATTGGCACCGGATTGGCACCGAACGCCCGATGCCAGCCTGGTCGAGCGATGTCTGCTGTTTGGGAAGAGCGGAAGAATCGGGAACGCGCTTCCGCTTCCGCTAGTGACCCTTAGCGGATATTGAGACCGCTTATTTGGTGAAATACAGGCGCTGAATCACCGCCATTATCAATGCCGTCGCCCAACCGAAGATGATCCACCCATTGACAGCTTCAAAGGTCGCCAATTGGCGCCACTCACGGTCGAGAACGATGTCCCCGTAGCCGACAGTCGTGAAGGTGACAGTCGAAAAATAGAGTGCTTCCTCAAAGCTCGGTAATGCGCCGCCGACGTAATAGAACGTAGCCCATAGTGTGACGTCGAGAACAATCGGAATTAGCAGAAAGAGGATCCAAATCACTGTCGTGGTAGCGGGTTTGCGAGCCATGGCCTCAGGCCTGCGCTCTGCGATCCGCTTGAAGTTGTTCAAGCCAACGGACATGAACAGGGCTTGGATAACGACGGTCGCGGCGATAAGCCCAGCCCCTAAACCTAGGCGCAAAAACATCGGATTTGCTCAGTCTCGTGCTCGGGATTCGTGAGCTCCATCGTCCTCGCTCAGCCAACCCATGACTATCGAGTAACCTGCGGCCATGACCAGTGGACCCATGAAGATGCCGATGAACCCTATCGTCAGCAGACCCCCAATCACACCGATAAAGATGACCCAGATTGGAACGCCGGCACCATGCCCGATCAAGAGCGGTTTGATCACATTGTCGAGCACATTGATGACGATGCCGAGCAAGGAGGTGAATAGCGCCCAACCGGTTTCGCCCTGATGGAATAGCCATGTGGCTACTGGTATCCACACTAGCCAGGTACCAATCTGCAGCATGGCAGTACCAAAGCTCAACACGCCGAGTGCAATCGCAAAAGGAACGCCGGCCATGAGGAAGCCGACCCCTGATAAGAACCCCTGAATGATCGCAGTCCCGATCACTCCCTGCGCAACACTGCGCACGGTCCGCACAGCGACTTCAAGCAGGTTCTCGGCAGAGACGCCGCCTAACCGGTTTGCAATCCTGTGGAATGTCGGCGTTAGGCCGGTCTCTGTTGTGAGGAATACTCCCACGAGAACGATTGCCACCAAAATCTCAAGAATGGCGAGCCCGAGCGATGCCCCTTGTGCTGCCAACCATTGAAATGCCGGACCAAGGAAGGGCTTCACGCCCCTAAGCAATTCTTCCGAATTGCTGACCGCAGTCCATCGTTCAGCAAGTCTCCGTCCGAATAACGGCAAATCGCCAACCCAGGCCGGTGGTGGCGGCAGCTTGAATTCCGTCCAGTTATTGGTGATCCGAGCGAGTCCGTCTACCGCACTTTCGATAGCAGCGGGCACGAACGAAAGTGGGAGGATCACGAGTGCCATAAGAACAAGTACAAGCAGCGTCGCTGCCACCTTTGGGCGATTTCCAAAATTGCGAGCGAGCATCCGATGTATTGGAGCAAGCGCAATAGCCACCAACGCACCCCACGCGAGCACCCCAAGTAGCGGTCGCGCAATCCAAAAACAGGCAAAAATGATCGCGCCCAATACCAGGAGCCCAAAGACTCGCTCTGCCCAAAAGCTCAATGACGTGTCAGCTTTTTCTGCCATTGCCCCTCTCTTGCCGTACATTTAGCCAAGTCGGCCCTCGTTTCGGTGAGGAATCAACGCTTCGGGGAAGCTGCCACCTCCAAGGCTGGCCAATGTAATGAGCGCTACAGGGCATCGACGCTATGAAGGCAGAAGCAGCGTAGGGTACGGCGGACTGCCAGCGGCTTGTCTGGTCTAGAACGTGCGACCACGGCCCCAGCGCAATAAAGGGCATGACGGGGCCAATCTCGGCTTTTGATGCTGTGGACGGCTCCTCCACCGGCACATCAGTGCCATGGATGTGGGTGCTGTTAATGTTCCCACGATTCGGAGGAGCCTATCAT
>Ga0302046_10002189_pt1 | contig 18259 bp, 14 predicted proteins | sample RVTome_11_FD_200261 | JGI IMG/M metagenome (GOLD analysis project Ga0302046, IMG submission 200261) | Soil microbial communities from uranium-contaminated site in the Upper Colorado River Basin, Wyoming, United States - RVT147D111 (version 2) ...
TTGCTCGTCGCCCTCGCCAACGCGGCCGCGGTGGTCGAGCGCGTGCTGCGGGTCGCGGGAGGCGCGCGCCCCGAGGTCCGGTTGCCTTGACTTGACGCGCGGGCGGTCCTTACATGCGAGGCCTATGGCGCGACGAACGGGCCCCGTCCTCCTCGCGCTCGCGCTGGCGCTCGCGGGGTGCGCGTCGATGCAGAAGCAGTACAACGTCCGGCGCGACAACGTCTCGTGCGACGAGGCCAACCGCTACGCTTTCCGGAGCATGCGCAGCATGGGCTACCGGGTCACGACGTTCGAGCCGGCGAGCGCGGGACGGCCGGGCCGGCTGAAAGGCAGCAAGGAGGGCGACCGCGGCGGCATGCACTACGCGACGGTGCAGCTCACCTGCGAGCCCGGGGCGGTGCTGCTGGAGGCCGCGGAGGACCAGCTCTTCGCGCAGGACGTCGAGTTCTCGCGCGGGTTCTACCTCACCTTCACGAGCTACGCCGACAACGCCGCCAGCGTCGCGGCGTACGCGGAGGAGCAGTCCGGTGGCGTCAAGAGCGGCGGGGTGAAGTTCCGCATCGAGCCGCAGCTCGGCCTCGAGAGCAAGCTCGATTTCGGGCACGACCTGCAGGCCGGTGGGGTGCTGGCGGTGCGCGTGGTGGTGCAGAACGGCAGCGATCGAATCTACGAGCTCGACCCGCGCGACATCGAGCTCCGGCCGCTCGAGGGGCGGGGCAAGGTGCGGCAGCTCCGGATCCCCGAGGCGGCCGCGAGCGTGGCGCGCGCCACCGCCGGCGACCTGCCCGCCGGCGCGCCGACGCCGAGCACGGCCGCGATCGAGCAGGCGCTGCGCGAGCGGCAGCTCGCCGGCCGAACGCTTCGGCCCGGCGACGCGGCCGAGGGATTCGTCTACTTCAAAACCGGGGAATATGCGCGCGCGCGCGCGACCCTTACCGACGTGGAGACCTCCGAAGGCGAGGGCTTCCTCGTCGAGTTCTAGGATCGGGAGGGATGCGATGACCGGCCGCGACGCGCTGCTGAAGGCGTTCGATCGACTCTTCGACAAGGCTGCCCGGAAGCTCGGCGTGGAGTGCTCCGAGGACGACAAGGAGGAGGCGAAGCGGAGCTTCGAGGAGCGCTTCTCGATGCTGCTCCACGCGCTGCAGCAGCTCGAGATGCGGGAGCTCCCCGAGGAGGCGGTCCAGAGCATGGAGGACAGCATCGACAAGCTGTCGCCGCCCGACCTGGTCGCGCTGCTCGCCTCGGTGCCGCTGGCCGCGCAGGCGCATCAGCTCATGCGCCAGCTCGCCTACCAGGCCGCCGAGCAGCGGCTGCTCGAGCACTACATCAGCGCTGCCGACGACAAGTACGGTGGCAATTAGGCGGGACGGAACTTCGGGAGCGTGACGTCGGGGGAGACGTCGTCGAAGACGACCTCGACGGGCATGCCGATCGTGATCTCGCCGGGGGGGCAGTCGACCAGGCTGGAGATCAGCTTCGGGCCCTCGGCGAGGCGCACCAGCACGACGGCGTAGGGCACCTCCGCGGCGAAGCCCGGGTGGTACACCTGGTGCATCACGTTGTAGCTGAAGACCGCGCCGCGGCCGGAGACCGGGACCCATTCGGCGGCCGTCGCCAGGCACTCGCTGCAGATCTCGCGCGCCGGAAAGCGGAGCGCGCCGCAGGCGGTGCAGCGCTGCACCACCAGGCGCCGCTCGCGGGCCGCCGCGAAGAACGGTGCCATCGCGGGCTCGATCGCGGGAACGGGTTTCGCGCTCATGAGGGATGCGGGCTCAGCACCAGGGTGGCGTGCGTCGAGAGGCGGCCGCCGTTGCCGCTCGCCAGCACGACGTCGTGCCGCGGCACCTGCCGCTCGCCCGCCTCGCCGCGCGCTTGGAGCACCGCCTCGGCGATCGGCGTCATTCCCCACATGTAGGACGCCGAGAGCTGGCCGCCGCCGGTGTTGACGGGGAGCGCGCCGCCCGGCCGGGTGCGGCCCTCGGCGACGAACGGTCCGCTCTCGCCCTTGCGACAGAAGCCGTAGTCCTCGAGCGTGACGAGGACGGTGAACGTGTAGCAGTCGTAGAGCTCGCAGACGTCGACGTCGCGGGGCGCGATCCCCGCCATCCGGAACGCGCTCTCCGCGGCGAGCGCCGCGCCGGAGGTGAGGGTCTCGCCGGGGTCGCCGCCGGGATGCCCCTGGCCCATGCCGCGCAGGTAGACGGGGGGCTTCCTGAGCGAGCGGGCGCGCTCGGCGTCGGTCACGATCACGGCCACGCCGCCGTTCGAGACCAGGCAGCAATCGACGACGTGGAACGGCTCCACCACCCAGCGCGAGGCGTGGTAGCCGGCGAGGGTGAGCGGCCGGTCGTGGAACTGCGCCGCGGGGTTCAGGTTGGCCCAGGCGCGCTGGGCGACCGCCACCGACCCGAGGTGATCCTGCGTGGTGCCGTAGACGTGCATGTGGCGGCGGGCGACCATCGCGTACATGGCGTTGATGCCGAACTGGCCGTAGGCGGCGTCGAGGCCGCGGGCGAACGCGTAGGAGGACGCCGACCCGCCCCCCGCGCCGCGGCGCTCCTCGGGCGGCACCAGCGGGCGGTCCGAGAAGACGCAGGCGACGGTGGAGCACATGCCGGCCTCGATCGCGAGCGCCGCGTGCTGGACCATGGCCGCCGCCGTGGCGCCGCCGAGACCCATCGCCGCCGAGAGGCGCAGGTCGCGGAGGCCGAGGGCCTGCTGCAGCATGAAGGAGCCCATCGGCACGTTGCCCCAGGCGAGTCCCGGATTCAGGAGCAGGCCGTCGAGGTCGTCGCGGCGGAGGCCGGCGTCCTCGAGCGCCAGGCGGACGGCCTCGACCGCGAAGCCGACGTGCGTCCGGTCGTAGACCTTGCCCTGCGGGGTCTGGCCGAGGCCGACGATGGCGGTCCTGGCCGTGCGCGGCATGCCGTCCCTCGTAGGCGAGGCGTCACGCTCCGTCAAATTGCGCGCAACCCCGTTGATCTAGATGATGCGTCGCGCCGTGGTCCGCTGTGGGGAAATCCTTGACAGCCAGCACGGCGACTGTGGTACGAACATTTCCAATGTGCCGTAGGGTCGATTCCTGACTCTTCCGTCGTGCCGTGATCGCCCGTTGCCGTTGACCGGAGACCATTTCATGTCCTACCGCCGAGCGCTCGGCGCACTCGTCCTGGCCGGGCTCGCCCTCCCGGGCGCCGCCACCGCCGAGCTCACGCCGGGAGGCGGCAGCTCGCGGACGGACTGCATGGTGGTGCTCGACGCCGCCGTGAACCAGCCCTCCAAGCGCCCGCGCCACGTCCGCTGCACCGACGGCGATCCCACCTGCGACGCCGACGGGACCATCAACGGCGTCTGCGCCTTCCAGGTCGGCGTCTGCCTCAACAGCACCATCGATCCGGAGCGGTGCACGACGGTCGGCATCCGCGAGCTCACCGTCCGGCACGCGATCGACGACGCCGACGACCCCAAGTTCGACCCCGACTTCCAGGCGCTGCAGGCCAACATCGACGGCGTCTTCTTGCCCGACGACTTCGACGTCGACGACTGCACGCCGAGCCCGACGACGATCCGGGTGCCGATCCAGGGGCCGGTCGCGGGCAAGAACGGCAACAAGTGCGGAAAGAGCCGCAAGATCCTCCGTCTCGACGCCGAGTCGTCGCCGCAGCAGGGCAAGTTCCTGAAGGACCGGGACAAGATCCGCTTCACCTGCGATCCGCAGTTTCCATCGGGCTGCGATCCGCAGGTTCTCTTCACGGGCACGTTCGACCGCATGCAGCGACAGATCTTCAGCCAGACGTGCGCGGTGAGCGGGTGCCACGACTCGGAGAGCTTCATCGCCTCGGGCGTGCTGCTGCTCGAGGAGGGGGCCGCCTACGGCAACCTGGTCGACGTCGCGCCGACCAACGGGCCGGCCAACGCCGAGGGCTGGAAGCGCGTCACCGTCACCGTACCGGACGTGAGCGGTGACCCCGAGACCAGCTTCCTGCTCCGCAAGCTGAACGACGACTTCCCGGGGCCGGGCTTCGGCGACCGCATGCCGCTCACCGGCAAGAAGCTCGATCCCTCGCTGCGCGACATCATCACGCTGTGGATCACGGCCGGCGCCCCCGAGAGCGGGTGGGTGCCCGGCACCGATTGACGATCAGACGGTAGGGCTGGAGGGCCACCCGATGGGCGATCAGAATACCCCAATCACCGCCGCGGACGCGCGGCAGGTGGTCCGGCGCTGCGGCTTCGGCATACCGGTGAAGGAGAGCAAGAAGTACACGGTCGACGCGCTCACCGGGCTCACTCGCGGCGCGGTCGCGGATCTGTTTCTCTCCTTCCGCCCGAAGGGATTCCAGCCGAAGGGGAAGGATTTCTTCGCCTCCCACAACAAGTGGCTGAAGTTCATGCTGAAGGCCAAGAAGGGCTATGCACTGCAGGAGAAGCTGGTCCTTTTCTTCCACGACCACTTCGCGACCAACTACACGACGCTCGCCAACCAAATGGGCCAGGCCGACGCCCTGGTCATGATGGGGCAACAGAACCGGTTCTTTCGCAAGAACTGCACCGGCAATTTCAAGACGCTGGTGAAGAGCATCAACACCAACCCCGCGATGATGAACTTCCTCGACACGGTCCTCAACTTGAAGAACCAGCCGAACGAGAACTACGGGCGCGAGCTGATGGAGCTGTTCACGCTCGGCGTGCGGGACCTGAACGGCAAGGTCAACTACCTGCAGGAGGACATCGTCCAGATCGCGCGCGCGTTCACCGGCTGGCAACACGACATCAAGGCGAACACCGGACACCTGCACCCGGAGGCCCACGACACCACCGCGGCGTTTCCGGAGCGCGGGCCCAAGGTGATCTTCGGGGTGGCGCATCCCGAGATCGTGCCCCCGGCCCCACCCCACAACGTCGGCGGCTTCGCGAGCCCGCAGTCGTTCATCGTGGGCGGCGAGGCCGAGAACGAGATCGACGAGGTCACCGAGATCCTGTTCCAGCATACCGATACCGACGGCGAGAACACGATCGCGCGCCACCTCACCTTCAAGCTCCTCGAGTACTTCTGCTACGCGAACCCGACGAAGGCCGTCGTCGATCAAATCATCGCGGCATCGGGCTTCGTGGGCTCGTGGGAAATGAAGCCGCTCCTGCGCGCGATCTTCGTCCATGACGTCTTCTACGAGACGGCGGCACCGGCACCCTACGGGGCGCTGACGAAGAAATCCGTACGCTGGCCGGTCGACTACGTTCTGGGCACGTTGCGCTCGCTGGGGATGAAGCCCAAGGGAACCGCGCTGCAGCTCCAGGGCGGGGACTTCAACTACCTCTACGATCTCCTCGCGGACATGGGGCAGACGGTCATGGAGCCGGTGAGCGTCTTCGGCTGGGATTGGGAGGAGTCGTGGATCAGCGGCGTCGCCCTTCTGGCGCGCTACGAGTTCGTACGTGATCTAGTGACGTCACGGTTCAGCGAGGCGTTCAGGCCCGAGAGGCTGATCGACCTGGACCTCACCGACCCTGGCGACATCGTCGATGCGGTAGTCGCGCAACTCGGCCTCAGCGACCCGCTCGGCACGAACAGTCAGCTCACCGCCGACCAGCGCCAAGACCTCATCGACTACCTGACGGACAACGGCGCCAATCCGACGCTCGATCTGCAAGACTACGACACCCGCAACCGCAAGCTGCACGGCCTCTACGGCCTGTTGCTGCAATCGCCCGCGGCGGTGCTCCACTAGGACGCGACAAAAGGGGAGGACAATGGCAATCACCAGACGGCAATTCCTCAAGCGCTCCGGTGCGGTTACTGCTGGGGGCCTCCTCGGACCAGGGATTTTCAGCAACCCTCTCGTCCGCACCGCCCTCGCGGAGACGATCGGTGACCGCTACTTCGTGGTGATCTATCTCGACGGCGGCAACGACGGTCTCAACACGGTCACGCCGGTCGACAACGACATGGGTACGCTGCGGTCGGACTATATGGCGGCGCGCAAGCCGGGCCCCGGCGAGGGCGGCAGCAACAGTGGGATCCGGTTGAGCGTCGCCGATCTCGCGGGTACGCACATCGGTGTCGATCCGGCGACTGGCGCGCAGCTCGCGCTCCACCCGGGTTTCGCGGGCGCCGGTCCTGGGGCGGGCGGATTCAAGGCCATCTACGACGCCGGCGACCTCGCCGTGATCCAGGGCTGCGGCTATCCCGAGCCGAACCTGTCGCACGAGGTCTCGAGCATCATCTGGGAGACCGGCGATCCGCTCGGCATCGGCGGCTACGGCAATACTGGATGGATCGGCCGGTATCTCGCCGATCCGGCCACGGGTTACGGCGCACTCGACATCCCAGCCGTGAACATCAACTCCGCGATCGCGGGCGAGTACGTGCAAATCGGCACCAGCGTGCTCGCGATCAGCCGGCTGCGTGACTTCGGCTTCCCCTTCGACGGCGACTACGAGGACGACGCCGCCGCCAAGGAGCAAGCCTTCCTCGCGCTGCATGCAAAGTCGCTGGCGTCGGCGCAACCAACCGTCGCGCTGGTCGGGGGAGCGGGCACGGTCACGTTCAACGCCAGCGAGAGCTACCCGGCGCTCCACGGGCTCTACACCAGCAGCCGGCCCGCCTTCAACCAGATGTATACTGCCCTGGATACCAGTATGGCGCGCGACCTGCGCGAGGTCGCCAAGGTGATCTACGGTGTCACCACCGCACAAGCCAATATCGACGCCCGCCACTTCTGGGTGCGCAACGGCGGCTACGACACTCACGGCGACCAGGGCGGCGCCACCGGCCAGCACTTCAACCTGCACAACGAGGTCGCGTCGGCCGTCAAGGTATTCTACGACGATCTCGCCGACATGGGCGTCGCCGACAAGGTCTGCATCATGGTCTGGAGCGAATTCAGCCGGCGCGTGATCCAGAACGACAACGGCACCGACCACGGCTCGCAGGCGCCGGTGTTCCTGATCGGCGGCAAGGTGAACGGGGGGGTCTACGGCAACCATCCCAACATCGCGGCCGGCGCGCTCGACGACGGGAACACCGTCTACAAGCAGGGTGCGGACCCGTTCCGGTCGACCGACATCCGCGACGTCTACGGCAACGTCCTCAAGCACTGGTTCATCATGCCGCACGGGGTCATCATCTCGAACGTCCTCAAGCTCGACACCGGCTTCGACCCGAACGAGTATTGGACGGTCGAGGACTTCGACTTCATAAACGGCGGACAGCCGCTCTTCCTGCCGTAGCGACGACCCGGCCGCCCGCGGGCTCAGAAGAGGGGCCGCTCGACACGGGTGGCCCCTTTTCTTATGGGGGCCGCGTGCGGCGGAGCGATCCGTCGCGGTGAAGCCCCGGGGACAAAGGGGGCGCAAGGCCCTTCGAGCGAAACCACGGGCCGTAACGCGAGTGAATCCCGAGCAGGCCTCGAAAGTGAAGGCGTGGATGCCGACCCGCCTGAGATACGGGGAAGGCCGCCGCGCGCCGGGGAAGCAACCGACACCCGCACCCGACGCGATCCACCGGGGTAGGGGGAACGGCACGTGGAGAAGGACACCAGACGCAACGTGGGAGACGCGGTGAGGAGAGGGAGGGGTCACGCGTCGTCAAATCGGGCGCGACCCCATTTGATGGACGTAGGGCGCGCCGTGGTACGCTGCGCGAAATCCTTGACAGGTAGCATGGTGACTGTGGTACGGACATTTCCCAATGTGCCGTAGGGTCGATTACCGACTCTTCCGTCGTGCCGTGATCACCCGCCGCCCCTGAGGGAGACCGATCCATGTCCTACCGCCGATTGCTGGTCGCCCTCGTCGTGGCCGGGCTCGCCCTCCCCGGTGCGGCGGCCGCCGAGCTCACCCCGGGAGGCGGAAGCTCGCGGACGGACTGCATGGTGGTGCTCGACGCCGCCGTGAACCAGCCCTCCAAGCGCCCGCGGCACGTCCGCTGCACCGACGGCGACGCCACCTGCGACACCGACGGGACCATCAACGGCGTCTGCGCCTTCGAGGTCTCGGTCTGCCTGAACAGCACCATCGATCCGGAGCGATGCACGACGGTCGGCATCCGCGCGCTCAGCGTCCGGCACGCGATCGACGACCCGGACGACCCCAAGTTCGACCCCGACTTTCAGGCGCTGCAGGCCAACATCGACGGCATCTTCTCGCCGGACGACTTCGACGTCGACGACTGCACGCCGAGCCCGACGACGATCCGGGTGCCGATCGAGGGTCCGATCGCGAGCAGCAACGGCCACAAGTGCGGGAAGAATCGGAAGATCCTCCGCCTCGACGCCGAGTCGTCGCCGCAGGGGGGCAAGTTCCTGAAGGACCGGGACAAGATCCGCTTCACCTGCGATCCGCAGTTCCCGTCGGGATGCGATCCGCAGGTCCTCTTCACGGGCACGTTCGACCGCATGCAGCGGCAGATCTTCAGCCAGACGTGCGCGGTGAGCGGGTGTCACGACTCGGAGAGCTTCATTGCCTCGGGCGTGCTGCTGCTCGAGGAGGGCGCTGCCTACGGCAACCTGGTCGACGTCGCACCGACCAACGGCCCGGCCGCCGCCGAGGGCTGGAAGCGCGTCACGGTCACGGTGCCGGACGTGAGCGGCGACCCCGCGACCAGCTTCCTGATCCGCAAGCTGAACGACGACTTCCCGGGAACGGGCTTCGGCGACCGCATGCCGCTCGTCGGCAAGAAGCTCGATCCCTCGCTGCGCGACATCATCACGCTGTGGATTGCGGCCGGCGCCCCCGAGAACGGGTGGGTGCCCGGCACCGATTGACGACTAGACGGTAGGGCTGGAGGGCCACCCCATGGGCGATCAGAACACCCCACTTACCGCCGCGGACGCGCGGCAGATGGTCCGGCGATGCGGCTTCGGCATCCCCGTGAAGGAGAGCAAGAAGTACACCATCGACTCCCTGACGGGCCTGACGCGCGGCGAGGCCGCCGACCTCTTCCTCGCGTTCCGACCGAAGGGGTTCAAGCCGAAGGCCGGCGACATCTTCAAGTCCCACGACAAGTGGCTGAAGTTCATGCTGAAGGCGAAGAAGGGCTTCGCGCTGCAGGAGAAGCTCGTCCTCTTTTTCCACGACCACTTCGCGACCAACTACACCACGCTCGCGAACCAGGAGGGCGAGCTTGCGGCCATCATCATGATCGCCGAGCAGAATCGTCTCCTGCGGCGGAACTGCCGCGGCAACTTCAAGACCCTCGTGAAGCTCATCAACACCAACCCGGCGATGATGAACTTCCTCGACACGGTGCTGAACCGCAAGGAGCAGCCGAACGAGAACTACGGGCGCGAGCTCTGCGAGCTCTTCACAGTCGGGGTGAAGGACCTGAACGGGTACGTCAACTACCTGCAGGAGGACATCGTCCAGATCGCGCGGGCGTTCAGCGGGTGGCGCCACCAAGACAAGGACGGCTCGGCGTTCCTGCAGTTGAACCGGCACGACACCACCGCGGAGTATCCCGAGCGCGGGCCGAAGGTCGTCTTCGGCCAGCCGCATCCGGAGTTCGCGGGCACCGTCGGCGGCTTCGCGAGCCCGCAGTCGTTCATCGTCGGCGGCGAGGCCGAGAACGAGATCGACGAGGTCACCGAGATCCTCTTCCAGCACGTCGACAGCGACGGCCAGAACACCGTCGCCCGCTACCTGACGTTCAAGCTGCTGGAGTATTTCTGCTACCCGAGCCCGGCGAAATCCCTGGTCGACGAGATCATCGCCGACGCGGGGTTCGTCGGGTCGTGGGAGCTGACGCCCCTCCTGCGCGCGATCTTCGTCCACGACGCGTTCTACGAGACCGCGGCACCGGCGCCGTTCGGCGCCGCGACCAAGAAGTCCGTGCGCTGGCCGGTCGACTACGTCCTCGGCACGCTCCGCACCCTCGGCGTGAAGCCCAAGGGCAGCGAGCTGCAGCTCCAGGGCGGCGACTTCAACGACCTCTACGATCTCCTCGCCGACATGGGGCAGACCGTGCTCGAGCCGCCGAGCGTCTTCGGGTGGAACTGGGAGGAGTCCTGGATCAGCAGCGTCGGCCTGCTGGCGCGCTACGAGTTCGCGCGCGACCTGGCGTCGTCGCGCTACCAGAAGGCGTTCAAGCCCGAGAAGCTGATCGACATCGGCCTCACCGACCCCGGCGACATCGTCGATGCCGTCGTCGCGCAGGTCGGGCTGAGCGATCCCTTCGGCGTCAACAGCCAGCTTACGGCCACGCAGCGGCAGAGCCTGATCGACTACCTGACGGACGGCGGCGCGGTGAGCTCGCTCGACCTGAACGACTACGATACCCGCCAGCGCAAGCTGCACGGCCTCTACGGGCTGGTCCTGCAGTCGGCCGCGGCGGTGCTGCACTAGGACGCGGAGGAAGGATCAATGGCGATCACACGGCGGCAGTTCCTGAAGCGTTCCGGCATCGTCACGGCGGGCGGCCTCCTCGGCCCGAGCGTGTTCGGCAACCCCTTCGTCCGCACCGCGCTGGCGGAGACGATCGGCGACCGGTACTTCGTCATCATCTACCTCGACGGCGGCAACGACGGGCAGAACACGGTGATCCCCGCCGACAACGCCCTCGGGACGCTGCGCTCCGACTACATGGCCGCGCGCGACCCGGGTCCCGGCGAGGGCGGCGGCCAGAACGGCATCCGGCTGAGCGTGGCCGAGCTCTCCGGCACGCTCATCGACACCGACCCGAACACCGGCGCCCAGCTCGCGCTCCACCCCGGCTTCGCCGGCAGCGGGGCGGGCGCGGGGGGCATCCACGCCCTCTACACCCAGGGGAAGGTCGCGGTCGTCCAGGGTGTCGGCTACCCGGAGCCCAACCTGTCGCACGAGGTCTCGAGCATCATCTGGGAGACCGGCGACCCGCTCGGGATCGGCGGCTACGGCAACAGCGGCTGGGTCGGCCGCTATCTCTCGCACCCCTCGACCGGCTACGGCGCCCTCGACATCCCCGCCGTGAACATCACCTCGTCCGTGGCCGGCGAGTACATCCAGGGCGGTGTGCTGGCCCTCAATCGGGTGCGGGACTTCGGCTTCCCGTTCGACCCCGACTACGACGAGGACGACGCGGCCAAGGCGCAGGCCTTCCTCGCCCTGCACGCCGAGTCGCTCGCGTCGGTGCAGCCCACGGTCCAGCTCGTCGGCGGTGGGGGGACGGCGACGTACAACGCCAGCCAGAGCTATCCCGCCTTGCACGGCCTTTACACGACCAACCGTCCCGTGTTCAATCAGTACTACACCGACCTCAACAGCAACACGGCGCGCGATCTGCGCGAGGTGGCGAAGGTCGTCTACGGCGTCGCCACGGGCCAGGCCAACATCGATGCGCGGCACTTCTGGTTGCGCAACGGCGGCTACGACACGCATGCCGATCAGGGCGGCGCCACCGGGCAGCACTACAACCTCCACAACGAGGTCGCGTCGGCGGTCAAGGTCTTCTACGACGACCTCGCCGACATGGGCGTCGCCGACAAGGTCTGCATCATGATCTGGAGCGAGTTCAGCCGCCGCGTGATCCAGAACAACAACGGCACCGACCACGGCTCGCAGGCGCCGATGTTCCTGATCGGCGGCAAGGTGAACGGCGGCGTCTACGGCAACCACCCCAACATCGCCGCCGCCGCGCTCGACGACGGCAACACCGTCTACAAGCAGGGCGCCGACCCGTTCCGCTCGACCGACATCCGGGACGTGTACGGCAACGTCCTCGAGCACTGGTTCAACATGCCGGACGGGATCATCATCCCGAACGTGCTCAAGCTCGACACCGGCTTCGACCCCAACGAGTACTGGACGGTCGAGAACTTCGACTTCATGAACGGCGGGCAGCCGCTCTTCCTGCCGTAGCCACGACCCGGCCGCCCGCGGGCGCGGAGGAGGGGCCACGCGACACCGGTGGCCCCTTTCTTATGGGGGCGGCGTGCTCCTGGCGGACTACTACCTCGGCGATCCCCGGCTCGTGCTGGTGCCGATCGAGCACCTCGGGCGCCGCGGCATGAGTGCCGAGTTCGCGGCGCTCGTGCAGGCGCGCCGCGGATGGACGCCGGCCCGCCTCGAGCTCTTCGACGCCGCGTTCACGCTCTACTGGGAGCGCACGCGCCTGCTCGCGCACGCGGGGGCGTGGGCGCCGCCGCGCCTGCGGAACGTGGCGGTGATCGCCGATCCGCTCTCGGTGCGACCCTACGTCCAGCTCCTCAACACCAGCACCTGGTCGCTCTACGAGTGCGACCTCGACCCCGCGATCTCGCATCCCGAGCTCGCCGCCTATCTCCTGGTCCACGGCGACCGCATGGCGGAGACCGGCGAGGTGACCATGGCCGCTGTGCGCGCGGCCGCCTACTGGTTCGACCGCAGCGACGAGGAGCGCGCGGCGTTCGCGGCGGCCGCGGCGCGCTCGCCGCGCCCGGACGCGGCGGCCTTCCGGGCGCTCGCGGAGGCGACGGCGTGGCTCGGCCGGCTTCGCCACGAGACCCTGCGGCCGCCGCTCGTCGCGAGCCCGCACCGGTCGATTCCGGGCACCGGCCTGCTCGTGCCGCGCGGCCTGGAGGACGAGCCGCCGCGGCTGGTCGCCCGCTGGACGGCGGCCGCGGAGGCGGCCCTCGCCGCCTATCGAGGGCGCTGGCGCGGCCTGGAAGCCGGGGCGCTCGCCGACCTCTGCGGCTGGCTCCGCGAGACGGCGCCCGCGGTGCTGGTCACCGATCGGCGGCAGATCCTGTGGGATCCCGCGCGCGCCGACGCCGTCGGCCGGCTGCGGAGCACGCTCAAGCAGGCCGACGGCGTCGCGGTGCGGGCGCTCGCCGCCGACCTCGCCCTCGTCGACCGCCACACCCGCCGCTTCCGTGCCGCCCTCGCCGAGCCCGGCGCGCTCCCGGCGCCCGCGCCCGACCTCGAGCCCGGGGGCTACGCCTACATCCACCACGAGCGCCGCCTGATCGCCTACGACCTGCGCGAGTCCGGCATGGAGCGGCTGCACGGGCCCGCCCTGCCGTTCGCGCATGCCATGCTCGGCGCGCGCACCATGCACGAATGGGCCCACCTCGCGGCGCTCGCCGGCTGGGTCCCGCGCACCGTCGAGGACGCCCGCTTCGCGGAGCTGGTGGCGACGCTCGCCGAGGGTCTCGACGCCGTCGTCGCGGCCGCGCCGGCCCGGGTGCGTCTCCCGGCGGCGCCCGATCTCGCGGCACTCGCCGGCGCGCGCACGCCGGGTCGCGCGCTCGTGGAGACGTTTCTCGCGCGCCTCCCCGACTACCAGGCCAACCTCGCCGCATGGCCGTTCCTCGACGTGCGCGAGCGCGAGACCTACGTCCGCCACAACGTCCGAACGCTCCGCCCGTTCTACCGGCCGCCGGAGATCTGGCGCATGCTGATCCGCTACCTCTACGAGTACCAGTACCTCGAGCTGAGCGCCGTCGCCGACGCGCCGGCGTACTTCCTCGGTAGCACGTGGTTCGACGCCGACTTCCTCGACTCGGGCGTGCTCGACGAGCAGCGCTTCACAGCGCTCGCGGCGGCCGCGCACGCGCTCTGCGCATGCCACGCCGTCGACGAGACGAGGATCGCGCTCCCAACGACGCCCCCGCGGTAGGCCGTTCTCGACGGCCTACCGCGAGACGATCAGGAAGCGCTTCTGCAGCGCATGCAGCTGGTCCTGCACCGAGGGCAGCCGGCGCGACTCCATCAGCACCTGGAACACCTCGCCCTCGGGCGCTTCCTTGCGGGCGTCGGTGAGCTCGTGCACCGCCGTCAGGATGTCGTGGATGACGCGCGGGATCTCGCGCTGCGGGATGACGAGGTCGCCGCGTCCGAGGGTGCCGCTCCAGTTGGATGCGTAGGGCCGCAAGACGTGCAGGATCTTCTCGGTCACGTTCTTGTCGGCGGACATGACGAGGGGAGGATACCACAGCCCCCGCAACGGAGGAACCAGGTTCCGCGGTCGTCGATTGCCGCTCCATGGGTCGGATGCTATAGGCCCGCCATGGCCACGGTCATCACCAGCGAGTGCATCAACTGCGGCGCTTGCGAGCCCGAGTGTCCCAATACGGCGATCTATCAGGGCGGCGTCGAATGGGAGTTCAACGGCCAGACGCACCCCGCGATCGCGGCCGACATCTTCTACATCGTCCCCGAGAAGTGCACCGAGTGCGTGGGCTTCTTCGATCACGAGGCCTGCGCGGCCGTGTGTCCGGTCGACTGCTGCGTGCCCGATCCGAACCGGCCCGAGAGCGAAGCGGTGCTCCTCGAGCGCGCCAAGCAGCTACATCCCGAAACGACGTTCGGCGCCGACTTCCCGTCGCGCTTCCGCGAGGGGGCGGGGACGCCGGCCGCCGCGCCCGCCGCGGCACCGGCCGCCGCCGCCCCGGTCGCGGCGGCGGCCGCCGCGACGCCGGGGGTCTCCGACGTCGGTCCGGCCTCGTCGCTTCCCGCCCTCGACGACTGGGAGATCCCGATCATCTGTCGCGGGTGCGAGGGCGAGTACACGGTGGCGTTCCAGTACCTCCGCCCCGGCGTGGTGTTCTACTGCCCCCATTGCCAGATCTCGTTCGTGCCGACCCGCACGACCTACCTCGAGATCGCGGGCGCGCTCGAGAAGTTCGCGGGCCGCTGGCGGCAGGCCTTCGAGTCCTTCCAGACCGAGCGCCGCCGCCAGCTCGCGGGCTTCGAGGCTCAGCAACGCGAGAAGCTCGAGGAGTTCGAGAACCGGCTGCGCGCGTTCACGCGCGAGGGACAGAAGGCGACCGGTGCGAGCCGCCGCCGCTGGTTCTGATTCGCCGGCGCGGCGCCGTACCGCCCGCGCCCCCTGCCCCTACCGGCTAGCCGCGCGGCCGTAGCTGCGCCAGCAGCGCGAGACCGAGCAGCGCGAAGGCGAGCTCCCGCGCGCGCTTCAGGAGCAGCATCGCGAGCGCGAGGTCGGGCGGCAGTCCGATCAGGGCGCAGATGGCCAGTCCGCCGGCCTCGAAGACCCCGAGCGTTCCCGGAATCAGGAGGCCGAGGAAGCGCACCGGCTGCGACAGCGCCTCGATGATCACGGCGTCGCTCCACGCGACCGGGTGGCCGATCAGCAGCATGATCAGGACGATCTCGACGGCGCCCGCGAACCAGCCGACGAGGTGGAGCCCGGCCGAAGCGACGGCGGCGCCCGGCCGCGCGCCGTAGAAGGCGGCGAGATGGTCGTCGATCTCGCCCGCGCGGCGCGCCAGGCGGGCGGCGAGCCGCGCGTTCGGGAAGAGCCGCATGCCGAGCCGCGCGATGGCGGCGACCGGCCGCCGGCGCTGCCAACGCACCAGGAGGAGCGTCACCACGACGGCGCTCGCCACCATGAGGGCCACCGTCGGGATCTCCGACCAGCCGGCGCCGTGCTCGACGAAGAAGAGCGCGGCGCCGAGGACGACGAAGGCGATCTGTGCGATCGTGAGCGCGGTCTTGGCGAGGATCACCGAGGTCGCGGCCTCGCCCAGCGGGACGTCGAAGCGCCGGAGCAGGTAGGCCTTGACGGGCTCGCCCCCCAGGTAGGCCGTGGGGGTGACGCTGTTCAGCGCCTCCCCGACCAGGCGCACGCGAAAGAGCAGCCACCGTGGCGGTGGCAAGCGCGCGAAGGTCACCCGCCACCCCTCGGCGTCGACGATCGTCCCGAGCGCGTAGGGGACGAGAATCAGCGGCATCGCCCAGCCCACCCGGCCCGCGAGCTCGGCGAGCCGTGCGGGTCCGGCCTGGTACACCAGGGCGACCAGCAAGGCGAAGCCGGTCCCGGCGAGCGCCCATTGCAGAGCGCTCCGGCGCCCGCCGCGCTCTTCCCATGACGCTCCCGCGCCGAGGGCGTCGGTGTGCTCGGGCTCTGGCGGCGTGAGGCGCATCCTGTAGGGGCGCGCGGGCGCGCGCACGCCCTTCTTGCAACCCCCGGCGGGCAGGGCAAGGACGGCGCGCGGCCGCCCGCTATCCCCCGGGGTCGGCGCGCAAGCGGGCGAGGTGCATGTGCCGCCGCCCCTTGGGGTCGGTGCCGGCGCTGGTCGCGAGGATCTCGAGCGCCGCGCGCTCCGCGCTCCCGAGCTCGGCCGCGTCGGTGTCCCAGATGAGCACGTAGGCGCCGTCCGCGCCCTCCGGCGGCAGGAACGACACCTCTCCCGGGGCGTAGAAGGCGGCGCTGAAGTCGAAGGTCGGGGGATGGAAGTAGAGCGGCGCGCCCGCCGTCGCCCGCGCCGTGCTCGCCATGAAGGGCTCGAGCGAGCGCCGCTCGGCGACCGCGGGCCGGAAGATGCCGAAGACGAGGATCCAGAGCGCGCTCGCGAGCGCGGTCCCGGCCGCGAAGGCGGCCCGCCAGCGCCCCTGTCCGAGGGCGCGGAAGCCGAGGGCGAGCGCCGCTGGGATCGCCGCCGCGACGAGCGCGACCAGCGGCGCGTAGGCGCGGATGACCCCCTGGACGAGCGGCAGGTTCTCGCGATCGCGCCGGCTCATGAGCGGGCCGAGGAGATCGAGCGCCCCGACCCCGAGCCACTCCGCGAGGATCAGCAGGAGGGGTAGCGCCGTCACCGCCAGGAGCGCGAGCGCGGCGATCCGTGCCGGGCGGGTCCGGACCCAGCGTCCCGGCTCACCCTCCGCGCCGAGCCCGGCGAGCCACCAGCCGCAGAGCAGCGCGGCGCCGGGGTAGAGCGCGATCAGGTAGACGCCGCGCTTCGCCGACGCGGCGGAGTAGAAGCCGAAGGTGACCCCCACCCAGACGAGCAGGAAGAGCACCGCCGGATCGCGGCGCGCGGCCCGCGAGCGCAGCGCCGCCGCGAGTGCGCCCGCGAGCAGCGGCGTCCAGGGCAGGAACCCCAGCGGGAAGATGTAGAGATAATAGGTGAGCGCGTGCGCGTGTCCGCTCGCGAGCCGCGACGCGCCGAGGAAGCGGAACACGTTCTCCTTGAGGACGTGCCTCTCGAAGAAGGGGTCGCCGCCGACGATCCAGCCCGCGAGGTACCAGCCGCCGACGACGGTCACGATCACCGCCGCGCCCAGGAGCGGATGGAGGCGGCCGAGGAGCCGCAGGCGCCCGCCCACGACGAGAGCCGCGCCGACGATCAGCGCCGGCAGCAGAAAGCCGACCGGCCCCTTGGTGAGCGCGGCGGCGGCGAGGCAGGCGTAGGCGGCGAGGGCGGCGCGCCGGGAGAGCCCGTCGCCGACGAAGCCGCGATGGAAGATCAAGAGCGCGATCGTCATCAAGGCCGCCAGGGTCGCGTCGACGCGGGCGCTCTGGGCGGCGTTCATCCACTCGAAAGTGGTCGCCAGCACCACCGCGCCCGTGAACGCGGCGCCAAGGCCGAGGAGCGGCGCCGCGGCGACGCAGGTCGCGACCACGGCCGCGGAGGCGAACACCACCGAGGGTGCCCGCACCGTGAGCTCCGTGACGCCGCCGGCCGCTCGCGAGACCAGCGCGGCCACCCAGTGGAAGAAGGGGGGCTTCGAGGCGATCGTGCGCCCCAGGGCCGAGGGTCGATGAGGCAGCACCCACCCGCCCCGGTCGACGATGTCCCGCACCACCAGGGCCTCCCGCGGCTCCCCCTTGGTGAAAAAGGGGGTGCGCGCCGCCGGCGGTCCGTAGAGGGCGAGGCACAGCAGCGCCAGGCCCGCGACGGCGAGCCCGGCGCGCCAGGCCCCGGGATGGAGCATGCCGTTCATCTACGCTCGGGAATCGATCGCAAGACCTGGGGTCCGAGACGCGACGGATACACTACACTTTGGGCAGCGCAATCCCATACTTCGGATAACGAATTCGGATGCTTTGCCTGTTGCCATTTTCGGGGGATTGGTTAGCATTTCCGCCTTGTGGGGAGAGGGGGGTGGCGTAGGCCGACCAACGCGCGCGCTTGCGCGCCCGACGTCCGTTGGTACGGGTGCACGGTGCCGGTACGAATCCGGACCGGAGCCTGACGTACCGGACGGCGAAAGCAACGACCGGACCAAAGGCAGTGGAGAGGGTAGCAGTGGCAGTGCGAGGGCGGCCGAGGGAGTGATGGTCGCGAGTGAGACGCTTGGAACGCTTGGGTTGATTCGCTTCCGTGATCCAACTGGAGGAGGGAAAGGACGATGACTAGGACCATGACGCAGCACAGTAGCAGATGGGTCGTCGCGATCGCGACGGTGGTGGGAACGGTGGCCCTCAGCGCGGCCATTGCCATGGCCGAGGGTGGCCTGACGCTCGAGGAGCGGGTCGAGCGTCTCGAGCGCATGGCCGAGATGCCGAAGGCGGCCGAGCCGTACGACGACTCGGGGCTCCAGGCGCGGCTCGACGCGCTCG
>Ga0302046_10002190_pt1 | contig 18259 bp, 13 predicted proteins | sample RVTome_11_FD_200261 | JGI IMG/M metagenome (GOLD analysis project Ga0302046, IMG submission 200261) | Soil microbial communities from uranium-contaminated site in the Upper Colorado River Basin, Wyoming, United States - RVT147D111 (version 2) ...
GTCGAGCGCGTCCCAGAAATCGATGTTCCCATACTCGTCCCAATTGGCCGCGTACGTCAGCGCGCCCCCGTATGCCCGGCGGAGCTCCCAGATCAGCCCGCGCCAGTACTCGGGCCGCTCGACCGCGACCATGTCGACCTCGGTCCCGACGGCGAGCATGTCGACGTCGAGCGAGTCGGCGATCGCCGCGAACCGGCCGATGTACTCTCCATAGGTGTCGAGGAAGGTCATCCAGCCGTCAACCGAGGTGGGCGCGAACTCACCCGGCCAACCCTGTCCCCGCACCCAGAGGTGCGGCTTGAGCAGCACCCGGAGCCCGGCCGCGTGCGCTGCGGTGATGGTCTCGGCCACGCCGTGCGCCGTCTCGCCCCAAAACTGCCGCTCGCGGTCGAAGACCACGACCGGGTCGGCCGGATCGACGAACGCGTAGGGGATGACCGCGATCCAGCCGGCGCCGAGACGGACGATGGGGTCGAGCGCGCCGGCCGGCATCTCGCGGCGTGGGGCGGAGAACGAGACGCCCCCGATCTTGACGCCCGTGTTCCAGGTTACGGCCGGGGGTCCGGGCGCGTCCGGGCGGGGAGGGGGCCGGGGTGCATCGGTGCAGCCGAGCGGCCCGAGAAGGAGCCCGGCGAGCAGGGGCGCGTACGCTCCCACAGGGTGAGCCGACCTGCATCGTTCTGGATTGGGTCCGGGCATCGGGGTGCCCCGACCGAAGGCTGGATCTCGCATTCCGGAAAGCTAGTGGCCCGGCGGTGGACCCGCTCAGCGGGTGTGCTCCGATCAGCCCTCGCACCCGCGAAGCGACACATGGCCCCGGGTCACGCCGGGGGCGACACGGGAAACAGCAGGAAGAGAAGCAGCGGCAGGTCGAGGACGAAGTGCCGACGATGCAAGGGACTATGGTGGCCATCACGATCGTGGCGGGGCCGCCCCACCAGTGAAGCAACCCGAACGCCACCGCTGCCAGGAGGATCGCCAGAGTCCGTGACCGAGTCGCTTCCTCCATCATCCGAATCGCGTATCCCCGCCAGATGATCTCTTCGAGTGGAGCGAATGCGGTCACCAGCGCGACGCCGTACACGATGGCGGCCCAGAGGGGACGCGGATCGCGCGACACCGTGGATGGCAGCACCCTCTCGACGAAGAAGGCGCCGACGCCCGCCACGCCGATCAGAAGGAGACCGGCGATCACGCCGATCAGCGCTTCGCGCTTCCACCCTTTCATGACCAGTCCGACGTCCTCGAGACCGAGCCCGCGCTGACGAAGAAACCGCCGGACCAACAGGAACGACACGTACTCGGTGACGAGCCCGGCGAGGAACGCGAAGCGGCTGAACGTCGTCATCTCGACGCCGCTCGCACCGAAGAGCGCCAGCTGCAAAGCGGGTGCTCCGACGAGAATCAGGACCACCTGCCAGCTCGGTGAACGGCTCGGCACGGCAGACGTCACCGCGGCCCCGCCGCGCCGCTGGCGGCCTCCTCCTCGGCGATAAGCCGCCGGAGCCTGCCACGGATGCGCTCGCGCGCGACCGCCATCCCGATCCCGAAGACCGCCCCGCCGATCCCGATCCCGAACGCGATCGACTCGATGGTCGCGCGCAGGAAGTTCGGCGGCTCGACGACCCACAGCGCGAGCAGGGTGACCGCGGCTCCCCACGATCTCGACGCTCCGGCAGGACCCGGGATGGCCCCGCGGCGGCCACCACCGCGACGACGCCGTACCACCAGATCCCCCACAGGAAGCGCCAGCTCCCCGCGGACACCGGCGAGACTCCGGATCGGGACGCCGGGGATGCCGACCGCGGTCCTTCGAGCGCCGAGGTCCTCGTGTCTCCGTCGTAGCGTGAGACCTGGAGGAGCCGCATCGCCAGGCCGAACCACAGGGAGAACAGGAAGAGTCGAAACAGGTCTACGGGCGCGAGGGAGAAGCGCAACGACGGGAGCCCGGCGATCGAGCTTCGGGGCCAACCGATGAGGAGCACCGCGGTAATCCCGATCATCGAGAACGCCGCGGCGGTGGCCCCAACGCGGATGCCGCGACCCCAGCGCCGTGTGCGGAGCGATTGGTGCAGCCACGCGAGCACGCCCGGGACGAGGAGCGCGGCCATGGCGAGGACGACCCGGTCGCTCATCGGGTCATGCCGGCCTTCTCGAGGCGTCCCGCCAGATCCATCGAAGCTGTGCCGCGATCGCTGCTTCTGTTTCGGGGAGGCTGAGCCCGGCGAGCTTCGCGTCTGCGATGGCCGATCCGATCGCTCGGGCTGCGCGCGTTCGAGCCAGGGACGGGGCCACTCCCGGGGTCTCCACGGTGGCGGTGACGCGCGTGTTGCGCCCGCGAGCGCCGTGCAGGAGACCCTGGCCATGAAGAACTCGATACGCTCGAGCGACCGTGTTCAGGTTGATACCCAGGTCGTTGGCCAACTGCCGTACGGACGGCAGCTCATCGCCCGGCCGCACCTCTCCACCGGCTATGGCGAGCCGGACCGCCGCAACGATCTGCTCGACCAACGGCGTGTCGGAGTCGGGGTCGATGGTCAGCATATATTTATAGTATCATTCTTTGATACTATAGGAAGGGCCCGTCCACGAGAGCCAGGGCCGGGCGGTGGACACGCCCGGCGGGTGTGCTACGTTACGGCTTCGACCGGGTAGCTCAGTTGGTAGAGCAACGGACTTTTAATCCGTAGGTCGTGGGTTCGAGACCCACCCCGGTCATAGCACCACGCCGTCGAAGCACCGATTCGTCGCCATTCGAGCCGGGCGTGCACGCGCTCGAGCCCCAGAGATTGCGTCCAGGCCTCGTGGTCGTCACCATCGATCCGGTGCGTGCCCGACACCCGTCATGGAGCAGGTGCCCGATGAGGAAGCGCGGCCCGTTGGTCCTCGCGTTCGGCGGGGTATTCGTCGCGCTCGTCAGCTCCACCGCCTGCGGCCCCCGAGACTCGACCGAAACGGCCGAGCCGCTGGTCGAGGCGCTGGTACACGCGACGCTCCGTCCGGAGAACCTCGACATCTACCTGTTCGAGGGCCCGGCAGCGCCGCCGATCCGGCTCACCGACGATCCCGCGCTGGACTACGACGCGACGTTCTCGCCCGACGGAAGATGGGTCGTGTTCACGTCGGAGCGCACCGGCAACTCGGAGCTCTGGGCGACGGAGGTCGAATCGGAGCGGGAGCCCATTCGCCTCACGCATCACGAGGCGCTGGACGACGCCGCCGACTTCTCCCCCGATGGTCGTCGACTCGCGTTCGTCAGCACCCGGGACGGGAACGCCGACATCTTCGTCATGCCCTTCGAGCCGGGCGATTCCACGGCCGAAGGGCGCGCCACGAATCTGACGCACCGTCCCGGCGGTGATTTCCAGCCGGCGTTCTCGCCCGACGGCCGGAGCATCGCGTTCTCGAGGCAGGACGTTCTCTGGGGGAATCTCTCGCGGGAGAATCCGGTCTTCGACATCAGCGTCGTGAATCTGTACGTGATGAGCGCGGACGGATCCGATCCGCGGCAGGTGGTGGGACGCGTACCGGGACCCCTGATGGAGCCGCCCCTCGCGTACGGATCGGTGGCCGGGTCGCCGACCTGGGCCGCGGACGGCGGCCACATCTACTTCTACAGAATCGATGCGGATGGGAGGGCGATTCACCGCGTCCGCCCCGACGGATCGGACGATACCCTCGTTGCGCCGGACGGCCTCTCGCCCGCCCTTATGCCCGACGGACGGCTCGCCTTCTCCCGCCCCCGGACGAGCAGCGATCTGGACGCCTTCGATCAGCTCAAGACGGGTCGCATCGTATCGGTCGCCCCCGACGGATCCGATTCGCGCACCGAGAGCGACACCCTCAACGAATACTTCGCCCCGTCCTTTGACCGCGGTACCGGCCGCATGGTCGTCCATGGGCCGGGCTCGACGGCGGGGCAGACCGGCGAACTCGGCGACGGTTTCCTCTTCGCTCCCCCGGGCGCGCGCTCCCGCGCGCGTCTGCCCGATCGCCGGCTGTCGGTCCAGGGCATACGCGGCTTCTTCCCGGCGATCACGCCTCAGGGAGAGGTGGTGTCCACCGTGCTCGACCGGGCCGGCCCTCCGCCGCCGCTGAGCCTCACCTCCCTCGACGGATCTTCCCGACAGGAGCTCTTCTCGCAGGGCGATTTTGTGTGGGGTGCGGCCGTCGCTCGGGATGCCGGGTCAATCGTCGTGGCGGTCGGGCCGCCTTTCGCGCCGGGCTCGGCCGATGTCGACATCTGGAAGCTGTCGCTCGACGGCTCGAACCCGGTCAATCTCACCGCCGATGTGTCCGCGAACGACGCCCTCCCTCACGTTTCGGCCGACGGACGTCGGATCGTGTTTCGGAGCGGCGGGGACGGCGGCGTCGGGCGGGTCTATATCATGGATGCGGACGGGGGAGGTCGGCGTCGGCTCACCGATGTGGACGCGGCGGAGACGATGCCGGCGCTCTCACGGGACGGTGAGTGGGTCGTCTTCCCCACGACCCGAGCCGGAGGATGGAAGCTGTGGATCCAGCGGGTGGACGGGTCCGATGGTCGGTTCCTCGAGCCGCAGCGACTCGACATCCCCGACACATCGATGCACCCCCGCTTCTCACCCGACGGCGAGTGGGTCGCTTTCACGTCCGACCGGGGCGGGTACAACGACGAGTGGCCGCTCACCGCATTCCCGCAGCCGTACGGCGATCTCTGGGCGGTGCCCGTGGCCGGCGGGCCGGCGGTACGGCTGATCCACAACAAGTGGGAGGACGGCCCCGGCGATTGGGCACTGGTGCGGCTGCCGGAGCGGTGACCCTGAACAACCCGAGGGTCGCTCGGACGCCCCAGCGACCTCAAGAAAGGCGAGGGCTGTCCTCCGCGCGGGGTTCGCCTGCCTCGTGGGGTGCACCCGAATCTGCACACGAACGGATCCCGGGAATGTCGGGGTGGGGCGGTCGAGCCCCCCGCCGGAATCGGGGTGATCCCCTCACGGAGCCCCACGATCTCCGGGTTCGGGGCGGTTCTGGGGCCGCCTTTTAATCCGTAGGTCGTGGGTTCGATCCCCCCCCGGTCACTCTGAAATCGCTCTCCTGGCTCGGCTCTTCGCAGTCGCTTCGCGCCCTTGCCGTCTGGCGGTCCGTCCCTGTCGGTCCGTACTTGCCACAGGACGTCTTCAGGTCCGTCTACGGCGTCCGTTTCGGGCCCCACGGCGTCGACCCGGTCGCGCCCACCCGGCGCCTGCACCCCGGTCGTGCCTCGCGGCGGCCTGGACGCTTCCCCCCGAGCGTGCTTCCCCGGGAGTGGCTGGCACCGGAAGGGCCGCATAGGATCCCGGGGACCCTTGGCCGGCGGGAACTCCCACCGAGAGGTGCACGTGCCGACCGCAACGTCTCTCGAACGATCGGGCCCGGGGCGCGGGGCTTCAGTCCTGCTGCTCTGCACCGTCCTCTCCGGATGCGCGGAAGGACCCCCGGGGGAGTTGTCGGTCGCGTCCGTCGAGCAGAAGGCGATGGGAGAGCGCCCTCCCGCCACGATGGTCGCGAGCTTCGACGGGCTGGGCGTCGGCTTCACCGGACCGCAGGGCCCGGCGACGGGCCGGAACCCTTCCGACAACAGCCTGGCCGTTGGTCCGGACCACATCGTGCAAACCGTGAACTCGCGCCTCGCGATCTTCACCAAGAAGGGCCAGCGCTTCGACACCGCGGGACGGGTGCTGTACGGAGCGGTGCCCACGAACACGGTCTTTCAGGGCTTCGGTGGCACCTGCGAGGCGCGCAACAACGGAGACGCGGCGTACGCTCCCGACGGCTTCTACCGCCGGATGGCCAGCCCGGCGATCGATCGTATGGGCAACATCGGGATCGGCTACTCCTTCGGCGACACGCCGCGCTTCGCCGGCCAGCGCTTCGCGGCCCGCCTGGCGGACGATCCGCCGGGGATACTGACGCTCCAGGAGGCCGTGCTCGTCGAGGGTGACGGGGCGCAGACCGGCACGCTCCGGTGGGAGGACTACACCCAGACCGCCATCGATCCGAGCGACGACTGCACGATCTGGTACGTCGGGGACTACTTCAAGCGTGACGCGGACTCGTACTCGACCCGCATCGGAGCGTTCGGGCTGCCGGGGTGCGATGGGTAGGCGCCAACACACGCAGCGACCCTGCAGGGGAGGAACGATGCCCGGACCACGGACGAGCACGGCCGGAATCCCGCTTCTCGCGCTCGGGGCCCTGCTCCCGTTGGGGGCATGCGATCGGCAGGCCGGCGACGCCCCCGGGGCGCGACAGCCGCCTCCCCGCGCGGAGATCGCGGTCAAGGCGGTCCCGGACGATCCGTATGTGAGCCCGCATACGAACACGCCGTACGGCGGGAGCCACGTCATTCGGTACACGGGGCGGCCGAGCGGCACGATCACGACGCACGGCGAGGTGGCGGTCCTCGAGCTGGACGAGGGCGTCGTCTCGGACCACAACCTCTTCGACCTGGACGGCCGCACGCTCCGCTTCACGCCGGACGGCTCGGGCTTCCGGGTGCAGAACCTGCCGCTGGAGTGGGTGGAGGAAGAGGGCGAGCCGCTCGAAGGACACGAGCTCGAGCTCGGCTTCACGTTCCCGTTCTCGGGCCGCGGCTGGACGTCCGCCGTGGTCGACGACATGGGGCTCATCACCTTCGGCGGCAGCTACGCGGACTTCGGGCTTGGGCGCTTCGTGCACTACGAGCTGATCGGCCCCGCGATGGTGAACACGGTCCCGGCGATCGTTCCGTTCCTGAAGCACCGGATGCGCGGCAGCCGGTCGGTCGACCGGACGGCCGACCGGGTCGTGATCACCTGGGACCAGTCGGAGCCGATGGGCGGACAGCAGGACTTCACGTTCGAGCCCACCCCGCACCGCTACCAGGCGGTCCTGTACGCCAGTGGACGGATCGATCTCTCGTACCGGGAGATGACGGCGCGGGACGCGATCGTGGGCGTCTTCTCGATCCCCGAAAGGGGCGCCCCGGCGACCGAGGCGGTCGACCTCTCCGAAGTCCGGGCCTCGGCCGCGCCCGCCGCGGCGCTGTTCGAGGGGTTCCATCACTTCGGGCTTCCGCGGGCGGAGAACCTGGCCTGCACCGTCATCGAGACGTACGGCGATCGGTTCGACTTCATGGTCTGGTACTCGGACTTCCGGGTCGACGACCAGGAGGCGGGAACCCGGAGCGACGGGGACATCTCGCAGGAGGTGCAGGGGATCGGCCCGCGCATGGACCTCGGACGCCGCGCGTCCGACTACTGCTCGGGCGGACGGCTCCAGGTGACGTGGCACCAGCCGGTCTGGGTGGGCTCCGTGCAGGCGCACGAGCGGGACCCGGAGGGCCGGTGGGAGCGCTACGACCGCGCGATGGCGCAGATCGCGCACGAGCACGGGCACCGCTGGTCGGCCCGGACGCGCGCGATCGTGGACGGGGACACGATCGAGTTTCGCGGGGAGCACGTCCCCTGGGCCATGTCGGGCGCGGGCCACCCGCCGCCGAACCTCCACACGCCCTCGCCGTTCCCGTACGGGGACGGTGAGCACGAGGGGTCGATCATGGGCGGGGCGGTGTACCGGGACAACGGGGATGGGACGTTCACGATCCTCGACCGCGGGTCGATGCAGCCTGCCTCTGGCTACTCCTACCTGGAGCTCTACCTCGTCGGTGTGCTGGCCCCCGAGGAGGTTCCGCCCTTCTTCCTGCTCCGGAACATCGAGACGCTCGGGCCGGACGCGCAGGGCCGGCCCGTTGTCCGCGCGGACAGGCTCGCCATCACGATGGAGGACGTCATCGCGCACAACGGCCCGCGCGTCCCCTCGTTCGAGGACGCGCCCAGGGACTTCACCACCGCGTTCGTGGCGGTCGTGCTCCCCGGGCAGACGCCCGGCCCCGAGCTGCTGGAGCGCACCGACGGAATTCGGAAGCAGTGGATCCGCTACTGGGAGAAGGTCACCGGCGGCCGCGCCACCATGAGCACGGGGCTGGAGCGCTGATGTAGTGAAGAGCTTTCCAGAGGTCCGAGCACCTCGCCTTTCGTCTGCGCCCGGTCAACGTCCTGATCACCAACAACTTGCAGGCGCAACCTACGCGCGCACGCGCGAGAGCGGGATCGAGAGCCGGCCCCCGGCCACCGCCCTCAGGCCGACGTCCAGCGATACCCCGCCGGCTCTGGTGCCTGTTTGGGGAAACACCGAGCGTAGAGTACCTCGATGTGCTCGACCTCCTCCTCCGACAGCCGCTCGAATTCACGGGTTCGTGCGCGCTGGGACAACGAACCGCCATTCTGCTCAAGGAACCTTGAGAGGAGGTTGATCATCCGCTCTGGCATGTCCGCGATGTCATCCTGGACACGCTTGGAAAACTCGTCGTACCCCTCCAAGTACGCCACTTCGCGAGGCAGGTCCTGAGTCACGGTCTCTTCGACGCATCGATAAAGGAACTCAGCGTGCGTTGTTGCATCGAAGAACCGGTAGTAGTTGCCCGTCTCATTGAATACCTCGACGTTGCCATTCCCGGTCGGGCGCCACTCGACGAGTGGGAGGACCTGCCTGGAGTAGCCTTCCAGAACGTCGCGATAGTCAGCAATTTGTCTCAGCATCGGAGCGCTGACCGGGAACACCATGCCCGGCGGATTATAGCCGGCTCGAGCCAGCATATGATGGATGAGCCAGCGGTGGATACGTCCGTTTCCGTCCTCAAACGGATGTATGTAGACGAACCCGAAGGACAAAGCCGCGGCCGCCACTACTGGGTCGACCGACGAGCCTTCAGTCCGCTGCGCGTATTCTACGACGCCTTGCATGAGGTCCTGCAGATCGTCGTGACGAGCGCTGATATGGGCTGGGATCGGCTCCCACGTTCGTCGGTCGCGATCGCCAAGCCACCCACCCTCTGTTCTCAAACCAAGCTGGACGAACCTCGCGTCGCCGATGACCAACTCCTGAAGGCGCTCGAGTTCCTCGATCGTGAGATCACTCTGACCAGCATCGCTGATCGCCTGACCCCATCTCAGAGCTCGGTCTTGGGATAGTCTCTCACCCTCGATCTCGAAGGAGGCCTTGCTGTCCTCCAGCAAGAGAAACGCGGCAGCGCGCCGGACAACATCTGGGTGGGTTCGCCCGATGACTTCCAGGGCCTTCGTATCGAGACGCATCTTGACGTAGTGGTCGAGCTCGGGGGTCCGACGTACGAGCGGACAGAACTTGTTCGTGCCGGGAAGGTTGTTCCGAACGCGGTGGCGCCGAGACAGAGGTCCTTTCTCCGAGGCGAATTGCTGGGCCGGATCCAGGACAGGGACGGCTCGCACCTTGCCCGCGTCCGGGACCTCCAAGCGTACGTCAGTCAGCCATTCATACAAGAACCAGATGCGGCGGGCGTAGACGCCCGTCGGTTTGTCGTGGATGATGCGAACGATTTCGTCCGGGGCGAGTTGGCGGAAGAGAGCCGACAGCACACCGAGACTCACCCCCTCCCACTTGACCGCGAACTCCAGCTGCCCCTGGAAACTCTCGTCGGGGGCGTGAGTCGGGGTGAGCATCTGCCATTCGCGCGTGGATTCGGGGTGATGGCGTTGTGCGATGGCGGTCAAACGCGATGGCAAGGGGACCTGAAGGTCATATCTGGCCACGAGGGCTGCATAGCCCACGGGCTCCCCGGGCTCGGGGAGGGGTCTTCCCTGGAAGTGCCTCATGGCTTCACGCTTTCCGGACGATCGCCAAAATTCGTCACGAATCGCGAATAACGTTCACAAACGGCATGGACCGAGAAAATAGTTCACGATTCACGTTAAGAGGGTGTTCGTGAAAAACCATCACGTGCCGTGAAATATAGTCACAGATTGCTTATATCGCAAAAAACAGTCACCCAAGGAGGTTCCGGCACCAGCTGGAGCGGCACGAGCTGACGGAGGCGATGTTCGCGGAGATTCTGGAGTTGCTGGAGGAGCGAGGGCTGGGCCCTCCTCCCCGGGGCCACCAGTCACGTGCGCTCCCGGCGCGTTGATCGGATGGCCGCGAGACCCGTGGCGATCCGACCGGGCATGGTCAGCTATTCGTCGTTGAGCGTCGCCGCGAGGATCGGATCCAGGTTCTTGAGGTCGTCCCGCGACAGCGCTGCGAGAAAATCGAGCTCGTCCTCGGACCCGCCGTCCTTCGGCGCCTCGTGAGGCCTCTGCGCGACGACCTCCGACCACGAACGGGCCCCGACGGCGACTCCCTCACCCGCCCGGGAGTCCACGGCCGCTTCCGCGTCCGCTGCACTCTCGACGGTCTTCCGGGTCCCGAGCCGGATCGGACGAACCGGACGCGTATGCCCTTCGATGCTGTCGATGACCGCGGTGAGCTCGGAGACAGCTCCCTCCTCGACCGCCAGCAGCGAGTCGACCTTGTCGAGCGACGCTTCGATCGTCGTGCGGCGGGAATCCCACTCCTCCTCGGAGAACTCGCCCACCGCATGCCGGAGATGCACTTCTTCGAGGTTGGCCGCGTGGGAGCGGCGATCGCCCCGCAGCGACTCGGCGGTGGCCCGGCGACCCTCGAGGCTCACCAGGAGATCCGACCGGTGCTGCCCGAGTTGGTCGGCGAGGCCGTCGAGTCGACCGATGTAGTCGTCTCTGACCCGCTCGAACACCTCGGGGTACGCCTCATCGGCGTGCTCGGGGAGCTTCGCGACCCACCCCTGGACCTTCTCCGACTCCTGAAGCAGCTCGCGGACGACGGGTGGAACCACCGGGTCCTTCTCGCTCGTGCTCATCTCGCTTGCCTTTCCAGCTTGGCGCCTCCGTAGCGTACGGGGGCGCGTCCAAGACTCGTGGGACCCCGAAGCGACGCGACGCGGGAGATTGGCAAGTTTTGAGCCCTCAACGGTTTGGCGGCGTTTTGCCGTTACCGGGACGACGAATTCGCCCGACATCGGGGGCTTCCGGACCGACGGCAAGACCGTCCGTAGATGCAAGGATGCCACACTCTTACCCTCTTCCCGACCTCCGGGAGAGTGTCGAGCCGGCGGGAATGGCGGTCAGGACGGGCCGTTTGCGCACTTGTGGCGCGCTGTCTGCACTCGGCGTCACGCCGCTAAGAAGAAGAGCGGTGGTGGCTTGCGGGGTCGCTCGGCGCATCGGGGGTGGACGAAGAAGGCAGGTGACGCCGGACCGGGTCCGCCCAGGCCTTGCGCGGTCGCCGTTCCGAAGCCTATATACAACCATATGGTTGTATATTCTCGGGACCACACCGATACCGACGAGATCTTCCACGCCCTGGCGGACGCGACGCGCCGCGACATCGTGCGGCGCGCCATGACGGGAGCCCGTTCGGTGTCGACCCTCGCCGCGAGCTACCCGATGACCTTCGCCGCCGTGCAGAAGCACGTGGCCGTCCTCGAGCGAGCCGGCCTGATCACGAAGGAGCGCCGGGGGCGGGAGCGTCTGGTCCGTACCGACATCGAAGGGGTCCGGGCGGCCGCGGACCTTCTCGACGACCTCGAGGCGGTGTGGCGACGCCGGGTCGAGGTGATGGAGGAGATCCTGACCGAGCCGGAGCCGGAACCGAACCCACCCACCGGAGGAGCAGACCGATGCCCGTGATCGAGATCGTCAAGGACCCTTCCTCGTTGACGCTGACCCTGACCGCCGAGCTGCCCGCGACCGTCGAGAGGGCCTGGCAGCTGCTGGCCGACCCCCGCCAGCTCGAGCGCTGGTGGGGACCACCGACCTACCCCGCTACGGTCGTGGAGCACGACCTGACTCCGGGTGCGGGGGTGCGGTACTACATGACCGGTCCGGAAGGGGATCGCCATCACGGCTGGTGGCAGATCCTGTCCGCGGACCCGCCCCGGAGCCTCGAGGTGAAGGATGGCTTCGGGGACGCCGATGGAGCCCCGAATCCGGACATGCCCTCGGTGATCATCCGCTTCACGCTCGAAGAGGCGGGGCGGGGAACCCTCATGACCACGGTCACCATGTTCCCGTCCCCGGAGGCGATGGCGCAGCTCGTGGCCATGGGAATGGAGGATGGGATCCGGGCCGCGGTCGGACAGATCGACGACCTGCTCGGCGTGCCTGCCTGACCGACACGGCGTGTCATGCGGCTCCGGGCGCCGACCGCTTCAGGGCAGGTGGAGGTTGGCGACACCGACCAGGATCGCGTACGGATCGATGTCGTCCAGGTTCGCGAGAAAGATGATCGTCAACCCCTCATTCACGTAGCGGGCATACCCGGCACGAAAGCCGGGCATGCCGCCGAAATGAAACACGAGCCTGCGCCCCTGATCACTGATCTGCCAGCCAAACCCATAAGGCCCGACACCGCCGCCCTCGAGCGTGACGGGTGTCCACATCGCGCTACGCGAAGACTCGGTGAGGATCGCGTCGGCATACAGGATCGCCTCCCATCTGGCCAGATCGAGCACGGTCGAGACGAACGCGCCACTCGGCCGAAGCGCCGGCCAGTGGTCGGCCACCAGCAGCCTGTCGTTGTCGACGTAGCCGATGGCCTGATCCGGTCCGGGATCCAGGGTGGTCGTCCGGGTGGAGTGCATTCCCGCGGGCTCGAAGATCCGCTCTCGAATGAACTCGGTCCAGGGACGGCCGGAGGCGACGCTGATGATCTCGGCGAGCACGAAATAGCCGAGATTCGAGTACTCGTATTCGTCGCCCGGGGCGGAGAGGAGATCCACGGAATAGGCCGACGCGATCACTTCCGCGTCGGTCTGCACCACGGAGGGGTCGAATCCGGGCCCTTCGCGCACGAGCCCGGCTGTGTGGGTCAGGAGATGCCGGACGGTGATGTGGTCCCAGGCGCGTGGTGCGCCCGACAGGAACCGGTTGACCGGGTCGTCGAGGCCGACGAGCCCGTCCTGGACGAGGACCATGATCCCGGCGGCGATGAACTGCTTGCTGACGGAAGCGATCTTGTAGGCGGTCTCCGGCGTGGCTCGTTCGCCGCTGCCGCGATCGGCCAGCCCGTATCCGCCGACCTTTAAGACCCGGCCGTCCTGGAGCACGACGAGCGAGAGCCCCGGGATGTTCTGTCGCTCCATCTCGGCCCCGATGAACAGGTCGGTCGGATCGTCCTGAGCGGAGCAACCCGTGGGGGCCCCGAGCGCCAAAGCGAGAATCAGGACGGACGCGGGCCGTGGCCGGGGACCTTTCGGCGCACGGTCCCTACGGGATACCCCTCCGCTGGATGTCATTCGAACCTCAATGCGTCGGCTGGACTGATGGAACTCGCGCGCCGGGCGGGTACGCCCGCGGCGCCCAGGCCCACGATCGCCAGGAGAACGCTCGCGGCCGCGACCGTCGCCGGATCGATGGCACCGACCCCGAACAGCTGGGCCTCCACGAGCCGGCCGAGTGCCCAGATCATCGGGAGGGCGATCAGGGCCCCGATGCCGATCATGATCAGGGCTTCCCGGACGACGAGTGCGATGGCGTCGCGGCGAGTAGCGCCGAGCGCGAGTCGGACGCCTATCTCACGCGTCCGAAGCGTGACGACGAAGGACATCAAGCCGAACAGGCCCACGACGGATACGAGTAGAGCGAGGACACCGAAGCCGATCGACAGGGACGCCAGCAACTCCTCCGTCCGCATGGACTCGCCGATCTGTTCGTCGTATGTCGTGATGGCGATGGGCAGGGCCGGGTCGAGCTGTCCCACGGAGGTCTGAATCGAAGCGAACGTGGACCCGAGCTCCCCCCGCGCTCTCAGGTAGAAGGTTCCGTTCCTCGAGTCCCCGTCCCAGAACGGAACGAACGCTTGTGGGAGCTCGGCATCGCGGAGACTGCGTCGGCTGAAATCACTCACCAACCCGACGATGCGCGTCTGCGTCGGCGTGTTCGGTTGGCTCCCGAACCCGACCAACCGCCCGATCGGGCTCTGCCGCCCGAAGTATCGATGCGCGAAGCTCTCGTTTACGATGATGGAGCGGTAGCTCGGCTGCTCCCCGCCAGATCCACGCACATCGCGCTCGTCGAAATCACGACCGACGGCGAATCGAACTCCGAGGGTCGTGAAGAAGCCCGGGCCCACGCGGGTGTAGGAAACGGGGCCATCGGTGACTGCTCGACCCACGTCCGACAGGACCGTCAACGTGGTGGCGGAACTCCCCCCCTGGAGCATACGAGTGTTGGCCACGGAGGCGCTCGTCACGCCGGGCAGGTCCTCCAGGGTGCGCATCAAATCGCGCATGGTTCGCTCGGCTTCCGAATCGGAACGCCCGATCGAGAGGGGGTCGACGCTGACCATCACCAGGTTGCCGCTGTCGAAACCGACGTTCCCGTGCATGCGAGTGAGGGTCTGGACGAAGAGACCTGCGCCCACGAGAAGGACCAGCGTGAGAGCGATTTGACCCGTCACGAGGGCTCGGCGAAACCCGATACCCGTGAGGATCCGCGACCGCTGACCAAGCGAAGCCGTCAACGACTGTCGCTTGAGCCGTACGGCCGGAGCGACGCCGAACAGCCCGGCCGCGACGAGGCTCACCAGGAAAGCGAACAGAACGACGCGCGCATCCAGTGCGGCACTCAAGGTAGAGTCTTCGGCGAGCATCGAGAGAAGCACACGAGTGACGAGGGGTGCCATCAGCAGACCAAGGAGTCCGCCTCCAAGAGCGATGAGCGCGTTTTCGACCAGCAACTGGCCGGCGACGCGACCCTGCGACGCTCCGAGCGCGACCCGAGTATCGAGCTCCTGGCCTCGCGTCGCGCCCCTGGCGATCAGCAATCCGGCCACGTTGAGCGACGCCAGGAGAAGCAGCAGGAACGTGGTACCAAGAAGCATCCACAGCGGCCGCTGCAAGAAGCTGCGCAGCTGCGGGCTCCCCTGCGCGGCCGGGAGCACGTCGATCGTCGACGCGAGAAAGCTGCGGCGTTGCTCTTCGGTCACGCGGGGGAAGTCCTCCGACCGGGTCTCCCGATCGAGCAGTCCCTTGAACCACGCTTGGAGCCTGGGCCGGGCCTGCGCGACCGTCAGCCCGGGCTCGACGCGCGCGAATACGTGCATCCATGCCGTCCGACGATCGAGCAGACCGTCCCACTCCGGCGTGGCCTGCTTCTTCATCATCGCGGGAATCCACACCGCCGTAGGGGCGCCCAGATCCACACCCTCGAAATCCGCGGGCGACACTCCGATCACCGTCATCGGGTGATGGTTGATCGCCACGGTGTGGCCCACGACGTCCGGATCGGCCCCCAGGTGGTCCGCCCAGAACCGGTAGGAGATCACGACCACGGCGTGTGCTCCGGGTCGAAGGTCGTCCGACGGGCCGATGAGTCGGCCGAGGGAGGGGTGTACGCCCAGAGTGGGGAAGTACGACCCCGACACGATTTCCGCTCGTACGGACGTGCTCCGCTCGCCAGCTCGCACGTTGACGGCGGTCGGATGACGGCAGAACACCCCGTCGAACAGCCCCTCGACGTCCTCGAGCTCGCGGCAGAGAAGATAGGACATCAGGTGCCCGCTCCCCCAAGAGGAGGAGAGCGAGTTGCCCGCCCAATCGAGGTGAACCAGACGTTCGGGGTGGGTGACGCCGGGCAACCGACGTATCAACACCTGGTCGAACAGCGAGAAGACGCCCGCCGTGGCGCCAATCCCGATCCCCAGCAGCAGCACGGCCGTCGCGGTGAAGCTTCGGCTGCGCCACAGGGTGCGAATGGCGTACCGGAGGTCCAGTCGGCAACGGTCGATCCAGCGGGGTACCCAGGCCGCGCGCACGTCCTCCCGGATCGGAGTGAACCCGTCGAGCTCGAAGGCCGCTCGCTTCCGGGCTCCGGCCTCGCTCAGACCCGAGTCCACCAGGTCCTCGACTCGGCGCTCCGCATGGAAGCGAAGCTCCAGCTCCAGCTCCCGTTCCAATCGCCGGCGCCGCCCGGGAAAGCAGTTGAGGAACCAGTTGACGACCCGCCTCATGGCGCTCAAGACTCGTTGAAGATCAGTTGAACAGCGTGAGTCAGCCGGTCCCAACCGTCGCGTTCCACGGCGAGCCGCTTCCGGCCAGCCCTCGTCAGGGAGTAGAACTTCGCGCTGCGTCCGGTGTCCGACGGGCGCCATTCGGACCGGAGCCAGCCCTTCTGCTCCAGCCGGTGAAGGGCCGGGTAGAGCGATCCCTGAGTCACGCTGATCGCGTCGCCCGTCACCTGCTCGATGCGCTGGGCGATCGCGTAGCCATGAGCGCGGTCCAGGGAGATGATGTGCAGGAGCAGCACGTCGAGAGTGCCCTGCGGGATCGTCAATCGGTCGGTCACGTTACGCCTCGCGCTTCGTCATACCTTGAACTTCGACACGTGAACGTGGCGAAAGGTTGGAACCGGTGTCAACGGCGGTCCGGCTCGGAGACGAACAGACGAAGCCCGAGCTCGACCGCGGTCATACCGATCGCCAGGCTGAGGGCGAGCAGGAGCGCGTCGCCATGTCGGCCGGTCACTCGCGAGCCCTCGGATCGGACAGGTGGCGCGGTCTGCTCCTCGCTACCGTACCGGCACTGCGTGTTCAACGAGTATTCGGTCCTCCTGACGTGGGGGAACCCGTCGCTTCCCCCATCCGTCGCGGACGAGGCGCCGCGCCGGGGACCGCCTCACGCGGAGGAGCGGATGAGCCCCGTCCGGAACGGAGAGCCCGGCACGGCCGTCAGCGTCCCGGCCTCGGCAGTGATGGAATAGCCCGCCAGGCTGTCGGAGCCCTCGTTCGCGACATATGCGAACGTGCCCCCCTCCAGCGGCCGCGTGAGAAGCACGGAGCGCGGCCGGGACCCCGCGGCGAACGGCGCGCCCTCGATCGGGGTGAGCCTTCCCGAGTCCGGATCGATGGCCCAGCCGGAGAGATCGTCCGACCCTTTGTTGGCCACGTACAGAAAGCGCCCCGATGCGTCGACGGTGGGCCAGATCGGGTGGCCGCCGGCCGGGACGGGGCTGTCCGGCACGGGCGTCAAAGCGCCAGAGGCCCGATCGACACGGTAGCCCGAAATCGTGTCGCCGCGCTGGTTGGCCACGTACGCGAAGCGGCCCGCGGGCTCCACCACGACCTGAAACGGGCGCTCTCCGGCCCGTACCCGCGAACCCGAGGGGCGGATCAGCCGACCGGCGCCGTCGTCGATCCGGTACACCGAGATGTCGTTCGAGCGCTGGTTCGGCGCGTACGCGAACCGCCCATCAGGATGGACCGTGACGAATCGGGGGTCGCGTCCGGCCGGGTAGGGCGACCCATCGAGCGGAGTCAGCGAACCGAGGCTCGGGTCGATTCGCCACGCCGACACCCTGCGCGTTCGCTCGTGGGCGGTGAGCGCGAAGCGCCCCGAGGGATCGATCATGATCGACCTTGGACGACGCGGACACGGAAACGGCGATCCGGGGACGGGAGCCAGCGTCCCCGTCGCGGGATCGATCGAGAAGGCCGAGACCTCGGAGCTCCCCCGGTTCCCGACCAGGCCGAACCGACCGGCAGCGTCGATTCGGAGATTGCGCGGCTGGCGTCCCGTGGCGAACGGCGATCCCTCGATCTCTTTCAAGGCCCCGGAGCTCGGGTGGATCCGCCACGCGGAGATGGAGCCCGACTCCCAGTTGGCGGCGTAGAGGCACCGTCCCTCGGCGTCGATCGTCACCGCGCGCGGGCGGATCCCGGCGGACGCCGGTGAGCCGGGCACCGGCGTCAGCCGCCCGTCGACGGGGTCGATCGCGAACCCCGAGACATCGTTCGATGCCCAGTTGGCGATGTACAGGAAGCGGTCGCGGGGGTGAAGCACAAAGAGCCGGGGACCGAGACGCTCGGTGACGTAGTCGAGGCGGTCCATCAGCCGCCTACCTCCCGTCCGCGACGAGACGCGGTGCGTTGTGGGCGCTCGCCCCACCAGAGCTCACGATCCGTGTGCAGGTATCCGCTCACGACGAAGACGGTGGCCGGACGATCGAAGCGTCGCAGCAGCGGGCTTGCATGGGCGAGATTGACGGCATATCCATCGGCGCCCGGGTGCGCCACGCGGTGACAGCGGAGGATGAGGACGGGGCGACACCCCGTGTACCGAGCCACCTCAACGAGGCTCGACCGCGCCGAAACGCCCGACGCGCCGTGCGCGCCCGAGTCGACTGGTAGCCTCGCATGCCGGAAGCTCACATCCCCTCTCGGGCTTGGCAAACGTCCGGGGCGGGCTACGTGTGATGCGTCTGATGCCGCGCTTTCTCGGCATCGGCGCCATGCGCGCCGGGACGAGCTGGTTCGCGCGGCAGCTGGCGGCGCACCCGGCGATACACCTACCCCGCAAGGAGATCCACTT
>Ga0302046_10002191_pt1 | contig 18251 bp, 17 predicted proteins | sample RVTome_11_FD_200261 | JGI IMG/M metagenome (GOLD analysis project Ga0302046, IMG submission 200261) | Soil microbial communities from uranium-contaminated site in the Upper Colorado River Basin, Wyoming, United States - RVT147D111 (version 2) ...
TCCTCGGGTTCTCCGGGTCGACCGCGGTCGGCTCGAAGTCGACCTGGAAGCCGTACTCCCAGCGCGCGCCGGGCTCGATCGGGAAGCTCGCGACGAAGACGTCCGTGCCCTCGACGCGGCGCAGCGGCTCGGCGCGGCTGCCGCCGGTCATGCTGCCGACGATCGCCACGTCCTGCGCCTGCCCGCGCCACAGGAAGTGCACCTCGCCGCCGTCGACGACGGGGAAGCTCTCCTGTTCCTCGAGGAAGGCATCCAGCGTGCCGGGGCGGGAGGCGAGGGTCGCGAGCCGCGCCCCGAAGGGGTCGTCGCTCGCGACGAGCGGCTCGGCGTGGGTCGCCCTCTCCGGCGTGCGCCCGACGAGCTCGAGGCAGGCGACCTCCTCCGAGTTGCGCACCAGGATTCGTCCGCCCTCGAAGGTCGGCCAGGCGTAGCCCGAGTGCGCGAGCACGCGCGCGCGGCTCTCCTCGACGTAGGCCTCCGGCGTCGCGCGCACGACGACGACCTGACCGTCGTCCCCGTAGACGACGAGCCGATCGCGCACGAGCACGAGCCCGCGCCCGCCGGGCGGACGCGACTTCCAGCGGCGGCGTCCCGTCTCGAGATCGACGCAGGTGAGGAAGGTGCTCTTGAAGCCGTACAGGTGTCCGTCGTGCGCGACGGGCATGGCGTAGGTCTGGCCCAACTCGCGCGTGCGCAGCACCTCCGCGAGCGCGTAGCCGTCCTCCGTCTCCTCCAGCTCGAACACGGCGACCTGACCGCTGACGGGGACGAAGAAGCGCGCGTCGTCGATCCCGCCGGCGCTGCCCGACTCGACGTAGTCGCGCTCCCCGAACGCGTGGCGCCACAGGAGTTCGCCCGTCGCGGGCACGACGCCCAGGATCTCGCGGCCACCGAGCACGACTGCCTGCCGGCGACCGAGGAGCTCTAGCACGGCCGGCGAGCGGTAGCCGGCCTCCTCCGCCCCCATCGACCAGCGCAGCTCGCCCGTCGCCGCGTCCAACCCGCACAGGTCGCGCCCATCGCTCCCGCCGGCCTGCACCAGCAGCACGCCGTCCACGAGCACCGGGGTCGTCGTGAACCCGTACTCGGGCGCCTTCGCGCCGAGGTCGTCGACCAGGTGGACGGTCCAGCGCAGCTCGCCCGTCGCGAGGTCGAGCGCGTGCAGCCCCCCGCGCGGGCCGAGCGCGAAGACCGCGTCGGCGCCGATCACCGGCGTGCTGATCGGGCCGTCCTCGGAGCCGTCGTGCCCGAGGTAGACCGGGCCCAGCGCGTGACGCCAGCGCACGGAACCGTCCCGCGCGTCGAGCGCGACGACGTGGTCCGTCGCGCCGTCGCCGTACTGCGTGACGACCGTGTCGCCGTCCGAGGCGACGCGCGAGTAGGCCGCGCCCAGCGGGCGGGTCCAGACGGGCTGGAGCGCGAGGAGGTCGTCGTGCGGCGGGAGCGCGAGGACGGTGAGGGCCAGAGCGTGGATCATGGGGAGAGCTCGCGTTCGAGGAGTGCTGCAGGGAACGGGCGCATGTTACAGGTCCCGCCGGGCGCCTCGCTCGCTATCGTTCGCGCCGTGGAGAAGCGGCTCGTCGTCTACGTGCCCGACGTCGGCTCGAGCGCGCGCCGCCGGGAGCCGCCCATCTCGCGCCCGCGCGCCGATCCCGACCTCGCCGGCGCCGAGTACGAACTGCTGGATCCCGATCGGACACCGAGCGTTCTCCGCGCTGAAGTCGACGAAGGTCATGTCCCCGGCTGTGGTACCACCGAGCGGATGCCCGAGGCGTCGTCCGAACGAGTGCCGTCGAACTTCGCCCTCCCCCAGCGGGCGGTCGTTCACGCCGATGCTCACGTCCGGGTACTGCGTCACGATCGTGTAGGCGCGGCCGACGCGCATGCCGCCCATGGCGCACTGACCGAAGAACAGGACGGTGAAGGCCAGGAGGGCGATGGACCAGGGGGGGTGCGGCAAGGCCCAGCGGCTCCGTCGCTCGGGCTTCGTTCGCCTATCGCCGCAGGAAGGACAGCAGGGAGCCCTCGTGTGGCGCGGATGCCCGCAGGACGCGCAGCTAGGTCCTGGATTCCCCTCGAGTACCAGTTCAGGACCGTGACGAGCACCAGCAGCAGGAAGAACAGAGCCCCGGCCTTCAGGTGGGCACGAACGTGAACGGCGAACAACTTGCCGGGGAGCATCAGCCCTTCCCCCGCTAGCCCGTGACCTCAGGTAGATCTCCTCCGCGTGAACTTCGAGCTCGAACCCGAGGAGCTCGGAGACCCTCATCCACGACGGGAAGATCGGGCTCTCGGACACGTAGCGCGATGCGCGCCCTCGTCGCCTGGCTCGTCTCGAAGGGATCGGGGACGCCGGCAAGGGGTCCCGCGGTCGCAGCCTGTTCCCCCCGCTCGCGATCGCGGTCGTCGCACCGGGTCGCGGGGGAGTCATAATGCCCTTCGAATGATCCTGATCTCCGGCAACTACCGATGGTTTGGGCGCCGGGTCGCCTTTCGGGAAGACTTCTGCCGATCCTGCAGGGCTCCCACGGTCTCCTTCGGCGAACGGAGCTTCAACGTCCGGCACGTCTACTGGATCCCCGTGCTGCCTCTGTGGTTCACGACGCATTGGATCTGCGAGCGCTGCAAGTCCCGCTCTCACAAGAGAGCTAGCGCGGCACTGTGGCTGCGGATCCTGTGTGGGACCTTTGCAGCCGCGATCGCGTTCGGCGCTTGGAGTGACACTCCAGAGGCAGGAGAAGTCGACGCGGTCTGGGTCCTTCGGTTCCTCTCCCTCGGCGGCCTCGTTGCCAGCGGTCTCTGGATCTGGAGATACGAGCGCGAGCCTCCTCTCAAGGCAGGACTCTCCGTGATCGAGCGACGCAAGTGGAAGGAGTGTCCGCTCTGCAACGCGCCTCTGAGGCTGGTCAAGGACATCTCGACATGCACGGCCTGTGGCGCAGAGCACCGTCCACTGAAGCTGCCTGCCCTTCTCTGAGGGACCGGCCACACGGACGCGCTCGCTCGCAGGAGGGCGCTACTTGGGTGACGATCGAACCCGTGTCCCGGCCTGGCCCACGCGTGGAAGGCCATGCGAGATCCGTCCGCGCGTCAGGCCAGCCTGAGGTGGTCGGGAGGTGGTCGGGGGGCGTCAGGCCGAGCTCGCCAACCGCGAGGGCCGGTCCGGGTCCTGCTCGTTCGCTGGCGAACCGACGAGTCGTAGCGGAGGAACGGGCGCGAGGCGAGTGCGAAGGTTCCCACCGTTTCCTGTCCGTCCTCGAGCGAGACCTGCGGCCGTGGGAGAAAACCCACCGTTCCCCTCCCATCGAGACGACCCATGCTGCGCTCGCTGTTCGCCGCTCCGCTTCTCCTCCCCCTGGCTTCGCGCATCGAGGCGCAGACCGGTCCGTTCCAGGACGGCGAGCTGCTCGTGCGCGTGATCGACGTCGTCGGCCTCGAGGACACGTTGTTCCGCATCGATCCCGTGACCGGCAACGGCGCCGTGCTGTTCCAGGGGATGTACGCCGGCTACAGCGGCGCGGGTTGGATGGCCTACGACTCCTACCGCGACGGCGTGCTCGCTTACGCCGCGTACCAGCCCGAATGGACCTTCCAGCCGCGGCTCCTCCTGCTGCGCGCCGACGGCTCGTTCACCGACCTCGGGTTCCGGGAGCAGGACATCACCGCGCTGGCTCCGGTCGGGGACGGGCGCGTCTACCTGCGCAAGGGCGGAGTCCTGCACGTGCTGAGCGCGGCCAACGTCCTGACGCCGGTCCTGGACCACCTCGGCGATCCGATCGACCTGAACGTCGACCACCTGATCCACGATCCGGGCACGGACTCCCTCGTGGGCGTGTCGCACAACGGTGCGAATGGCGTCCCCTGCGCCGGCTTCAACCTGGCCGGCGTGGCGAAGCTGCCGCTGTCGGCGAACGGACTTCAGCTCTCCGGACCGATCGTCTGCACCTCGCTCGCCGTGCGATCGACCGCGCCGATCGGTCTCGATCCGCTCCCGGGCGGGGAGATCCTGCTGACCTTCGCGGACCAGGGCCAGTTCTCGACGAACGACCTCTTCCGCATCGACCCCGCGACGATGGCGATCAGCGTGTGGGCCTCGACCGATCACTTCGACCTCAACGGCGGCGTGTGGTGCGACCCCTTGGGCGGCGCCGTCCTGCACGAGGACTGGAACAACGAGCTGCGCGTCCACGCCCAAGGGTCCATGGGCACGGGCGCCCTGCTCCCGGTGAGCGTGCCGGTCGGGGGCGGACAGACGGGGACGAGCAGCACGAACTGGATGGCCGACGTCGACTTCCAGGGACCGGCCTGCGGCGGCTTCGTCCAGGGCTACGGCGCGGGTCTCGCGGGCAAGGGAGGCAGGATCCCGTTGCTCGGCGCCGCGACCTGTCCGGCGCTCGGCACCGTCCTGCCCATGACGGTCTCGAACGGAGTCGGCGCGGCGCTGGTCGTGTTCGGCGCGAGCTCGGCGTCGATCCCGGTGCTCGGAGGAACGTTGCTCGTCCAGCCGCCGTTCTTCGCCGTGCGCGCGGTGACGCTCGGCGGATCGATCGGGATCGCCGGGGACGGGTTCGGACAGGTGAACCTGTCGCTGCCGAACGACCCGATGCTCGCCGGCGTGCCGTTCTTCGTGCAGGCGGCCGTGTCCGACGCCGCTGCGCCGAAGGGGTGGGCGATGACGGCGGGAGTGGAGTTGCGGGCGCAGTAGGGCGTGAACTCTCTCCGGGGCCTGTTCTCGCCGTCGACCTCGATGCTTGCAACCCGCCAGGCGCCAAGGTAAGAACGTTTGCCTTAGCGTCATGACAGCCGTAACCCATACAGTCTGGGGGTTTTATGGACGCCGGGACGAGCTCGGCGAGCTGCGGGAGATCCTCCGGCGGAAGCGCTGGTTCTTCCTCAAGGTCACCGGTCGACGGCGCATCGGGAAGACGAGCCTCGTCCAGCAGGGCCTCCAGGCCGAAGGCCGCCGGAACGTCCTCTACATCCAGATCCCCGATTCGGACCCGGCCGGCGTCGTCTCCGCCGCGCGCGACTTCTACGCCCTGTTCGGAGTCGAGGGGCCGCCGCCGGTGGACCTGCGGACCCTCGCTTCGTCCATCGGCGAACTCGCACGGCGCGGCTTCGTGGTCGCGGTGGACGAGTTCCAGTACTTCCATCGCAAGGCACTGTTCGAGTTCACCTCCCACCTGCAGCTCGAAGTCGACCGGCTCGCCAAGGACGCGGCGCAGGTTCGCGGCGGCCTGATCGTCCTGGGATCGATCCACACCGAGATGGCGGCTCTGCTCGAGGACCGCAGCGCGCCCTTGTTCGCGCGAGTGACCCATTCCCTCGACGTTCCGCACCTCGACATCGCGTCCGTGCTCGAGCTCCTCCGTGCACACACCGAGCCCAAAGCGGAGCACCTGTTGTTCCTCTGGAACCTCTTCGAGGGCGTCCCCAAGTTCTACCGCGACGCCTTCGAGGAAGAGGTGCTGGGAGCGAGTCGAAGCGAGCTCCTGCGCGAGCTGTTCTTCTCCAGTTCCTCTCCGCTGCGAAGCGAAGCGGAGAACTGGTTCCTACGCGAGCTCCGCGGACGCTACGACCTAGTGCTGAAGTACATCGCGCGCCATCCCGGCTGTACGAACGGCCAGATCAACGCTCACGCTCGCTCCGTCGACGCCGAGGGCGAGAAGCAAGTCGGCGGGTACCTCAAGGTGTTGCGTGAGCGGTACCAGATGGTCGCGCAGCTCCAGCCCGTCTTCGCGAAGGCAACAGCGCGCAACGGTCGTTACTACATCTGCGACAACTTCCTCCGCTCCTGGCTGGCTGCGCTCGCGGCCCCCGCCGCGTCGGTGAACTTCCGCCCGCTCGACGAACTCGTGCGGGAAGCGGACGAGCGCCTCGCGGAGGCGGAAGGGCATGGTCTCGAGCAGCTCGTCGGAACCCTGTACGAGGAGCGCAGCCGCAAGAGCCTCGGCGGGTTCCGGCTAACTCGGCGGTTGCAAGGATTCTGGGATCGAGGCGACACCGAGATCGACCTCGTCGCCTTGGACGAGGACGATCGGGTCGTGCGACTTGGCACCTGCAAGCGTGCCGCCGAGCGGCTCGCCCCGGACTTCGCCCGCTTCGATGCCCACGTCGCGCGCTTCCTGGAGCGGGAGACGCGGGTGCGCGAATGGCGCGTCGAGAAGGTCGCGATCACGACTCGGCATTCACAGCAGACGAGGCGGAGCGCCGAGCGTGCCGGCTACATCCCCCAGGATCTCGACGACCTCACCTCCGACCTGTGACCGACGCGGCCAACCGCGTCGCCTCGACAACCCGGACGACGATCGGCGCTCATCCGCTGGCGGCCCGGTACGATCCCCGCCTGCGGAGGCGTGGCAGAGCGGCTGATTGCACCGGTCTTGAAAACCGGCGTGGCCTCGCGTCACCGGAGGTTCGAATCCTCCCGCCTCCGCCATCCACCCGCTCCGCGGTTGGCGGAGCGACGACGGGGAGCCCACGTAGGGAGACTCCCCGCCGTCGCGGGTCCGTCCATCGTCGCTATCCCGCCGTCACCTTGATCTTCGAGGTCGGAGTCGTCGACCTCTTCGGAATCGTGACGGTCAGGATGCCCTTCTTGTAGGTGGCGTGGACCTTCTTCGGGTCGCCGTCGGCGTTGTCGGGCAGGCGCACCATGCGCTCGAACTTCCCGAACTGGGACTCGACGCGGCGGTACTCCTTGTCCTCCTGCTCGTGCTCCCACTTGCGCTCGCCGGTGACGAGCAGGCGATCGCCGGTGCAGTCGATCTGGAAGTCGTCCTCCTCCATGCCGGGGAGGTCCATCGTGACCGCGTACTCCTTGTCGGTCTCCGCGAGGTTCACGGCCGGAAACGGAAGGGACGAGCGGAAGACGGCCGGAAGGCGCTCCTCTCCGTCTCCGTTGCCCCACAGACGCGTGAAGAGGTCGTCCAGAGCGAACCCCGTCGGAACGGGCGCTCCTCGCCGGTGCCAGGGAATCAGGTTCATGGTCGGTCCTCGGGAATGGGGTCGTCAGGGACGCGGAGCTGCACGCTCCACGGGCTGCGCGGACTCGTGCCGCTCGCGGCAGGTGTCCAGGCAGTGGTCGAGGACGTCGGACACGGTGAGGATCCCGACGAGCCGGTACTCGTCGACCACAGGCAGACAACCGATCTTGCGCTCGAGCAGCAAGCGCGCCGCGTCGACGAGCCTCGTCTCGGGCGTGGTCGTCACCGTCTCCTTCGAGAGGACCTCGTCCACCGTCGCGTCCTCGCTGCGGCCGGCGCCGACGGCGCGCCGCAGGTCGCGGTCCGTGACGACTCCGGCGACTCGCTCGGCCTCCTCCACGACCAGGTGGCGGATACCGTTCGAGCGGCAGATCGCGGTCGCCTCGCCGAGCGTCGTCGACCAGCGGATCGTCCTCGGCGAGGTCGTCATGTAGTCGATCACGCGCAGCTCGATTCCGCTCGCAGGAGGCGCATCGATCAGACCGTGCACGAACGCCTTCACCAGATCCATCTCCGTCAGGATCCCGACCAGCTCGCCGCGCGTCACCACGGGCACGCAGCCGATCCCCAGGGACAGGAAGTCTGCCGACGCGGCGGCGATCGAGTCCCCCGGCTCCACGCACACGACCCGCGCGTGCATGATCTCGCCGACGGTCCTGGGGAGCGCGCCCTCGCGGCGCCGCGTGGCGTGCACGCTCGAGGGAAGACCGGCAGTGGTCTCTAGGAGGTCGCGGTCGGAGAGCACGCCCACCAGCGAGCCCTTTCGCAGGACGGGCAGGTGTCGGATCCCGTGCTCGTCCATCAGGGCGAGCGCATGGTCCAGGGTCGTGCTCTCGGTCACGGTGACCGGACGGCCGGTCATGATCGCTGAGACGTTCATCGTGGCCTCGTGTTCGCTCCTCGCGCGGACGTGGTTCGGGGGAGCTCGAGTGCGAGTCCCCGGTCGTCATCTTCGTCCCGGAACGCGACGGTATCCGGCGGCCGAAGTGAGTAGTCTCCTGCGAACGCCGGCGTAGACGGACCGGAGTGCGCGTGCCCCTCGCACCCGAGCCGCTACCCTCCGTTCATGCCGTCCGTGCTCCTCGAGACGCTCACCACCGCCCGCGACCTCGGTCGCCTGCACGAGATCGCCGCGGTCCTGATCCGGCACGGGCTCGGAGACACCGTCCGGCGACTCGGCCTGGCGGGCTTGCTCGAGCAGGCCGGTCGCGCGCTGCACTGGAAGGGAGCGGAGCAGCTCGGTCGCGAGCCCGAGGTGCGTCTGCGCGAGGCGTTCGAAGCGCTCGGGCCGACCTTCGTGAAGCTGGGCCAAGTCTTGGCCGGCCGGCCCGATCTCCTGCCGCCGGCCTGGACCGAGGAGCTGTCGCGTCTGCACGAGCACGCGACGGCGGTCCCGATCGAAGAGATCCGCGCGCAGCTCGTGGAGGACCTGGGCGACGAGCCCGAGGCGCTCTTCGCCGCCTTCGATCCGGAGCCGCTGGCAGCGGCGTCGATCGCGCAAGTCCACCGCGCCACGCTGCGCGACGGGACCGCCGTCGTGCTGAAGATCCGCCGGCCCGGCATCCGCGAAGTCGTCGAGGCGGACCTACGCCTGATCGCGCGGATCGCAGAGCTGGCGGAAGCGGAGCTGCCGGAGCTGCGCCGCTTCCGCCCGCGCGGCCTGGTGCGGCGGTTCTCGAGCTCCCTGAGGAACGAGCTCGACCTCCGCCTCGAGGCCAAGAACGCCGTGCGCCTCGCGTCGAACCTGGCGCCCGATGCGTTGCTCGTCGTGCCGCGCATGTTCCCCGTGTGGACGCGCGAGCGGCTGTGCGTGATGGAGTACCTGGAGGGCCCGAGCCTCGGCGACTGGGTCCGGGCCGGCAAGCAGGACGGCGCCTCGGGGCCGGGCCTGGCCGCGCGCATCGCCGCGGTCGGCGCCGACGCCGTGCTGCGCTCGGTGCTCGTCGATGGATGCTTCCACGCCGACCCGCACCCCGGGAACCTGATCCTGCTCGCCGACGGCCGCGTCGGGCTGATCGACTTCGGCATGGTCGGGTTCCTGAGCGCGACCCGACGCCGGGAGTTCCTGGACATCCTGCAGGCGGTCGTCACGCGCGACACCGACCTGGCCGTTTCCGTGCTCCTCGGCTGGACCGACGCGGACGTCGACACCGACCTGCTGGCGCAGGATTGCGCCGGTTTCATCGACCGCTACCACGGCTTGCCGCTGTCGGAGTTCGACACGGCGGAGCTCCTGGGCGACCTCCTGTCGCTGGTGCGCGAGAACGATCTCTTCCTGCCGAGCGACGTGGCCATGCTGCTCAAGGTGTTCCTGTCGCTCGACGGGCTCGGGAGGCTCCTGGACCCGAACTTCGTCATGGCGAAGCACCTCGAGCCCTTCGCGCGGGCGGCCTGGCGCGAGCAGCACTCGCCGCTCACGGTCGTCCGACGCGGCATGAGAGGGTTCGGCGCGCTGCTACAGACTCTGCCGGGCGACCTGAAGCAGCTCGCGCGGCAGACGCGCCGAGGCCGCGTCCACCTCGAGCTGGACGTCGAGGGACTCGACCGGCTCACGCAGCGGATCGACCGGAGCGTCTCGCGCCTGACGGTCGGCTTGATCACCGCCGCGCTGATCGTCGGGACGGCCATCTCGCTCACCGTGCCGGGCGGGCCGACGGTGGCGGGGCTCCCGCTCTTCGGCTTCCTCGGCTTCACCAGCTCCCTCGCCGCGGGACTGTGGGTCCTGTGGTCGGTCCTGCGGTCGGGCCGGCGCTGAGCGGCGAGCCTTCGCAACGCTTTTCCTCGCTCTACGCACGACGGCTGACGGCGCTCCTCCCGTGCAGGTCGTATCCATGAGCTCCTTGAAGAAGGACATCGTGAGCGCCTGCGGTCCGTTCCGGCGAATCCTGGTCGCGGTCGACGCGGACGGGCTCGCGTCCAACGCCGTCCTGCGCGGGGCGCTGCTCGCCCGCGCGCTGGACGCCAAGGTGGAGCTCGTCCACGCGGTCGACCTGGCGTCGGGGTCGTGGTTCCGCAGGCACGAGCGTGAGCTCGAGACCGTCCGAGCACAGGCCATGGCGCTCGCGCGCGCGAGGACGATCACGAACCTTCCGGCCGTGGAACAGGGAGTCGGCGCTCGCATCGAGGATCTCCTCCGAGTCGTGCCCGGACCTCCGGCGCAGGCGATCCTGCGCCGCATCGTGAACTCGCACGCCGACCTGCTCGTGCTCGGCGCGCACGCGAAGCGCGGCCTGCTCGACTTCGGAAGCACCGCCCGCGCGCTCCTGTCGCACAGCGAAGTCCCGGTCTGGGTCCAGGCTGAGCTCGTCCGCCCGATCGCGCGCGTCCTGGCCGCGGTCGACCTCTCCGAGCACAGCCGTACCGCGTTGGCGGTCGCCGACGCGCTTGCGAACCGGCTGGACGCCGAGTTGCACGTCGTGACCTGCTTCGTGCCGCCCCCGTTCGCCTACGCCGAATCGCCCGATGCGCTCCCGGTGCCGAGCTACGTCCTCGAGCGCGAGGTGGAGGAGCTGGAGTCCGACTTCGCGCGCTGGCTCGACGACTTCCCCTGGATCCGCGCTCGGGCGAGCTCCGTCGTCGTGCGCGGAGATCCGCGGAGCGAGATCCCGCGCGCGGCGGAAGACGAGGACCTGGTCGTCCTGGGAACGCAGGGAAGGACCGGTCTCTCGCGCTTCCTCCTCGGCAGCATCGCCTACGGCGTGCTGCGGCGCACGACGATGCCGGTGCTGGTCGTCCCGGATCCGGGGCGAGCGTGGCTGCTGGACGCTCCGGAGCCGGCGGGCGCGGGAGCTCGGCGTGCCTCCGAGCTCCTCCCGGGGAGGCGATAGCGCCCGCGTCGGTCGTCCGTGCGGAGCGGACGTCCTATCATGCCGCCATGCTGCGCCCCCTCCTCCGGCGGATCTCCCTGCTCCTGGCCCTCTTGCTCCCGTTCCTCCTCCCCGCCTGCGGTGGCGGGGGCGGGGCCGCGAAGGCGAAGGCCGCGGCGACCACGCGGACCGTTCGGCCGCAGATGCTGCCCGCCGAGGACCTGCCGGCGAGCGACACCGGCGCGCTCTTCGGCGAGATCCGCTTTGCGGGCGAGGCACCCGCACGCTTCCCCATCGGCGCGCGCAAGATGTCCGAGTGCTGCGCCCACGAGGACGTCGAGCACCTCAGCGACATCGTGATCGTCGAGGAGGGCAAGCTCGCGGGAGTGCTGGTCCGCGTCACGCGCGGCTATCCCGCCGACCTTGTTCCGCCGACTCCCGCCGAGCCGGCCGTGCTCGACCAGCGCGGCTGTATCTACACGCCGCACGTCCTGGCGCTGCGCGCCGGGCAGCCGCTGGAGGTGCACAACAGCGATCCGACGAAGCACAACGTCAACGCGAAGGCGACCAAGAACGCGAGCCCCGGGAACGAGTACATGGGGGAGGGTCAGAAGCCGATCCGCCTCCTGTTCGAGCATGCCGAGAGCGCGATCCACTTCAAGTGCGACATCCACCCGTGGATGGAGGCGCAGGTGCACGTCGTCGAGCACCCCTGGTTCGCGGTCACGGGAACGGACGGCGCCTTCCGCATCGAGGGCGTACCGCCCGGGACCTACACGATCGAGGCGTTGCACGAGGTGTACGGTCGGCTCGTCGTGAAGGACGTACGGGTCGAGGCCGGGCGCGCCACGGGCTTCGCCCTGACATTCGAGCCCTGAGAGGCGGAGACGCAGTTCGTGCCGTGGAACCGGGCCGTTCCGGCGGCTTCCTCGGCCCGGATCCCGGCACGGCGCAGAAACGGACCGTCGACGGACTTGCTCCAAGCTCCCGTGAACGGTCGACTGTCCGTCCTCGCGTCCCGCGTCGCGCGTCCCCGACCCGCGGCGCCAAACCAGGCTGAACCCCATGGAACTCTTCGAACTCGCTGACCGCTGGGTGCACTTCGTCGCCGGCGTGGTCTGGATCGGAATCCTCTACTTCTTCAACTGGGTCAACTCCGCCTTCGCCCCGACGATGGACGCGGAGACCAAGAAGAAGGTGGTCCCGGAGCTCATGCCGCGCGCGCTGTGGTGGTTCCGCTGGGGCGCGGCCTTCACCTGGATCACCGGGTTCCTGCTGCTCTTCCTGGTCTACTACCACGGCTACGACGGCGCGAACCTGTTCGAGGGCCAGCACGCGCCGCCGACCGCGGCGGACTGGGGACCCGGTCTCGCGGGGTTGTTCGTGGGCTTCGTCGTCTACGACCAGCTCTTCAAGCAGCTCAAGGGCCAGCACGCGGTCGCCGTCGGCATCTGGGGCGCCGTCGCCCTCGGCTTCGCCTGGTACCTCAGGGACGTGCAGGGCTTCTCGACGCGCGCCACCTACATCCACGTCGCGGCGCTCTTCGGCACGGCGATGGCCGCCAACGTGTGGATGCGGATCTGGCCGGCGCAGAAGCGCATCATCACCGCGATCAAGAACGGCGAGGCGCCGAACGGCGACGACGTCGCACTCGCGGGGCTGCGTTCGAAGCACAACACCTACATGTCGGTGTCCCTGCTGCTCTTCATGGTGAGCGTGCACCAGGACTCGCTCTTGAGCATGAACTACCTGGCGGCGATCGCCGGCGTGCTCGCGATCAGCTTCGGCGCCACCTGGCTGCTCTACCGAAAGGCGAAGACGGTCCCGGGCTTCTAGCCCGGCACCCCTCCGGGTCGTCGAGCCCAGGCGGCCGACGACCCGGAGTCCGTGCGTGGCGAGGAGGCGCCGCGTCGGCTAGGCGTAGCCGAGCCGCTTCCAGGCCTGCGTCTTGCCGAGCGACTTCACCGCGAGCCAGCGCCCGAGCTGCGCCATGCGCGGCTTCGAGTGGCCGTGCTCCCAGTGGTAGATCGTGAGCGCGGAGACGTCGACCAGCTCCGCGTAGTCTGCTCGGGAGAGCTCGAGCCGGCTCCGATCGTCGAACACCGCGCTCGGTGAGAACTTCTTCTCCTCCTGAGCCTGCTTCTTGAGGTCGATGATCTGGACCTCGAGGTCGCGGATCTGCTCCTCGGTGGAACGACGTCGATAGGGGCGGCGCTTCTTCTTGGTAGGCATCGTTGAGATTCCTTGGATCGAGGCGGACGGGAGAGTCGCTCCCCTCGAGTCGACTCTCGAAACCAACGGTGCGTGTCCGTGCAATCCGGAGCGACGTTGGTCTGGGGGGGAAGCGCAGATCCTATCGGTCCGGTGGGGTCCGCGCATCTTTCGAGCATCCCTTCTGGATCCGACACCTCCCACCGTCGGGATGCGGAGCACCCCCGGGCACCGTCGGACCCTCCCTGGTTTCACTCGCCGGCACGGAGCGAAGACATGCTTGGAACCGGAAAACGACGTTTCGACGCCTCCTCCGCCGGCGCCCGGGGACTCCAGTGCCGGTTCACGTGCCCGACACGCCCTCCGATCCCTCCGGATCCGACCGAACGAGCTCCCCCATGCAACCGCACCTCCCCCCGGGTCTCCTCCTCGCCGCGCTCCTCGCTCTCCCCTGCCAGCTCGGCGCGCAGAGGCCGGCCCCCACGGCAGGCCGCACGCTCACGGAGGTGCCCGGACCGGAGTTGTGGGTCTCGGGCTACGACAGCGAGGCGCTGCACCGCTTCCGGGCAGCCGACGGGGCGCAGCTCCCCGACCTCGCGGGCGTTCCCGGCGCCCAGTCGGTCCACGCCGGGCCCGACGGGCTCCACTACGCCGTCGCCGAGAAGGTCGACCGGGTGCTGCGCTACCGCGGAACGCGCTTCCTCGACGTCTTCGTCCAGGACGACCCGGCGACTCCCCAGGACGAAGACGGACCGCTCGACGGCCCCACCGCGGCGGTCTTCGGACCCGACGGGAACCTCTACGTCGCGAGCTTCGACAACGACCGCGTGCTGCGCTACGACGGCGCGACCGGCGCTTACCTCGGCCCCTTCGTCGCCCCCGGCAGCGGCAACCTCGACGGTCCGGACGCCGGCATGTGCTTCGGCCCGGACGGACACCTGTACGTCCCGAGCTTCTTCAATCACCGCGTCCTACGCTACGACGGCGCGACCGGCGCCTTCCTCGACCGCTTCCTCGCGCCAAACGCCGGCGGGCTGCGCAACCCGCGCATGCTCCTGTTCCGTCCGAGCGGAGAGCTGTGGGTGTCGAGCTGGGGCTCGAACGCGGTCCTCGCCTTCGACGCGAGCGGCGGATTCCTGCGCACGCTCCTCACGACCACGCGCCCGACCGGCTTCGCGCTCGGTCTCCACGACGGGGACCTGTACGTCACCTCGGACCAGACGGATCGCGTGGAGCGCTTCGACCTCTTCACGGGCACGAGGATCGAAGTCTTCGCCGGCTCGGGCGCCGGAATCGACGGCGGGACGTACCTCTACTTCTTCGAGCGCTGAGAGGCTACGGGACGACGATCTCCACCTGGAGCCGCCATGTCCCCGCGAGCGTCATGAGGGACGCGAAGTCCGGTCCGTCCTGTCCCGGGTCCTTGTGCGTGTCGATGAGGACCTCGAGCTCGGCACCGATCTCGGCTCCTGCGAGGTGTCCGCGGCGCAGGTCCCAGAGCAGGCTCCCCTCGATCGCATAGCTCGTGCGCGTGCGCACGGTCGTCGTCCCTTCGGCCACCGGGACGTCCGAGAGATCTCCCTTCGATTCCTCCTCGGCCTCGAGCGAGCCCTTCAGCTCGATCCGGGCGACGCCGTCCGCGACGCGCGCGAGCGTCGCAGCCAGGCTGCCCTCCAGCTCGCCGACCGGCGGGTCCTGCTCCCCGGTCATGCCCTCGCTGAGGCTCCAGCGCCAGCGAGGTCGCCGCCGGGCCTGAGCAGCGCGGCGAAGGCCTCGAGCTCGACCTCCCACGCCTCGCCGACCTCGACCTCCCCCGGCGCGAGAAAAGCGCGCAGGTCGAGGTCCTCCTCCAGGCCCTCGGGCAGGCTCGCCGATTCGTCCGTGACGACGACGTGTTCGTAGGCCCCGTCGTCCTCTCTCCAGGTGAAGCGGACGCGCCGGCCCTCGAGCTCGCTGCGACCGGTCCCCTCCTCGCTGGAGCTCTCCGCCCCGTCCATCGCCACTCGCTCGGAGCGCTCGTCCGCGACCTCCTCGTAGGTCCGCAGGAGGACGAGCGGGCGGCCCCCGGCCACCTCGGCGATCTCGTCCGAGACGCGCAGCTCGGTCCTGGACCGAATGTCGATCTCGAGGTCGGGGAGGTACTCGGAGGGCACCTCGTAGCCGTTCATCACGACGGAGAAGTCGCGCATCTCGAGCACCCGCTCCTGCAGGAAGGCGCGCTCGAGGCGCGTCCCCGGCGCGGGGGCGTAGGCCAGGGTCTCGGCCTGACGCGACGGGACGAGGAGCAGGGCGAGCGGGATGAGGCTGGCGGGTTTCATGATGGGTTCCAGGGACGGGACACAGCCTTGGTGTCCCCGGACCCGTGGTCCCTTCGCGGGATCTGCGCCATGTCCGCCCTCGCCGCGGGCGGCGGTTCAGAGGACGGCGTAGCCCAGCCAGACCATGACCTTCGTCGTGTCGGCGAAGGCGTCGTCGGCCGAGAAGTCCGCCAGCTTCAGTCCGACCGAAGTGTGCGTGCCCAGGGCGTAGCCGAGCACGAGGTCCAGCTCCTTCCCGTAGTCGAGGCCGCCGGAGTCGGCGCGGAAGACGTGGTAGGTCGCGGAGGCGTCCACCGGCCCGATGCCGCCGGCCAGACCGAGCATCAAGTCCTCGAGACCCTCGTCCGGCGTGCCCGCGGCGAAGAGGTCCGCGAAGCCGTTGAACTTGTGCCCGGTCGCGAGGGGCGTCTGGAAGGCGTCTCCGGGGTCGCCGGAACCGCCCAAGGTCTCGAGCCCGATCCGGGCCGTGACGCCCGCGACGCGCGCGCCCAGCTCGAGGAAGGAGTAGTCCGCGTCGACGTCGTTCGGGTTCGAGCCGGAGTCGGTCTGCGTCGCGAGCTCGGCCGTGTAGAGGAGATCGACCTCGCCCGAGACCTCCGCGCTCCCGGCGAAGCGCAGCCCGACCGTGGAGGAGGACAGGATCGGCGTGGTCTGCACGTCGAGGTGGTAGACGTAGCCGGTCAGGCGTCCGACCCCTTCCACGTCGTAGCCGACGTTCAGGAGGTTCGTCTCGGTGTTCAGCACGCTGCCCGTGATCCGGTTGACGTCATCGAAGTAGGCGTAGGTCAGCGTCCACCCCGGGGCGCCGGTCCAGCGCGCCGTGAGACCGTCGAAGGACTGGTGGTTCTGGCGCCAGCCCACGTTGCCGACGAAACGCTCGTTGTCCAGCAGGAGCTCCTGACGCCCGAGGCGCACCTCGGTGTCCGCCGGGCCGTCGTAGCGGAGGTAGGCCTGGTTCACGGCCGACCCGGTCGGATCGAGCACGGCCGGGTAGGCGCCCTTGCCGTTGACCGAGCTGTTGTACGTGTCGTCCCCCACCTGGGCGACGTCCTCGAACTCGAGCGCGAGCGAGAGGTCGTGCCAGCTCTTCGTCTCGTATCCGAGCGCCGTGCGCAGGGTCGATGCGAGGGCGTCCCGCGAGAAACCGTCCGCGTCCACGGACTCGACGCGATAGCGAAGGTCCAACCTGGTGCGGCCCCCCACCAGAGCGTCCCGCAGCGACTCCTGGGCGGAGGGGACCATGGCCAGGGGAAGGAGCAGCAGCGCGGCGCGGGCGAGCGTGTTCGGCATGGTCGAGCTGGGTCCGGGTAGGCGACAGCATAGGCCGACCGATCCTCGTGACGGCCGTCTCGTGCGACGAGATCGCACGCCTTCACGCAGATCGCGCCGCATGCGCCCGTCTCGCCTCGGTGGCTGGCGCGCGCCTGCGACGCTACTTCGAAGGCTATGCGCTGAACACGGCTGGGATCGTCACCGAGAGGACCCTGCTCGAGTCGGCCGGCGTCGACCGTCGCACCGCGCTGGCCTACGAGCGACTGCTCACCAACCTACTCGTGATCTAAGCCCTGCCGGCATGGTCCTCGAATCGATGGAAGCGCCTCATCCAGGCTCCCACGCACCACCTGATCGATCCGGGCCTCTTGGTCGGGGCCACCGGCATCGACGCGGCCACGGTCATGCGGGAGGGAGATCTCCTCGGCCGCAACCTCGACAGCTTCGTCGCCATGCACTTGCGTGTCGAAGCGTGGTCGCCGAGTCCCGCCCCCGCCTCTACCATCTCCGGACGGAGCAGGGCCGCCAGGAGATCGATCTCTTGGCCGAAGTCGGGGCCGGTTCCGTGATCGGCATCGAGGTCAAGGCCTCGAGCGCCCCCGATGCCGCCGCCGCCCGCCACCTCTCCTGGCTCCGCGACCAGCTCGGCGAGCGCTTCCTGGCCGGCGTCGTCCTCCACACCGGCCCACGCTCCTTCCCGCTGGACGAGCGCATCACGGCGGCACCGATCAGCGCACTGTGGGCGTGAAGGGCCTCCAACGAGCGGCGGCCTGGGGAGCTCGCTCGGGACGACCCGATCCTCCCGTGGACTCCGCGCGCGTCTCTTCGTCGTCCCTCGTTCCTACGGCCAGCGCTCCACGACCTCGCCGTCCTCGTCCAGGAGCTCGATCCCGCCCTCACCGCTCTCCTCGACCGAGATCCTGATGCGCGTCCGCCCGCGCGCGTCTGCGAGCCGGATCTGCGCGCTGCCGGCCTGGTTCGCCACGCCGATGCGCTCTGGCCCGCTCGTCCCGACCTTGGTCACGTCCGCGTCGAGCGGCATCCGCTCGACCACGCTCAGGCCGGCGCTGTAGCTGCCGTCCGGACCCTCGAACATGCCGATCCCGATCGCTTCCGAGTTCGCGTAATCGAAGATCAGCATGTTCTTGCGCGCTCCGCCGACGTCGGCCATGGCGAGACCCCCGCACTCGTCGCCGTCGGCCTTGTAGAACACCATCCCGGCGGGAGCGATCGAGCGCGGCCACTCCTTGCCCTTCAGCACGGGCAGCGGGAAGCGCTCGGCGCAGGCGAGCACGATGCGGCGCCGCCCTTGCTCGTCGACGACGTCGATGCGCTTGGCGGTGAGCTGGTCGAACTCGGTGGGTGCCGGTCGCTCCTGCCACGAGACGATCGCGAGCGCGAGGAGCAGGAGCAGGACGGCGGACGCGACGCCCCGGTCGCGGCGCTGGCACCGTTCGAGGTCGTGGAGGCGGGCTTCGAGGGCGCGGTGGAGGTCGGTCATGGTCGGAGTCTCCGGAGGTGAGGGGGTACGCTTCGACACATGGCGACGTTCCGTCCAGGGGGCTGGAGGGGACTGACCCGATCCTGCACCGAGGCCGAGGACGTGCGCCGGGCCGACGAAGAGCACGCTCTCGACTACGCGAGGATCGCATCCAGCT
>Ga0302046_10002192_pt1 | contig 18248 bp, 10 predicted proteins | sample RVTome_11_FD_200261 | JGI IMG/M metagenome (GOLD analysis project Ga0302046, IMG submission 200261) | Soil microbial communities from uranium-contaminated site in the Upper Colorado River Basin, Wyoming, United States - RVT147D111 (version 2) ...
AATCACACAGACGTGTTTCGTTTATCCCTACGAAAACGTGAACCTTTACTGGTCTTCCGGTGCGAGATAGCAATTGCTGCGCCTAGTTGGCTCATGACCAATCTCCTGTTACTCCTTGCGGGCGGCTTCGGGATAGCGATCCTCGGGGGGGTTCTGTACCAAGCGCAAGCCTCCGCGCGGGACCGTCGCCGCTTCCGCCCTCCGGGAAGGCTCGTCGATGTCGACGGTATGCGGCTACACATGCAGGAGATGGGGGAGGGCCATCCCACCGTTGTCCTCGACTCGGCGCTCGGCGGATCCTCCATGAGTTGGTATCGCGTCCAGCCGGAGCTGGCGAGTCTCACCCACGTCTGTAGCTACGATCGGGCGGGGTTCGGTTGGAGCGGTCCCGCAGCGGGCCCCCGAAGGGCGGGTGAGATGACCGAGGAGCTTCGGACCCTCCTAAGAGCGGCCGCCATACGACCGCCTTTGGTTCTGGTGGGCCATTCGTTTGGTTCTCTCGTTTGCTTACTCTACGCAGCGCTCTATCCGCGGGAAGTCGGAGGCGTCGTTCTCGTCGATCCCCCCGACGTCGACTCCTGGAGCCGACCCGACGCGCGCCAAAGAGCGCGCATCGACCGGGGTGCAAGGCTCGCTCGACGCGCGGCGCTCGCGAGTCGCTTTGGGTTGATGCGGCTTTTCTTCTCGCTCTTTGGGTTCCGAGCCGTACCCGCGGCTCGGATCACGTCGCGTGGGTCGGCACCTCCCGAGAATACCCGAGTCTTTCACGTGCTCGAGAAACTCCCCGCCGACTTCCGCGCCGTGCTCCGATGGCTCTGGTCCGAGTCACGCTCGCTTGCGGCGCTCGCGAGCCTCATCGAGAACGTGCCCGCCTCGGCGGTAGAGGTTGCCTCATTGGAGCTTCCCGGCGATCTTCCAATCGTGGTGCTGACAGCCGCCAATGCTCCAGACGAGCAGAGGCGCTTCCACGAGCGGCTCGCCGCGCGCTCGACTCGGGGCCGGCACGTTGTGGCCTCAAAGAGCGGTCACTGGATCCCGCTCGAGGAGCCGGAGTTGGTTATCGAAGCGTGCCGGGACGTCATAGCCGCCGTCCGAGAGAGTCGTCCCTCGACCTAGGGACGTTCCGAGAAACTGGCAGACTACGACGCGGCGAAGGGCTTCGGGCGGTTCTTGTTGGTCTTCGAGGTATGGGCCGTCTTGTATTCGTCGAGCTCGGCGTTCGTGACCGTCATGTGCGAGGCTGGGGGACTTTCATCATTGCTCGCGTCGAGCGCGCGCTGCAGCTTGAGGAAGCAAATCTCCGGCGCATCCTGGTAGCGGACGCGGTTGGAGAGAAACGCCTTGTTCGAAATGGCCACCGTGAACTGGCGACTCTCCTCGCCAAGGCGGTTTACGGCAAGCCTGTATTCGCGGGTCTTCTCGTTGACCGTAAAACCCAGGTACTGGGGTCTAGGCTCGTTTGCCATTGGTCTCTTCCTTCCCCGCAAGCGCGTGGAGGGGTCAGGAGGACCCGTCCGAGCTCACTACATGTATTCTATCACGGCGAGCTCTTCTCGTTGGGTTGTCTGAAGCTTTCCAAAAAAGAAACCCCGCTGGTCACCATGACCAGCGGGGCTTGTGGACAGTCGGTGTCGCCCGTTAGGCGGGCTTCACGTTCGCGGCTTGGGGCCCCTTGGGACCCTGGGTGACCTCGAACTCGACACGCTGACCTTCACTGAGCGAACGGAAACCGTCGCCCGCAATCGCTGAAAAGTGAACGAAAACGTCGGGGCCGTCTTCACGTTGAATGAATCCGAAACCCTTGCTGTCGTTGAACCATTTCACGGTACCAGTTGCCATGCGTCGTCTACCTCCTTTCCTTGTAGATTTGCCCAACTGGGTTGGGGTAAGGTGCAGACTCCGCGCTGGCAAAACAAAAAAGCCACAGGGTGTTTTACTCTCTCCCTGTGGCATCCGTGCTTTTCGACCAAGAAGAAATACTACACTTTACACCTGGATGATAGCACCGACCGAAAGGTAACGCAAGCAAAAACCCTCGTTTACGAGGCGGTGGGTGCCGTGAGCTCTGGCATCGGGGCTGCTTGAAACAAGCGCCGGCAGGGCTTGGCAATCCACCGCGCGGCCTTGGTCGCCCTTTGGACCCGGGCGCTGTCGGTGGCGATTCCCGTATTGGCGTACATCTGCCGATAGAGCTTGGAAAGGAGGACGAAGGCGAGACGGGAACGCAGCGTAGGGGTGCAACGCGAACGCCTCCACACCGAGCGCAAGCTATAGAAGCTGTCCCATACCCCTTGCGTGCCTTCCTTGATTTCATCGAGCGACAAGACGGGATGCGCGGTGTACAGCTTGGGGCGCAGATGCTGGGGAATGAGCCAGTGGCGTGTGAGAGGAATCCCGGCGATGCGCGTCGGGTCGTTCTCCATCGAGGATTCCCATGTTTGGAAGTCGAGCGTGCCGGGAAAAGGCGTCATCATCACGAACTGAGCGAAAGTAAGCTCCGCGTCCTCGGCCAGCGCCGCGGTGGCGTCGAAGGTCTCGGGCCGGTCCGTCGGGAGGCCGAAGATGAACGAGCCCAGCACGTGTACGCCCGCCCGGCGGATGCTCCTCAGTTGCTCCACGAGCTCCGCCCCCGCCGCGTTGAAGTTCTTGTGGACCGCCTTCAGGCCTTCGGGCGTCACGGATTCGACACCGACCAGAGCCCCTTTGATGTTGGCGGAGCGCATGGCATCGAGGAAAGCGGGATCTTCCGCCACTTCCATCGTGATCTGGGTGAAGAACACCATGTCCGAGGGCAGCTTCGCCATCAGGGCCATCAGCGCGAATCTCTCCTCGCGCAGGGTCGTGAGCTCTTGGAGCCGCTCCTTGCTCTCGCGCCGGCTCGCGTGCTTCAAGTCGGAAAGCGTGACCGGATAGAAGTTGTCGTCCGCGAGTGCGATGAAGCGAAAACCCATCCGGCGGAGCGTGACGATCTCCTCGATGACGCTCTCCGGTCCGCGCTGGCGTGGTTTCTGGCCGTCCGTGCGCCACACCGAACAGAACGAGCAGTGTTTGGGACATCCGCGAACCGTCTGCACCGAGGCCCACATGTATCGGTTGGGAGGTAGGAGATCCCAGCGTGCGGGTTGGAACTGATCCGCAGGGATGCGGCCCGCTTCATAGATCTCTCGAAGACGTCCGCGGGAACAATCGTCGAGGACCGTCTGCCAAACGACGTCTCCGTCCCCTTTGACCACCGCGCTTGCGCCACCGAGCTCGAGGGCCTCCTTGGGATAGAGGCCGGCGTGAATGCCTCCGTAAATGACGTGGGCTCCCCGCTCCCGGGCCATCCTTCCGACTTCGTAACCGCGGAGGGCGTTTCCGGTATGGATGCCGATCCCGACCACGTCTCCGGCTCGAAGCTTGGAAAGGTCCATCGGCTCGAGCGTCTCGTCGACGAGGACCGGATCGCCATACTCACGTGGCGTCGAAGCGGCGAGAACGAACAACCAGCGAGGCGTGATGACGCCGGTGCCGAACGAGATATGACTGGGGTTGACGAGGTATACGGTCATCAATGGACGCGGCTTACCAGCGGCGTCCGCCGCGACCACCGCCGCCACCGCCGCCACCGCTGCGGCCCTCGGGCTTGGGTTTGGCCTCGTTCACCTTCAGGGTGCGGCCCCCATGCTCGGTTCCGTTGATGCCCTTGATCGCCGCCTGCGCTTCGGCATCGCTGGCCATCTCGACGAAGGCAAAGCCTCGCGGGCGACCGGTGTCGCGGTCGGTGATGACGTTTACACTGGTTACCTCGCCATAAGGCGAGAAGAGGTCCCGAAGCTGCTGCTCGGTGATGTCGAAAGAACAGTTGCCTACGTAGAGCTTTGACATGAAAGGACTCCTCTCGGAACGGCCTAAGCGAAGGCTAACGGAGGCGCGGTGCGAATCACCAACATAGGAGTCTACGAAGCCAACGGGTTATGCCTGACACGCCATACTCGACCAGTTTGGCCCAATTGTCAAATGCGCCAGTTGGAACGCTGCAAAATCCTCCCGGCGGAGCCATGGGGGCTGCGAATTCTCCCCTTGTGATAAGCCCCGCGACCCACTAAACTAGGTGAGTCCTATTCAAGTCTGAAGGCATCGTAGCGCGACCAAGCGACGCCGTGCGTAAGCTCGGCGAGTCTGGCCCACTGGGGGTCCGTCGAAAAGGTTCCGTTTGGTGACCGTACGGCAAATGGCCTGAAGAGACGAGCGAAAGGGAATTAGTTGCTGCGAGCAAAGCTGGGAGACAAGGTCAAGGTTCACTATAGGGGTCGACTCGAAGACGGCAGGATGTTCGGTTCCTCGGACCCCCACGAGCCCGTTAGCTTTCTTCTTGGAGAGGGCACGTTGATTCCGGGATTCGAGCAAGCGGTCGTTGGAATGGCCCCGGGGGAGAAGAAGACGGTGACTCTCATCCCCGAGGACGGTTACGGTCTGCCACGGGGAGATCTGAGGATAGTCAGCTCTCGCGCGCGCGTCGTCGTCGGCGATGTGCGCCTCCAAGTTGGAATGGTACTCAGTGGCCAGACGACGGGAACCGGTCGGGTTCCTCTGAGAGTCGCCGATCAGACCGAGTCGACCGTCACCCTCGACGGAAACCATCCCCTGGCGGGACGTCATCTGGTCTTCGAGCTGGAACTCGTCGAGATCGTTGAAGTCGAGACGGCCGCTGTCACCTAGAAACCGCTCGGCGAACAACGAATCCTTTGCTTGGGATGCCGGAGTCGCGCGGTTGTCACCTGCGAGCATGTTCACGTTGCCGCGTCGCGGACCGGAAATGAAGGGGATCCCTGAGGTTCTGCAGTTCGCGGTAGTAGTATAAGCGGGTCGGTCGTTTACCCTGGAATGTTAGCTTCTTCAGGAACTCAATCTCTTCCTGAGTGGCATCGCCGCTGAGGGAAGCGTCATTGAGAAACTCTTTGAAACCCCGCTCTTCTCCGAAAGACGGTTCGGGTCCCTGTTCGACGAACTCGAATTTCTTCAAAGGCTCCGGTGCCAATCGACGGTTCAACACGATCTCCATACCAAAAGTGCTGAGCTCGATATCCCAGGACTCAATCAGCGGATCCAGGAAGGTGACACAATTCTCGAGCGACACGTGGAAGACGTCCGTATCCAAGAACTCGAGGATGCTGACACGCATCTCTTCGTAGCTTCGGCCACTGAACCGAGCGACTCGCTTGAGCCATGCCTCGTTCTGCAGTTCTTCCTTGGCCACTTTCTTGACGACGTCCAAGAGTTTCTGGGTGACCAGGCGCTCGAGCTCGCCAAAGGGTTGTTTCCCGAAAATCGCGTGGATTTGCATCGCTTTGCCGGGATCGCATTTACGGAGGATCAAGTGCCGAACGTCCTTGAACAGCGGCATGGGGGGATCGACGACCCTGTTCTTCAAGTCCTCCCTTCTCTGGAGCTCGGCCAGTTTCGAAAGCTGTCCTTTGGGGAGCTTCAAGAACTTCTCCAGCTTGCTGTAAATGTCCGTTCGTTCCGGGTCCGGGGGCGACTTTTTTCGAGTCAGAAGCTGGGAAATATAGGACTCGGTCACCCGGGCAGCGGAAGCGAGATCTTTCTGTTCGAGGCCTAAGTCTTTCATCCGTCGCCGGATGACCAATGGCATGTCCATGACGGCGTTTTCCTCCTGTTGTCGCGCGGCGGGCGCTTAACTATTATTGGTTACCTACAGAAAGTATTTCAGATACGACTTGACAAATCAAGTTAATTCACCTAGTATAGTGAAGCAACTGGACGGGTTCTCGGACTGCCTGAACCGACCCAGAGGATGGGGATTCACTGCGGCGACCGAATCGGCCCATCCGCGACGCAGTCCCGCACCGACGAGGAACGAAAGCAGCAGGAGGTTTGACATGAGAAAGTGGTACGAGAGTATCCGCAAAAGAGATGGTTGGGTCGAACGGAAGCGCCGTTTGCAAAGGATGTTTACCGTTGCCGACAAGAGACGGGAGCTTGCCGCTGCCCGGGAAGCCGCGAAGATTTCCCTCGAAAAAGCAGCGACCGAATAGTCAGCCGTCATCGAAGAACGACCAGCCCTCGTAGCGAGCTCCCCAAGGTCGCCCCAGCTCCCGGAGGGGGAGCCCATTCCGAGGATTCGTCCCCGCCGTCCTCCGGCGACGCAACAGTGGCTCGCATCTTTTTGGTCTTCTGAAAAAGAGCTCGGCGTCGCCGCGTCCCAGAGCCCCTTCCCGTTGGCATTCAGTGCCAGCTTGGAAGAGTAAAGGAATTCATGTTCGGGCACTCCAAAAGACATTCCTTTCCGGACGGTCTCGCGGCACGGCCGGAGAAGCCCCTGCGCGACGAGCTCTTGAGCATCGAGGGGCTCGAAGAAAGAGCCAAGGCGCTGGCCGCGCGGTTCACGATCGATCCGAGTCCCCGGCGTCGCTCGCGAAGCGTCTTTCGGCGCTTCGACGATAATGCTCGCGTTCTGCGCGATACGTACCGCTCCCTGGCGGAGGAGGTTCATGAGGGGGAGTTCATCACGCCGGCGGCGGAATGGCTCCTCGACAACTTCCACCTGGTGGCTTCCGAGATCCGGGACATCCACCACAACCTTCCGCGAGGGTACTACCGCGAGCTCCCCAAGCTCGCGTTGCGGGAACTGTCGGGTCACGCCCGCGTCTACGCCATGGCGGTCGAGCTCATCCGCCACAGCGACAGTCGCCTCGACCGACAAAAACTCCTACGTTTCGTAAGGAGCTACCAGACCGTCGCTCCCTTGACGATCGGCGAGCTCTGGGCCTGGCCGAGCATGCTGAAGCTGGCGCTCCTCGAGAACCTCAGGCGGCTGGCGGACGAGATGATGGAGGCGCGCGAGGCGCGACGGGCCGCCGACGCCTACGTGGCGCGAATCGAGGCGGCCGGGGAGGCCGGGGAGGCCTGGGAAGAAAGACCACCCCCCTTGCCGGCGGTACTTCACCCTGCCTTCGTGCTGCAACTTCTTCAACGCGTGCGCGAGTACGGTCCCCGCTTGTCGGCCGTCCGCACAGCAGTCGGGAAGCACTTGGCCCACGAGCAAATGACGCCGGAAGATGCCATCCGCAGCGAGCATCAACGTCAGGCAGCCGCCCAGGTCTCGGTGGCGAACGTGATTACCAGCCTCCGCATCTGCGCCACGCTCGATTGGAGCGAGTACTTCGAGGCGGTGAGCCTGGTCCAGCAGGTTCTGGATCGCGACCCGGCCGGCGTGTATCGAAACATGGACTTCCTCAGCCGGGACCGTTACCGCCAGGCCACGGAGCAGCTGGCCGAGCGGGCCGGAGAGGCGCAGCTGCGCGTGGCTCTCCGGGCCATCGAGAGCGCTCGTCTGAGCGCCGAACGGGGCGCGACCGCCGAAGGAAGCACGCACGTAGGGTTTCACCTCATCGGTAAGGGTCGCCGTGATCTGGAGACCGACCTTGCCTATCGCCCGGGCCTTCGGGGACGTCTGCGGCGCTTCGTTTTCGCCCATGCAACGGCGGCCTATCTCGGATCGGTGACCGTCCTGACGACGATTCTCTCCGGGCTTGGAGTCGCGTACGTTCGCGAAATGGGCGGGTCGCCCTGGGCGCAAGCGGCGGCCGCGCTCGCCCTCCTGCTTCCCGCGAGCGAGTTGGCGATCGCCTGCATTCAGCCCGTGGCGGCACGCGTCGCCAAGCCGCGGCGCTTGGTGCGATTCGATTATCTCAATGGAATTCCCGAAGGCGCGCGCACCATGGTAGTTGTCCCTACGCTACTGACGAGCGTTGCGGACGCTCGGGCGCGGATCGAGCACCTCGAGGTTCTGGCGCTCGGGAACCTCGATCCGCGAATCCACTTTGCGATTCTGAGCGACTTCACCGACGCTCCCGAGCCTGAGTTGCCGGAAGACGAGGCGATCTTGAACGCGGCGCGGTCGGGCATCCAAGCCTTGAACGATCGGTTCGGTGCCGGGCGGTTTTACCTTTTTCATCGCGTGCGGCAATGGAACCCGGGAGAGGGCGTGTGGATGGGATGGGAGCGCAAGCGAGGGAAGATCGCCGAGCTCAACCGCCTCCTCCGGGGAGCGAAGGACACGAGCTTCCACGTTTGTGTGGGCGACATGGAGATACTGCCCGGCGTGCGCTACTGCATCACGCTCGACTCCGACACCCGCCTTCCGCGAGACGGCGCCCGGAAGCTCGTCGGCATCATCGCGCATCCGCTCAATCGCCCTCGCTTCGAACCGGGCGTCGGACGCGTGACGGAAGGCTACGGCATCTTGCAGCCACGGGTCAGTGTGACCACCACGAGTGCGGCCGGCTCGCTCTTCGCTCGCTTCTACGCGGGACATACCGGGGTCGACCCTTACACGACCGCGGTATCGGATACGTATCAGGACCTATTCGGCGAGGGGATCTTCACGGGTAAGGGACTCTACGACGTCGATGCCTTCGTGGCTTCGCTCGAGGGACGTGTACCCGACAACGCTCTGCTGTCCCACGATCTCTTCGAGGGACTCTACGCCCGCACCGCGCTGGTAACCGACGTGGAAGTCGTGGACGACTACCCTTCGAGCGTCCTCGGCCATGCGCGGCGCCAGCACCGCTGGGTACGGGGCGATTGGCAGATCCTCTGGTGGCTTCTGCCGTTCGTTCCCACTCGCTCGGGCCTGGCGCGCAACCGGCTGCCGCTTATCTCGCGTTTCAAGATCTTCGACAATCTGAGGCGGAGTCTTCTCGCCCCGGCGACCGTGGCTTTGCTGCTGGCCGGCTGGACGCTATTGCCCGGGAGCGCGGCGGTGTGGACGGTGGCGGTCCTGGCGGCGGTCGCTTTTCCCGTCTACGGAGTGCTTCTCCAAGCCCTCGCGGGCCCGAAAGCGCAGGAGCCCTGGCGCGCCTTCACCCGAACGATGTGGGACGACGGGAAGACGGCCCTCGCCCGCGCCTCGATCCAGCTCACGTTCGTCGCCCAGCAAGCCTTCGAAATGCTGCATGCCGTCCTCCTCACGTTGTTTCGACTCGGCCTCACGCAACGCCGCTTGCTCGAGTGGGAAACGGCCGCGTCCGTCTCCGCCCGGTCTTCGAGCGTGCGTTCGTTCCTGAGAACGATGGTCGCGAGTCCCTCCATCGCGCTCGGCGCCCTCGTCCTCGTTTCCATCGTGCGTGCGGAAGCACTCGGGAGCGCGCTTCCGGTGCTGGCCTTGTGGGCGGCGGCCCCACTCATCGCCTACGCTCTGAGCCGGCCTCTCTCGCGCGAACCCGTCGAGCTCGGGGAAGAAGATCGGAAGCTCCTCTACGGTATCGCCCGGAACACGTGGCGATACTTCGAGACCTTCATGGGCGCGGATACGCACGGGCTTCCTCCCGACAACCTCCAGGAAACACCCGAGGCCAAGTTGGCTCTCCGGACGTCGCCCACGAACATCGGTATGGGACTGCTCGCGACCTTGTCGGCGCACGATCTCGGCTTCATCGGAAAGGACGAGCTCGCCGAGAGGATCGACGCGGCGTTTACGACCATGGAGGGACTGGAACGACACGAAGGGCACTTCCTCAACTGGTACGACACGACTTCGCTCGCTCCCTTGACGCCGCGTTACGTTTCCACCGTCGACAGCGGCAACCTCGCCGGATCTCTCATGACTTTGGCGGAAGGACTGCGACAGTTGAGTCAGGAGCCACAAACGGGGAGCGAGCTCTCCCGGCGTTTCGCCGGTTTGGCGGCACGATCGGGCTCGTTCGCCGACAGCATGCGCTTTCAGCTCCTTTACGACCCGGAGCGCCGCATTTTTTCCATCGGCTATCGTCTGGCGGACGCCGAGGGACCGGGACGTCTCGATCCTTCTTATTACGATCTCCTGGCTTCCGAAGCTCGCCTGGCAAGCTTTGTCGCCATCGCCAAGGGAGATCTTGTCGAAAGGCACTGGTTCCATCTCGGCCGGCTCGTGACCAGCGTCGAGGGCACTCCGACGCTCCTCTCGTGGAGCGCCACGCTCTTCGAATACTTGATGCCGCTATTAATGATGCGGAGCTATCCGAAAACACTCTTGGAACGCTCGTGCCTCATGGCGGTGCGGCGGCACAAAAAGTACGCGGCCGGCCGCGGTGTGCCCTGGGGAATCTCGGAGTCCGCCTACAACCTGGTGGACCATCACGACAACTACCAGTACAAGGCCTTCGGAGTTCCGGGGCTGGGCCTGAAGCGAGGCCTGGGGGACGAGCTCGTCGTGGCGCCCTATGCTACGGCGCTCGCCGCCATGATCGATCCCACCGAGGCCGCTTGCAACTTCAGACGCCTGGCGGCGGAGGGGTTGGAAGGCAAGTACGGTTACTACGAGTCCATCGACTACTGGAACAAGAAAATCGACGGGCAGGAGACCCCCTCGAACGGAGCCGTGGTGCGGGCCTACTTTGCGCATCACCAGGGGATGACCCTCGTCTCGCTTGCCAACGCCCTCCTCTCCAACGTGATGGTTGGGCGCTTTCATGCCGACCCGCGCGTGCAGGCCACGGAGCTGCTGCTTCAAGAACGCCTCCCTCGACACGCCGCCATGACCAAGCCACGCCCCGTCGAGGAAACGCACGTGTCGGCGCCCTCACCCGGGGCGGCGGTGCGCCGTTTCCGCTCGCCTCACACGACGGTACCGCACGCGCAGTTCCTCTCCAATGGCAACTACACCGCCGTGGTGACGAACTCGGGAGGCGGTGCGAGCGTGTGCCGGGGACTCGCGGTGACGCGTCAGCGTGAAGATCCGACCCGGGATCCGGGAGGTCAGTTCCTGTACCTTCGGGACGTGTGGAGTGGGTCGGTGTGGTCCGCTACCTACCATCCGACGGGCAAGGAGCCCGAAGACTACCTGGTGACCTTCCTGGCGGAGAAGGCAACCTTCTCCCGTCACGACGACGACATTGCCACGCAGCTCGACATCGCGGTCTCGACCGAGGACGACGTCGAGGTGCGCCGCTTGTCCGTCACCAACAAGAGCGATCGCCACCGCGAGATCGAGGTGACGAGTTATGCCGAGATCGTTCTGGCACCTCCGGCCGACGACCTGGCCCATCCCGCCTTCGGAAAGCTGTTTGTCGAGACGGAGTACGTCCCGGAGGGCGCCGCCATCCTTTGCCGACGGCGGCCGCGTTCCCCGGATGAAGCGGGAGTCTGGGCCTTGCACGTGATGAGCTTGGAAGGTCGGACGCAGGGGCAGATGGAGTGGGAATGCGATCGCGCGCGGTTCCTTGGCCGGGGGCGTAGTCCCGCGGATCCGCAGGCCCTCGATGGTCGCTCGCTCTCGGGCACGACGGGGGCGCTCCTCGATCCCATCGTCAGCTTGCGCCAGCGGATTCGCCTCGCGCCGGGTGGCTTCGTGAGACTCGCCTTCGCCACCGGTACGGCGTCCTCGCGAGAGATGGCCCTGGCCCTCGCGCAGAAGTATCGAGACCCCAGCGCCACGGCGCGGACCTTCGCCCTGGCTTTCGCGCATGCGCAAAGCGGCTTGCGGCATCTGGGTATCTCGAGCGAGGAGGCCATGCTCTTCGAGCGGTTGGCGTCGCGGGTGTTGTATGCGGACGGCTCGCTGCGCGCGAGCCAAGAGCTCCAGGCGCAGAACGTGCTGGGGCAGCAAGGTCTTTGGCCGCATAGCATCTCGGGCGATCTTCCCATCCTCCTGGTGCGGGTCGTCGAGGAGAACGATCTGCCTTTGGTGCGCCAAGTCCTGCGGGCGCAGGAGTACTGGCGTCTCAAGGGTTTGAGCGCCGACGTCGTCATCTTGAACGAGCATCCGGTCAGCTACCTGGACGAGATGCACGCCTCGCTGGCGGCGCTCCTCGACGACGGTCCCTGGAGAACGTGGAAGCACCGGCCTGGCGGAGCTTACTTGTTGCGTGGAGACCGCATGCCGGAATCGGAGCGCATCCTCCTCGCGGCGGTGGCGCACGCGGTGTTGAGCGGCGGCCGGGGAGAGCTGGCTCAACAGCTCGAGGTCCCGCCTCCCGAGTGGCCCGAGTCGGAGCCGGAAGAGCTCGTGCCCCTGCGCGAGGCCGGTTACTCCCCTTCGACGACGGAAGAAGCGGTACCTCCCCTGGTGCTCGCGAACGGCATCGGTGGATTCGCCGACGACGGTCGAGACTATGTCGTGGCTCTCGACGGCGACCAGGAAACGCCCCTGCCCTGGGCCAACGTCATCGCCAACCCAGGCTTCGGGACCGTCATCACCGCCTCGGGCTCGGCCCATACGTGGTCGGAGAATAGTCGCGAGAACCGATTGACGCCCTTCGCGAACGACCCGGTGACCGATCCAACTGCCGAGGCGCTCTTCGTTCGGGATGACGAGACGGGAGAGACGTGGTCGCCAACTCCCGGCCCGATGCCGCGCACGCCCTCGAGCGGCCGTTTCGTGATCCGGCATGCCGCCGGGCTCTCGCGCTTCGCCCGCGTGACGGCGGGCATCCGGCAGGAGCTCGACGTCTTCGTGGAGGCGAGGGATCCGGTGAAGTTCTCTCTGCTCACGCTCACCAACGAGAGCCAAGCACCACGGCGTCTGAGTGTTTTCGCCTACCACGAGTGGATCCTGGGACGCCCGCGGGCCGGCGAGAACAGGCACGTCATTACCGAGCTCGACCCAACAACCGGCGCGGTGCTAGCGAGGAATCCTTACAACCAGAGCTTCGCGGGGCGAGTGGCCTTCGCGCACGCCAGCGAAACGCTGACGTCGGCAACGGGCGATCGCCTCTCCTTTCTCGGCCGCAACGGTTCTCTGGCCGAACCGGCGGCCCTTCGCCGGGAGAGACTCTCCGGCCGCTTTGGTGCCGGGCTCGATCCGTGTGCGGCCCTTCACGTTTCCTTGACGCTCGCCCCCGGGGAGGACCGCCGCCTCGCTTTCGTCTTGGGGCAGGGGAGAGATCGAAGCCAGGTCCAAGATCTCTTGAGCCGGCACGCCGGCGTGGCGCAGGCGGAGTCCGCACGAGAAGCCGCGCGCCGTTCCTGGGACGAGCTCCTCGAATCCGTTCAGGTGCGCACGCCAGACGACTCCTTCGATCTGCTGATGAACCGTTGGCTTCTCTATCAGGACGTGAGCTGCCGGCTATGGACGCGCTCGGGTTATTACCAGCCGGGCGGCGCTTTTGGATTCCGCGACCAGCTGCAGGACGTCATGGCGCTTACGTTCTCGCGGCCGGACATGACGAGGGAACATCTGCTGCGAGCCGCGAGCCGGCAATTCGTCGAAGGGGACGTCCAGCACTGGTGGCACGAGCCGAACGGAGCGGGCATTCGCACGCGCTGTTCGGACGATCTGCTGTGGCTTCCTCACGCGGTGGCGCACTACGTCCGGACGACGGGGGACGCGGGCGTTCTGAACGAGCGCGTGCCCTTCCTCGAGGGGCCGCTCCTCACCGCCGACGAACACGAGGCCTATTTCGAGCCCTGTATCTCCGCGGACGCCGGGTCGCTCTTCGAACATTGCGTGCGCGCGATCGATCGGGGTCTGACGACCGGCAGCCATGGCCTTCCGCTCATGGGGAGGGGCGACTGGAACGATGGCATGAACCTGGTGGGCCACGAGGGACGAGGGGAGAGCACGTGGCTCGGCTTCTTCCTTCACACGGTGCTGCGGCAGTTCATGCCTTTGTGCAAGGCGCGCGGTCGTGACCCAGCTCGAGCCGAGCGCTATCGCACGGAAGCCAACCGCCTGGCGACGGTGCTGGAGCAAACGTGGGATGGGGAGTGGTACCGGCGAGGCTATTACGACGACGGTATGCCCCTCGGATCGGCGCAGAACGAGGAATGTCAGATCGACTCCGTCGCCCAGTCCTGGGCGATCCTCTCGGGAGCGGTGCCGACACGTTTTGCCGATCGCGCGATGGATGCGGTGCGTACCCACCTGGTGCGCCGAGGGGCGCGGGTCCTCCTGCTTCTCACCCCGCCCTTCGATCGATCGGCGCAAGAGCCCGGGTACATTAAAGGATACCCCCCAGGCGTGCGGGAGAACGGAGGACAGTACACGCACGCCGCGCTGTGGGTCGTGGCGGCGGTGGCGCGGCTCGGAAGCGGTGACGAGGCGGTCGAGCTCTTTCACATGCTCAATCCGGTGAACCACACGCGAACCGGCGTCGCCGTCACGCGCTACAAGGCCGAGCCCTACGTTCTCGCGGGGGACGTGAGCGCCCACCCGGCCCACGCTGGCCGCGCCGGCTGGACCTGGTACACGGGTTCCGCCGGTTGGATGTATCGCGTCGGCCTGGAAAGCATTCTTGGCCTCACGCGCCGCGGCGCGGCGTTCGCCATCGACCCTTGCATTCCCTCGTCGTGGCCCGAATACGGGATCACGTGGCGCTTCGGCGGGGCGCGCTACGAGATCAGCGTCTCGAATCCGGAGTCCGCATGCCGAGGGGTCGCGGAGGCGGAGCTCGACGGCGTAGCGGTCGATCCCAAAGCGATTCCTCTCACCGACGATGGGGCGACGCACCACGTCCGGGTCGTGCTGGGAAAGCGGAAACGGCGCGTCGCGCAAAGCGCCAAGCTGGGCTCGCGCGCGCCCGCCTGAGTTATTCTCCTGCCTTTATGAAAGAAAATTGGGGCGATGAGTTGGGGCTTGCCCGGCTGCCGACCGGACTCGTCGATCGCCTGACCAAACCGTTCGCACAGTTCTTGCGCATCGAAGCGGCCGCCGGTTCGGTCTTGCTGCTCTTGACGGTCGCCGCTCTGGTCCTATCCAACTCTCCGTGGGCCCATGAATTCCTGGATGTTTGGGAGATCCCGGTGGGCGTGCGGGTCGGCTCGTTCGACTTTGCCCGCTCGTTGCGGGATTGGATCAACGACGGCTTGATGACGTTGTTTTTCTTCGTCGTCGCGCTGGAGCTCAAACGCGAGCTGGTGCTGGGGGAGCTCAAGAACCCACGCATGGCCGCGCTTTCGATCGCCGGGGCGCTAGGTGGCATGCTCGTGCCCGCAGGACTCTACCTTGCGTTGCAGTTGGGTCAACCGGGCGAGCATGGTTGGGGCACGGTCATGGCGACCGATACGGCGTTCGTCATCGGATGCCTGGCCCTTCTGGGATCGCGCATTCCTCAGAGCCTGCGCGTGTTCATGCTCTCGTTGGCCATCGCCGACGACATCGGGGCCATTCTGGTCGTGGCCATCGGCTATAGCAGTGACATTAGTTGGTATGCGCTGTCGTGGGGCGCTGGTGGAATCGCCATCGTGCGCGGAATGGCGTGGTTCGGCGTCCGAAATATTGCGATCTATTTTCTGCTAGGGGGGCTCACCTGGCTGGCGGTGGATGCGTCCGGGATCCACGGCACGGTGACCGGAGTCATCCTCGGCTTGCTGACACCGACCCGGAGGTGGATCAGCGATGAGCGTTTGAACGCTATCTTGAACCGAGTGATTGCGTATCCGGCGGGGGACCACTGGGTTGGTGACACGGAGGATCGCAAGACATTGCGTTTGGCCGAGACCGCGGCGCGCGAAATGTTGTCCCCGGTCGAACGTCTGGAGATGATGCTCCACCCTTGGGTTGGTTTTGCCATCATGCCACTTTTTGCATTGGCCAACGCCGGGGTCCCGATATCCTTCTCAGAGCTCGGAAATGCCCTGACGGTGGCCGTGTTCTTGGGATTCGCCCTCGGCAAACCCCTTGGTGTCTTATCCTTCACTTGGATAGCGGTGTGGACGGGGATCGCGATGCGTCCGGAGGGTCTCAGTTGGCGGTTGCTGGCCGGGGGTGGCCTGCTCGCCGGCATCGGCTTCACCATGGCGCTCTTCATTGCCAACCTGGCTTTCGGCCCCGACCTCATCAACGCCGCCAAACTGGGCATCCTGTCGGCATCGGTCTTTTCCGCGATCGTGGGTGTCGCGCTATTGGCCGGCCGGGCCGGCTCGTCGGGGAGCCCCTCTCGCTGAGCCCGCCCGACCCGAGTTCGTGGTTGACGGGCGCCGCTGGTCTTGAAACAATATAGCCATTCCGTCATTCATTCGTGGGAGGGGCCATGCCACGTCCCAAGTCCTCGCGCCGCGAGGCCAGGCTGCGAACGCAAGCCCTCGGCCCGCAGGCTGTGGGATTGCGCCTGTGGGAGGAGGTGCTACGCAGCGCTCCCGCACAGCTCGAGAAGTACGTTGCCGCCTGGACCCGGGATCTGAGCGTTGCCAGCTCGGCCCTGCAGGGTGACATTCGCGAGGGCAACCAGAAGCGCGTCCCGGAAGCGGCCGCGCAACTGGAGCGCCTCGCCGAGGCTATACGCCGCGCACCCGATCAGTTGGAGAAACACCTCGTCGAGGGGAGCGCCGGCCTCACTTCAGCCCGGACGGCGCTCGAGCAGAAGCTTCGCGAGCGCGAGGAAGCCGCCGAAAGAAAACTCCAGGCCGCCACCACCGAGCTTTCCCGGTTGGTCGCCGAGCACCAGCTGTTGGAGACCGAGCGCGGAAAGACGGCGCGTGCTCTGCGCGAGATCCATGCACGGTTCGAGGCCGCCTTCGGCAACGCGCCCATCGGCATGGCGCTCGTCGACACGGAGGGACACTGGCTGGAAGTCAACGATGCGCTCTGCCGGATCACCGGTTATTCCCGGAAGAAGCTGAAGGCAACAACGCTTGCGGCCATCACCGATCCGGACTACGTCGATCTCGACGCCGAACAGAAGCGAGACCTGCTGAGCGGCCGCATCCCTAGCTACAACGTCGAGAAGCGTTACCGCCACGCGCGGGGCTATCACCTCTGGGTGCTCGTGACCGTCTCGGTCGTGCGCGACGAGCAAGAAGGCCCTCTCTACGTGATCTCGCAGGTCCAAGACATCTCGGAGCGCAAGGAGCTGGCGGAACGCCTCGAATACTTGGTCGACCATGATTTCCTGACCGCTCTGTTCAATCGGCGCCGGTTCGAGCAGGAGCTGGCCCAAGAGGTGCAGCGGGCCTCGCGCTACGGCCACTCGGGCGCGGTGCTTCTAATCGATCTCGACCACTTCAAGGATGTCAACGACGCTTTCGGTCACAAGGCGGGTGACGATCTGCTCAAGGGGGTGGCGGCAACGCTAAAGCAGCGAGTACGCCAGACAGACGTCCTGGCGCGGGTGGGCGGCGATGAGTTCGCGGTGCTGCTCCCGCAGACCGATGCCGAGCAGGCTGAGATCGTCGCCGACGGAATCGTCAAGACCCTGCACCAGCACGTCGTGATGCTGGGCGATCAGTCGATCCGCGCTACCGCCAGCGTGGGGCTGGTGTTATTCGACGGCCTCAGTGAAGCGGAGCTGCTGGCCTATGCCGACCTCGCGATGTACGAGGCCAAAGCAGCGGGGCGAGATCGTTTCACGATGTACCGGCCGACCCGCGGCCGTAAGGAGCGGGTGTCCGCACGGCTCGAGGAGGCGGAGCGGATCCGGAAGGCTCTCGAGGAAGACCGCCTGTTGCTCGAGTATCAACCGATCCTCGAGCTCAAGGCGAACAAGGTGCAGCAGTACGAGCTTCTGCTGAGGCTCCCGAACGACCAGGGCGGCGAACCGTTCCCGCCCAGTAGCTTCCTCTACGTCGCCGAGCGGTGTGGATTGATCCAGGGCATCGACTGCTGGGTCGCCGCCAAGGCCATCGCGATGATCGCCGAACAGCAGCGGGCCGGCCGGAGGCTAGTGCTTCACGTCAACCTCTCCGGCAAGTCCATCGGCGATCCCAAGGTCACCGGTTTCATCGAGGACGCGCTAACGCGGGGCGAGATCGATCCCTCTTGTCTGATCTTCGAAGTGACCGAGACGGCGGCGATCGCCAACATCGAGGAAGCCAAGGCCTTCGCCCAGCACCTGCGCGCCCGCGGCTGCCAGTTGGCCCTGGATGACTTCGGTTCCGGCTTTGGGTCGTTTTACTATGTCAAGACACTCCCCTTCGACTATCTGAAGATCGATGGCGATTTCATCCGCGGGATCGCCGCAAACACTATGGACCAGCTCGTCGTCAGAGCGATCGTCGACATCGCCCGGGGACTCGGCAAGAAGACCATCGCCGAGTTCGTGGCTACCGAGGACACTCTGCGCCTCGTCCGGCAGATCGGCGTCGATTACGCTCAGGGCTACCACGTGGGACGGCCTCGACCCCTATTGGACGTCCTGCCGCCTGCCTAGGACCGCCGCCCCGGGGCCTCGGTAGGGGGCTCGGAAGACACCCCCGCGCCACGGCTGGCAGGCCTTTCTCCCCTGGAAGTTCTTCCAATTAACCCCGATCCGACAAAAAACTCGTCGAGAATCCCGACCCGGTCCGGGACGGGTCGCCGAAACCACCGGCCGGGAGCATCGCATCCGAGT
>Ga0302046_10002193_pt1 | contig 18247 bp, 19 predicted proteins | sample RVTome_11_FD_200261 | JGI IMG/M metagenome (GOLD analysis project Ga0302046, IMG submission 200261) | Soil microbial communities from uranium-contaminated site in the Upper Colorado River Basin, Wyoming, United States - RVT147D111 (version 2) ...
GCTGGATCGTGCCGGCGCGCACCCGAACACTTGCCCGCATCGTGGCCCGGGCCGAAGGCATGGTCGCCGGACTCACACCGGCGCTCGCCGTGTTCATGCGACTGGACGGGCGCATCGAGACGAACCGGCTGGTCGACGACGGCAGCCGCGTCCGGTCCGGCGATGTGCTGCTCGAGCTGAGCGGACCCGCTCGCGCCATCCTCACGGGTGAGCGCGTCGCACTCAATTTCCTGCAACGACTCTCCGGTGTCGCCACACTGACCAGCCGCTTCGTGGCTGCAGTGGCCGGCACGGGCACGCACATACTCGATACCCGCAAGACGACGCCGGGCTGGCGCAGCCTGGAGAAGGACGCAGTACGTGCAGGCGGCGGCACGAACCACCGGCGAGGACTGTTCGATGCGATCCTCATCAAGGACAACCACATCGCGATCGCAGGCGGCATCATCGATGCTGTCAGACGTGTCCGTGATCACAATTCGCGCGGCCTCCACGTCACCGTCGAAGTCGCCACTCTGGACGATGTCGACACGGCGCTCGGGCTGCGCGTGGATCGCCTGCTGTGCGACAACATGGATCTGGAGACGCTGCGCGAAGCCGTGCGCCGCGTGCGGCGCCATGATCCGGCGCCGGAAATCGAGGCTTCGGGCAACATGACACTCGAGCGCGTCCGTGCAGTCGCGGAGACCGGTGTCGACTTCATCAGTGCGGGAGCGCTCACGCATTCGGCGGCCGCACTCGACGTTTCCCTCGAGATCACTCGGCCGTGAACAGCGACCTGCCGGCCGGTCAATGGGAGGGCAGGGACGCCGCTGCCTGGCAGAGCGACTGGCGAGTGCCCGCAGTGCATCTGTTCCAGCGCGTCTCCTCCACCAGCGATGTCGCGCAACGCCTGGCCGAAGCCGGTGCAGCCGCAGGCACGACGGTCATCACCGACGAGCAGACGGCGGGACGCGGCCAGGCCGGCCGCACGTGGACCGCCGCGCCCGGCCAGAGCCTGCTGCTGTCCGTCCTGCTGCGCGCGGACAGCGGTGTCGATCCCGGCAGCGCTCCATTGCGCGTCGGGCTCGCCGCCGCGACGGCGATCGAAGACGCGACCGGTCTCGACGTCTGCATCAAGTGGCCGAACGATCTGCTGCTGCATGACGGCGGCAAGCTCGCCGGCCTGCTCTGTGAAGCGGCCAGCGGCACCGGTGGCACTCGCATCGTCGCCGGAATCGGCATCAACGTGCTCCAGGCTGCGCACGACTTTCCGGCTGACCTGCGCCAGCGCGCTGTCTCATTGCACATGGCCGGCAGCGTAACCGCACGCGCCACGCTCGTGCGCGCGATCCTCGACCGGCTGCGACCGTTCCACGTGCCGCCCCCGCCGCTCGACGCGCGCACGCTCCAGGCGCTCGCCGCCCGCGATGCGCTGCGCGGCCACCAGGTCGACATTGACGGCACCACGGCCGGCGTTGCACTCGGTATTGCGGCCGATGGTTGTCTCATCGTACGAGCCGGCGATCGCGCCAGGCGCGTGCGAAGCGGATCCGTCCGCCGCACCAGGTCACCCGACGCGGCAGACACGGTTGCAGGGCAGCCCACAGGGAACGAGCACGGGAGCCGGCAGACCCGGCGCGCGGAGACACCTCGATGATCCTCACTCTCGATGCAGGCAACACCGAGTCCGTGATGGGTCTGTTCGACCGCGATACGCTCGTCCACCACTGGCGCTTCGCCAGTCAACCCGAGCGTACCGACGATGAGCTCGGCCTGCTCGTGCGCGGCTTCATGCGCGAGGCCGGGTTCGATGCCGGTCTCGTCGATGGCGCCGCCATTGCCTCCGTCGTGCCGCCCATGACACCCCCGCTCATCGACATGTGCCGGCGCCACCTCGGTGTCACGCCCGTCGTCGTCGACGCACGACTGCCACTGCCCATCTCCCTCGATGTCGAGGAGCCGCTCTCCGTCGGCGCCGACCGGATCGCCAATACACTCGCCGCCGCCACCCTCTATGGCCGCGACACCATTGCCGTCGACCTCGGTACCGCCACCACCTTCGACTGCATCACCGGTGACGGCCACTTCGTCGGCGGCGTCATCAGCCCCGGCATCCACACCGGCGCCGAGACACTCGTGCGGCGCACCGCGAAACTGCCGCGCATCGACCTCGACTATCCTGCCGCCGTCATCGGCCGCCGCACCGAGACCGCTCTCCGCAGCGGCATCGTGTTCGGCGCCGTCGACGCGATCGACGGCATTGTGCGACGCATCCGCCACGAATGGAATCGGCCCCACGCGTACATCGTCGCGACCGGTGGCCTCGCCCCGCTGATCGGGCCACACTGCGCCACCGTCGAACACGTCGAGCCGTTCCTCACTCTGCGCGGTCTCCTCTTCGCCTTCCGCGCCACTCGCCCGGACCCGGTCGCCGACGCGACACCGGGCCGCACGGGCTGACCACGGGCGCGCGCCCCGGCGGCACCGTCCACGCTCCGGGCTGTCCATCCGCCGCCGGGCGATGGTCAGCGTCGGTCCCAGCGTCCGGGCCTTGACAACGGCGCGGGGCATGATACCTTACGCAGCTGTTAGCACTCGTCGGATTTGAGTGCTAACAGGAAACCGGCCAGTGCAACCAGTCCGAACGGAGGGAAGCGGTATGGCGACTGCTGCTGCGACGCAGATCCGGCCACTGTCAGACCGGATCGTGGTGAAGGCTCTGGAGGAGACGGAGCAGATGCGGGGCGGCCTCTACATCCCGGACACGGCGAAGGAGAAGCCGCAGCAGGGAGAAGTGGTGGCTGTAGGCCCCGGCAAGATGACCGATGAGGGGAAGCGGATCGCGCCGGAAGTCGCGACGGGCGACCGGGTGCTGTACGGGAAGTACAGCGGCACGGAAGTGACAGTGGGCGACGAGCAGTACCTGATTCTGCGCGAGTCGGATGTACTCGCGGTGATCAAGTCGTAAGCGACTTCGGAACGGGCAACGAACGGGAGGTAGCCAGCCATGGCTGCGAAGGAACTACAGTTCAACACCGATGCGCGGGCGGCGCTGAAGCGGGGCGTGGATCAGCTGGCGCAGGCGGTAAAGGTGACGCTGGGCCCGAAGGGGCGCAACGTGGTGATTGACCGGAAGTTCGGCGCGCCGACGGTGACGAAGGATGGCGTGACGGTGGCGAAGGAGGTGGAGCTGTCGCACCCGATCGAGAACATGGGTGCGCAGATGGTGAAGGAAGTTGCGACGAAGACGAGTGATCTGGCGGGAGACGGCACGACGACGGCGACGGTGCTGGCGCAGGCGATCTTCCGCGAGGGTCTGAAGAACGTGACGGCGGGCGCGAACCCGATGGCGATCAAGCGGGGCGTGGAGGCGGCGGTGAAGAAGGTGGTCGAGGAGCTGAAGAAGATCTCGACGCCGACGAAGGGGAAGAAGGAAATTGCGCAGGTGGGCACGATCTCGGCGAACAATGACAAGGAGATCGGTGACCTGATCGCGGACGCGATGGAGAAGGTGGGCAAGGACGGCGTGATCACGGTCGAGGAGGCGCGCGGCCTGGAGACGACGCTGGAGACGGTTGAAGGCATGCAGTTCGACCGCGGCTACCTGTCGCCCTACTTCGTGACGGATCCGGAGCGGATGGAAGCCGTGCTCGAAGATGCGGTGATTCTGATTCACGACAAGAAGATCAGCTCGATGAAGGACCTGCTGCCGGTTCTCGAGAAGGTGGCGCAGGTGGGCCGCCCGCTGCTGATCATCGCGGAGGACATCGAGGGTGAGGCGCTGGCGACGCTGGTGGTGAACAAGCTGCGCGGCACCCTGCGGGTGTGCGGCGTGAAGGCGCCGGGCTTCGGCGATCGGCGCAAGGCGATGCTGCAGGACGTTGCGGTCCTGACGGGTGGCCAGGTGATCAGCGAGGAAGTCGGCTTCAAGCTGGAGAACACGGTGCTTTCGGACCTGGGCAAGGCGAAGCGCATCGTGATCGACAAGGACAACACGACGATCGTGGATGGCGCGGGCGAGAGCGACAAGATCAAGGGTCGCATTGAAGAGATCCGCGTCGCGATCGAAAAGTCGACGTCCGATTACGACAAGGAGAAGCTGCAGGAGCGGCTGGCCAAGCTGGCCGGCGGCGTTGCCGTGATCAACGTGGGCGCGGCGACCGAGACGGAGATGAAGGAGAAGAAGGCGCGCGTCGAGGATGCGCTGCACGCGACGCGGGCTGCGGTCGAGGAAGGCATTGTGCCCGGCGGCGGCGTGGCGTTCCTGCGCATCCAGACCAAGCTGACCGAGATGAAGGGCGGCGAAGCGGACGAGACGATCGGCATCATGATCGTGCGTCGGGCGCTGGAAGAGCCGATCCGTCAGATCGCGGAGAACGCCGGGATGGAAGGCTCGATCGTGGTCGAGAAGGTCCGTTCGAACCCGGACACGAGCTACGGCTACAACGCGCAGACCGACGTGTTCGAGGACCTGGTCGAGGCCGGCGTGATCGACCCGACGAAGGTGACACGCACGGCGCTGCAGAATGCGGCGTCGATCGCGAGTCTGCTGCTCACCACCGAGTGCGTGGTGGTCGAGAAGAAGGAAGACGAGAAGGCGCCGGCCATGCCGGGTGGTGGGGGCATGGGAGGGATGTACTAGGGCGCAGTCGGTCGATCCGCGGTGCGGTCCCGCCAGCCGGGTCCGTCCATGCGAGAGCGAGGCCGGAGCGAAGACGCTCCGGCCTCGCGTCCATCGGGCCATGCATGAGAGCGGAGCCCGCGCGATGTGTCGCACGGGCTCCGCGGGCCGGCTTCGGCTGCTGTGTTGTCTACCGCCGTGTTCGCAGTGGGCGCGACCCGACGGCCTGCCTGCCGTTACGGCGTGATCGGCGCGCAGACCACAGACGCGCCCATTTCCTCGACCGTGCCCGCGTGTACGTGGACGCTGAACTGGCCCGTACGGATCTGGTCCTGGGACAGCCGGTCGGCCGGAATCGTCACGGTCGCGTTGGCACTGCCATCCTCGCCCACCGTGACCGGGTTGCCGATGCCCGCCTGGTCGCCGGCACTCGTGATGGGGACTGCGATCGGACCATCCGTGCCGCACGGCGCGCTGTGGATGTGCCACGCGTGGTCGCCCGCTGTCAGTCCGTTGACGACAAGGTTGAGCTCGGTGCTGCCGTCCGTGTTCTCCGTGATGCGCATTTCACCGGTCGCGGTGGGCGCATCCGCACCCGGCACGATCATCACGGTGCGCGGCACGGGCGCCATGGCGGGCGGCGCCATTTCCGGGGTGGTTTCCTCTGCCGGCGGTGTCTCCGCCTCATCGCCCGGTGCGCATGCAACGAACGCCAGTGCCAACACGATGGAAGCAGTGCGAGTGAATGCCGTCCTCATTTCGGTTCTCCTTCGTCCGGGGGTGACGTGCCCGCTGCCTGTCTGTCGACAGGACCACGGGCGGTTGGCCATGCAACGGCTGAACTGCCGGACTGCCAGACCTCGTTCATACCACACGGCGTCCCTGAATCACGCGAATCAGCACAACGGCGATTGCAACGATCAGGAGCAGGTGGATGAACCCACCCATGGTGTAGGAACTCACCATGCCGAGCAACCACAGCACGAGCAGAATGACGAAGATCGTCCAGAGCACGGTTTCCTCCCCCATCGGGTTTGTCGGCGCGCACGATCGAATGTGCACCGGGGGAAGCCGCGCCGCATTCCATGTCGAGCGGTCGTAACGGCCGACCGGGTCCGGGCACGGGCAACCTGGCAGTACGCCGGGAACAACCAGCCGGGCCCCGCGGAACGGCTGATCCGCGGTGCCTGTGCATCTGCGCGCATTGTCCGGTGATCCGGCTCCCCGCAACAGGAGCAGGCAACATGTGTACCACGGCAACCGGAACCGTTGTGCCATGCGGGCTTTCGTGCTTGACGCTGGTGCGCGAGCCGGCCTATCTTGCTTCATCTGATACCCCGGGGCAAGCCATGGGCATCACCTACGCCACGACGACCAGGACGCGGACCCGCCAGCGGGTCGGGGGGCGCGCGCCACGCGCGTGAGCGTGTGAGCGGTTCGGTCGTGCGCGGTCCCTCCCGAGCGGAGCGGACCGCTTTTTCGTTACAGGGCGGAGTTCGGACATCCAGGGAGCGGCGGAGCGCGGAGCGCCATGATCGAGATCAGCCTGCCGGACGGCAAGGTTCTGGAAATGGAGTCGCCCACGACGGCGAGGAAGGTCGCCGAGCGGATCGGCCCCGGCCTGGCGCGCGCGGCCGTCGCCGCGAAAGCGGATGGGACGATCATCGAACTGGACCGGCCGATCGAGCACGACGCGTCACTCGAGATCCTGACGGCGACGAATCCGCAGGCGCTGGATGTACTGCGTCATTCGGCAGCACACGTTCTGGCGACGGCCGTGCGGGAAGTGCGGCCCGGCGCCGGTATCGGCTTCGGACCGTCCATCCAGGACGGCTTCTACTACGATTTCGAAGTGGATGCGCCGTTCACGCCGGACGATGTCGAGCGGATCGAGGCGGCGATGCGCAAGGTCGCCGAGCGCGCTGAGCCGTTCGAGCGTCGTGTCGTCACGAAGGAGGAGGCCAGGCAGCTGTTCGCCGATGATCCGCTCAAACTGGAACGTCTGGAAGAGCTGGGTGACGACGAGATCATCACGGTCTACCGCAACGGTCCGTTCCTCGATCTCTGCCGCGGACCGCACGTTCCGTCCACATCGTATGTCCGCAACTTCAAGCTGTTGTCAACGGCTGGCGCATACTGGCGGGGTGACGAGCGCCGCCAGATGCTCCAGCGCATCTACGGCACCGCGTGGTTCCAGCCGAAGGACCTCGACGCGTATCTCCAGCGGCTGGAGGAAGCGAAGCGGCGCGACCATCGCACGCTCGGCCAGGCGCTCGATCTCTTCTCGACAGACGCGCGCGTCGGTTCCGGGCTCATCCTCTGGCATCCGAACGGCGCCATCGTGCGCAGCGAGATCGAAGACTACGAGCGCGATCTCATCCGCCGCCATGGCTACGACCTCGTCTACTCGCCGCACATCGTGAGCGAGCGCCTGTTCGAGATCTCCGGGCACCTCGAGAACTTCAAGGAGAACATGTTCGGCGCCATCGAGGTCGAGGGCGCATTCTATCGACCCAAACCGATGAACTGCCCCGGCCACATCGCGATCTACCAGTCACGCCAGCGATCGTATCGCGATCTTCCGCTCCGCTTCGCCGAGTTCGGCACGGTCTACCGTTACGAACGGAGTGGCGTGCTGCATGGCATGCTGCGCGTGCGCGGCTTCACGCAGGATGATGCGCACATCTTCTGCACGCCCGCGCAGGTACCGGACGAAATCGCACGCATGCTCGACCTCGTGCACGAGATGCTCACGACCTTCGGCTATCCGTACACGATCGAGTTGTCGACCCGGCCCGAGAAGGCCATGGGCACGCCCGAGCAGTGGAGCGAGGCGGAGGCCACGCTCGCGCGCGTGCTGCGCGAACGGAACCAGCCGTTCGAGATCGATGCCGGCGGCGGCGCATTCTACGGTCCCAAGCTCGACTACAAACTGATCGACGCGATCGGCCGCAAGTGGCAGGGGCCGACCGTCCAGCTCGACTTCAACCTGCCCGAGCGGTTCCGCCTCGAATACGTGGGTGAGGACAACGCGCGCCACCAGCCCGTCATGCTGCACCGCGTACTGGTCGGCTCCATGGAGCGATTCGTCGGCGGCCTCATCGAGCACTACGCAGGCGCGTTCCCGCTCTGGCTCGCACCCGAGCAGGTCCGCATCCTGCCCATCAAGGATGAGGTCCGCGCGAACGCGGCCGCGCTCGATGCCGCACTCCGCGAAGCCGGCATCCGCTCCCACCTCGACGATCGCAACGAAACGCTGAACTACCGCGTGCGCGACGCCGAAACCCGGAAGGTTCCCTTCATGGCCGTAATCGGGCCCCGCGAGGCGGCCGAAGGCACGGTCGCCGTCCGCCGTCGTGGAGCCGGCAGCAAGCAGACGATCATGGGCGTGGACGCGTTCCGTGACCGTCTGCTCGACGACATCCGGACCCGCTCGCTCACTTGACACCGCGCCGAAGTCTGCCTTAGCTTCCACGCCGAAAAACGTGGAAGCGGGCGGGCTGCGGCCCGCCTCACCTTTCGGTCCGCTCTCGCGGTACCGCCGGGTTCTGAAGCGAACGACGTGACCCTCCGGCTTGCGGCCGAGGGTCGTCGCTCGTTTTCCGGCGGGGTCTGCGGGCGCAGACCCCTTTCGTTTTCCCGGACCGCCGGAGGCTGCGCCATAACGACTGACAAGAGGGTTCGCGTCAACCGACAGATCCGCATCAGCCCGGTGCGTGTGATCTCGGCCGAAGGAAGTCAGATGGGCATCATGGCGGTCGAGGACGCACTTGCGGCGGCGGAAAACTCGGGGCTGGACCTGGTCGAGGTCGCGCCCAACGCGAGACCGCCGGTCGTCCGCATCATGGACTACGGCAAGTACAAGTACGAGGAAGCACGGAAAGCACGACTGGCGCGCAAGAAGCAGCACCAGATCCAGATCAAGGAAGTCAAGTTCAGACCCGGCATCGAGCCGCACGACTTCGAGTTCAAGGTGCGGCATGCGCGCCGGTTCCTGGACGAAGGCAACAAGGTCAAGGCCACGATGATGTTCCGTGGCCGGCAGATGGCTCTGCCCGAGCTGGGGCGCGAGATCCTGAAGCGAGTGGCCGAAGTGCTGGCGGATGTCGGAAAGGTCGAGATGGACCCCGCCATGGAAGGCCGGACCATGACCATGGTGATTGCACCGAGGAAGTGAGCCGGGGCCCGGCTCGGGGAGAGAAATGATATGCCGAAGACCAAGATGAAAACCAACAAGAGCGTGGCGAAGCGCTTCAAGATTACGGGATCGGGTCGCGTCAAGCGGCGTCGCGCGTTCAAGAGCCACATCCTGACGAAGAAGACGTCGAAGCGGAAGCGGCGGCTGCGCAAGGAAGACATGTGCGCGCCGGGCGACGCGAAGCGCATCAAGCGGATGCTCAGAGGCTGAGATGGCGAGGACAACGAATGCGGTGCCGAGACACCGCAAGAAACGCAAGATCCTTCGGGCGGCGCGCGGTTACTTCGGCGGCCGCTCGAAGCTGTGGCGCATTGCGAAGAACGCGGTCGAGCGCGGCTGGCAGTACGCGTACCGGGATCGCAAACAGCGCAAGCGCGAATTCCGCCGGCTCTGGATCACGCGCATCAACGCGGCGGTCCGCGAGCATGACGCCGGCCTGAATTACTCGCGATTCATGAACGGGCTCCGCAAGTCGGGCGTGGAAGTGAACCGCAAGGTTCTCGCCGACATGGCAGTCCACGACGCTGCGGCATTCGCGGCGCTGGTCCGCCAGGCGAAGGCGAGTCTGAGCTGAAGCGATCGGGCGGGCCGGTCCTGCGCCGGCCCGCCATCGCGAGGACAGCGCGGCCTGAGCGCCGTTCGTACCGCGCATCGCGGTGAACCGCAGTTCCCCCGACAAGCCGGAGGACGGGCGCGTGGCGCCCGAAGATGGTCGCCGCACCGGCGGAGCGGCTCCGCCGTGCCCTGTCCGCAACCGGAACACCAGGATGACGGAACCCGGATCGCTGATCGAACAGATCGAGGCGCTCGAGGCGGAAGCGAACGAGGCGCTGGCGGGTGCTGCCACGGCTGCTGACGTGGAAGCCGCGCGCGTCCGGTTCATCGGCCGCAAGGAAGGCCGGCTGACAGCGATCATGCGTGGTCTCGGTGCGCTGTCGGCCGAGCAGCGCCCCGCGGTGGGTGAGGCAGCGAACCGCGCGCGCGAACGCATCACGGTGGCGCTCGAGCAGGCGGCCGGGCGGGTGGCCGGACCGCAACCGGGAAGCGGCGGACCGGACCTGACGCTGCCGGGTCGCTCGCCCTGGCGCGGAGCGCGTCACCCGGTGACCGAAGTGATCGACGAGATCTGCCGCGTGCTGGCTGGTCTCGGCTTCACGCGGGCGCGTGGGCCGGAAGCAGAAACGGACTGGTACAATTTCGTCGCGCTCAACACGCCGCTCGATCATCCGGCGGCCGACATGCACGACACCTTCTACCTGACGCCGGACGTGCTGTTGCGGAGTCACACATCGCCCGTGCAGATCCGCACGATGCAGCGGCATCGTCCGCCCATCCGCATCGTGGCGCCGGGCATGTGCTACCGGCGCGACCCGTTCGATGCATCGCACGCGCCGGCGTTCGAGCAGCTCGAGGGACTGGCGGTCGACGAGGGCATCACGTTCGTCGACTTGCGCGCGACGCTCGCCCGGTTCGCGCGCGGACTGTTCGGCCCGCAGACGCGTGTGCGCTTCCGTCCTTCGTTCTTCCCGTTCACGGAGCCGAGTGCGGAAGTCGATGTGAGCTGCGTCGTGTGCGGCGGCAGCGGCTGCAGCACCTGCAAGGGCACCGGCTGGGTCGAGATCATGGGCGCCGGAATGGTGGACCCGGCCGTATTCGACAATCTGGGCTACGATGCCGAGCGCTACACCGGATTCGCCTTCGGCATGGGGCCCGCGCGCATTGCATTGATGCGCTATGGCATTCCGGACATTCGCCTGCTGTACGAATCGGATGTCCGTTTCCTCGAGCAGATCACGGGACCATGAACGTCAGTTATCGCTGGCTCCGTTCGCTGCTGCCCTCGCTCGTGGAATCACCCGCGGAGATCGCCGAACGCATGGCCATGTACGGCGCGCCGGTGGATGCGGTCGTCGACGTGGGTGCTCCGCTACGCGACATCCGCATTGGCCGCGTCCTGGAAGCGAAGCGACATCCCAACGCGGACCGCCTTACGCTCTGCCGGGTCGATGCCGGTACGGGCGAACCGCTGAACGTCGTGTGTGGTGCACCCAACGTGCGTGCGGGCGCGTTCTATCCGTACGCGCCGGCCGGCGCGACGCTGCCCGGCGGACTGACGCTCGAGCGGCGCAGGATCCGGGGCGAATTGAGCAACGGCATGCTGTGCAGTGCACGCGAGCTCGAGTTGGGCCGCGATCACGAGGGCATCCTCGAGCTGCACGGCGAGTTCACACCGGGCGCGTCGTTCATCGAAGCGGTCGGACTCGACGATGCTCGCATCGAGATCGATGTCACGCCCAACCGTCCGGACCTGCTGTCGCACTGGGGCGTCGCGCGTGAGCTGGCGCGCCAGGGCGAGTCCGAGCTGATTCTGCCGCCCTTGCCGGGCCAGCCGGGCGAGCCCGGTGCATCCCTGACGTTCGTGCGCGGCCGCGGTCAGGCGAAGGCGTCCGGTGTCACGATCCAGCTCGAGGACACGCACGGCTGTCCCCGCTACATCGGCGCGGTCGTCCATGGCGTACGCGTTGCACCGTCGCCCGAGTGGCTGGCAGCACGGCTGCGCACGATCGGATTGCGCCCCATCAACAATATCGTGGATGCGACGAACTGGGTTCTGTACGAGCTGGGCCAGCCATTGCATGCGTTCGACCTGAACGCCGCGGGTGACACGATCCGCGTGCGCCGGGCGAGGCACGGTGAATCACTGGTCACCCTCGATGGCGAGTCGCGCACGCTCTCACCGGACGTGCTGGTGATTGCCGATGCGCAACGGCCGGTCGCACTGGCCGGCATCATGGGCGGCCAGCACACGGAGGTCACGGACGCGACCACCGACCTGCTGCTCGAGTGCGCACTCTTCGATCCGAAAGTCGTCCGCCTCGGTCGCCGCCGGCTGGGCATGACAACGGATGCGAGCGTTCGTTTCGAGCGCGGTGTCGATCCCGATGCGATGGAGCGTGCCGTGCGCCGCGCCATCGACCTGATCATCACGACCGCCGGCGGTACTGCGGCAGGCGATGCAGCGGTCGCAGATGCCGGCGTTGCACCCGCCCCGGTCGTCAAGCTGCGGGTGGAGCGCGTCACGCACGTGCTCGGCGTGCCGTTCGACGCCCCGCAGATCACACGTCTGCTGGAATCGCTCGGTTTCGCCGTGCTCGGTGTGACGGCGGGCACGCTCGCGGTGCAGGTGCCGGGGCACCGTCGCTATGACGTGGCGCGCGAAGTGGATCTGATCGAAGAAATCGCCCGGCGCAGAGGCTACGAGAATTTCCCCGATGAAGTGCGGCCGTTCCGTTCGAGCGCCGTGCCGGATGACGCGATGGCGCAGCTCGAGGATCGGTTGCGCGCGTGCCTCGTCGCACGCGGCTTCCTCGAGGCGCGGACCATGCCGCTCGTGCCACCGAGTGATGGCGACGTCGCGCTGCTCCATCCACTCGCGGCGACCGAGAGCCGGCTGCGCCGCGCATTGCTGCCCGGCCTCGTCCGGCGGCTGGAAACGAACTACAATCGAGGCACCCGTGACATCCGCCTGTTCGAGATCGGTACCGCGTTCGCCACCGGCGGTGCGGATGGCCGGCCGGTCGAGACGACCCGGCTCGCCGTCATCTTCACGGGTGCACGCTCGCCCGGGCACTGGACCGGCAACGCCCCGGCCTTCGATGTCTGGGACCTGCGCGGCGTGATCGAGGAAATCGCGGGCGCGCTGGGCGGTGTGGCCGAGCCGGGCCAGCCTGTGGATGCCGATGGACTGGTACCGTTCGATCCGGAGACGATCGTGCGCGCCCGGTTCCCCGGCAGCCGCACGTTCGGCGCAGGTGGGCGCGTCCCGGAGAATGCGTTGGATGCGCCCGCGTGGGCGGATCCGATCTGGGGCGCCGAATTCACGTTGTCGACGGACAGCGGCCGTGCCGCCGTAACGTTCCGGCCACTGCCCGGCCAGCCGGCGGTGGACCGCGACATCGCGCTGGTGGTCGCACGGTCGGTCCCGGCCGCCGCGCTCGAAGCAACGATCCGCGCGACAGCCGGCGATCTGCTCGAATCCGTCCGGCCGTTCGACCTCTACGAGGGGCCCGGCATTGCCGCGGGCACACGCAGTCTGGCGTTCCGGCTGCGTTTCCGCGCCGCGGACCGTACGTTGACAGTAGGTGAAGTCGATGCCCTGATGGAGCGCATTCTCGAGGCCCTTCGGAAAGAGCACGATGCCGAACGACGCTGACGACGCCCGGGCGTTGCCTGAATGGGACTGGCTCGCCATGTCGTTGCGCCGGCTGCTCGAAGAGCATGAGGCCTGGCAACGCCGCGCGGAAGCTGCCGAACGTCGGCTGCGCCAGGTCGAAGCCACCATGCAGCAGGTGTCGTCCGGGCAGATGGACCCGGTCTCGCTCGAGCGCCGCAACCGCGAGCTGGAGGAGATCAACCAGCAGCTCGAACAGCGGCTCGCGACTGCCCGCGAAACGGTGATGCGCATCATGGCTCGCCTCAAGTTCGCTGAGGAGGAAGCGTGAACGGCCCCGACCGCCGCACCGTCGTCAGCGTGCAGATCGCCGGCGACGACTACGCCATCCGCACCGACGCGAGCGAAGAGTACACGCGCGAGTGCGCCGCCTACGTCGACCGGATGGTCCGTGACATCCTCGATGGCAGCGCCATGCTGCAGCCTCACAAGGCCTCCATCCTCGCCGCCCTGGCCATTACCGATCAGCTGTTCCGCCTCCAGCGCGAATCGGCTGCGTTCCGCGAGGAAGCGGCCAGCCGCGCGAGCGGCCTGTCCGCCGAGATCGCCCGCCGGCTCGACGCCCGCGGTCTTGCCACACGTTCGTAACGGCCTCACCTTTCCGCCCGGCGGCGAAAGCTGCGCCGCCGAAAGGGTTGCGGTCGTTGACAATCGCACGCGAACGTCGCCTGCCCGAGGCGCCATCGGCGCCTTTCTGGAGAGCGCATGAATACTCCGATGCTGATCGGCGTGGTTGCCGGCGGCGTCGGACTCCTCGTCGGCCTGGTGCTGGGCTGGGGCCTCTTACAGTTACGCCTCAAGCGCTACAAGGCCGACGCAGAGTCCGTCGCACAGGGCATCCGCCAGGGAGCTGAAACGGACGCCGAGCGACTCCGCCGCGCCGCGGAGCTTGCCGGCAAGGAAGTCGCACTCAAGGCGAGGGAAGACTGGGAGCGGGAGGAGAACCGGCGCCGCGAAGAAATCGATCGGGCCGAGGGCCGCCTGGATGAGCGGCGCACATCGCTCGATCGGAAGTTCGACATCCTGAACGAGAAGGAGCGCGCTCTCGGCGATCGCGAGACCACGATCGACGCGCGCGCGGCCGACGTCGCGCAGCAGGCGGCCGAGACCGGTCGCTTGCAGCACGAGGTTCGGCTGCGGCTCGAGGCGCTCGCCGGGATGACCTCCGAAGAGGCACGCAAGCGGCTCATCCAGGAACTGGAGGAGGAGGCGCGCGCGAAAGCTGCCAACCTCATTCGCGAGATCAAGGAAAACGCGAAGCGCGAAGCCGAGCGCGAGGCCAAGAACATCCTCGCGTTTGCCATTCAGCGCATTGCCGCGGATCACACCGCGGAGAGCACGGTCTCCGTCGTCAGCCTGCCGTCCGATGAGATGAAGGGTCGCATCATCGGCAGGGAAGGCCGCAACATCCGCGCGTTCGAGCAGGCGACCGGCATCGATGTGATCATCGATGACACGCCGGAGGCGGTGATTCTCTCCGGCTTCGATCCGATCCGCCGCGAAGTGGCGAGGCTGTCGCTCGAGAAGCTGGTGGCCGACGGCCGCATCCATCCCGGCCGCATCGAAGAGGTCGTCGAGCGCAGCCGCAAGGAAGTCGACGAGGGAATGCTGCAGCAGGCCGAGGAAGTGTGCTATCAGCTGGGCGTGCACGGTATTCATCACGAGCTGCTGAAGGTGCTCGGCCGTCTCAAGTTCCGCACATCGTACGGCCAGAATCAGCTGCTGCACGCGCGCGAGGTTGCGCTGCTGGCGGGCAACATGGCGGGTGAGCTGGGTCTCAACGCGACGATGGCCAGGCGCATGGGCCTGCTGCACGACGTGGGCAAGGGGCTGACGCACGAGCATGAAGGCACGCACGTCGAGCTGGGCTGGAACCTGTGCCGGAAATACAACGAACCCGACCAGGTACTCAACGCCATCAAGGCGCATCACGACGAAGAGCCGCACCGCTATCCGGAGACGTTCCTCGTCACGGCGGCCGATGCCGTGAGTGGTGCGCGGCCGGGCGCGCGCCGCGAGATGTTCGAGACCTACGTCAAGCGACTCGAGAAGCTGGAAGAGATCGCCAACGGTTTCGCCGGCGTGGAACGGTGTTTCGCGATCCAGGCCGGTCGCGAAGTACGCGTGATGGTGAACCCGGAGTCGGTCGACGACGCGCGCATGGCCGAGCTGTCCGACCAGATCGCGCGCAGGCTGGAAGACGAACTGCAGTATCCGGGTCAGATCAAGGTCGTCGTGATCCGTGAAACGCGCGCCGTCGACTTCGCACGATGAGAATGGCGAAAATCATCAGTGGTCATGCAATCTCGGAGTCGATGCGCGCGGAGCTTGCCGCTGATGCCGCGTCGTTCCATGCGGCGACCGGCAGCAGCCCCTGCCTTGCCGTCGTGCTCGTGGGCGAAGACGCCGCGAGCCAGGTCTACGTGAGAATGAAGGGCAAGGCGGCGGAGAAGGCGGGGTATGCGTCGCGCACGATCGTGCTGGCGCAGACCACGCCCGAAGACGAGCTGCTCGGCGTCGTCGATGGGCTCAACGCGGACCCGGACGTGCACGGTATTCTCGTGCAGCTGCCCGTGCCGAAGCACATCGACACGCAGAAAGTGCTGCGCAGCATCGATCCGGCGAAGGATGTCGACGGCTTCCACCCCATGAATGCGGGCGCGCTCGCGAGTGGTGATCTCACGGTTCTCGCGCCCTGCACGCCGGCCGGCATCATCGAGATGCTGATGCGCTCGGGCTACGATCCGAAGGGCAGACACGTCGTGGTCGTGGGCCGCTCCACCATCGTCGGGCGGCCGGTCGCGCTGCTGTTGCTGCGCGATACGCCGGGCGGCAATGCGACGGTGACAGTGGCCCATTCGCGCTCGACCGACCTGGCGGCGATCACGCGCCAGGCGGACATCCTGATTGCCGCGATCGGCCGCCCCGCGATGACCACGCGCGATATGGTGAAGCCCGGCGTCGTCGTCATCGATGTCGGTGTGAACCGTGTCGAGGATGCGGAGTCGGAACGCGGCTATCGCCTGGTCGGCGACGTTGATTACGACGATGTCGCTGAAGTCGCCGAAGCGATTTCGCCGGTGCCGGGCGGTGTCGGCCCCATGACCATCACGATGCTGCTCGCCAATACGCTGGAAGCGGCGAAACGACAGCACGCGATGCGGCCGGCGTCGTCGTCGCGTGCAGGGCGAGCCGTGTCCGCGGCCGGTGGATGAGCGGCGAACGCCATCCCGATGCCGGCGGAAGATCCCCCGACAGACCGTCTGCGCGCGGCGGCCCCGGCTGGCTGCGGGGTGCACGACCGAAAGCCTACACCGTTGCCGCCGTCAACATCCTCGCCCGTGAGGTGCTGGAAGGCAGCCTTCCACCGATCTGGGTGCAAGGTGAAGTGACCGGCTGGAAACGGCATGTTTCCGGACATTGCTACTTCACCCTGCGCGATCGCTCGGCACGACTGCGTGCGGTCATGTGGCGCTCGGACGCGCAGCGTCTGCCGGCCGATCCCGATGAGGGCATGGAGGTTCGAGCGCTCGGTCGTCTCACGATCTACGAGAAGAGCGGCGAGTACCAGATCCAGGTCAATGAGCTGGACAGCATGCGCGAGGGCGGGCTCTGGCGCGTCGCCTTCGAGAAACTGCGTGCGAAGCTGGAAGCCGAAGACCTCCTGGCACAGGAGCGCAAGCGGCCACTGCCGCGCTATCCGGCAGTCGTCGGTGTCGTGACGTCACCGGTCGGCGCCGCATTGCAGGACATTCTGCGCGTGATCGAGACGCGTGCTCCATGGACCCGTGTGCTGCTGTCACCGGCGAAGGTTCAGGGCGATGGCGCCGGCTCCGACGTCGCCCGCGCGATCCGCCTCCTGGCACGCTCCGGCGTGGCGGACGTCATCATCGTCGGCCGTGGTGGTGGCTCGGTCGAGGATCTCTGGGCGTTCAACGAGGAAACCGTCGCTCGAGCGATTGTGAACAGCCCTGTTCCGGTGATCAGCGCGGTGGGTCACGAGGTCGACTTCACGATTGCCGACCTGGTCGCGGACTGGCGTGCGCCCACTCCTTCCGCGGCCGCCGAGCATGCCGTTCCGGACCGGCGCGCCATCGAGCGCGACCTGCGCTCGCTGGCCACGCGCATGGCTTCCGGACTCGACCGCTGGGTGCAGTCGCGGCGTCAGCGTTCGAGCCGATCGCGTGAAACGCTCACCGAGGCAGTCACGTGGATGGTGCAGTCGCGGCGCGACGCCGCGGCCACACTGGGCGACCGGCTGGACGCGTTGTCGCCACTGGGTGCATTGCGGCGGGGGTTCGCAGTGCCACGCGACGAGGCGAAGCGCGTGCTGCGAAGCGTCCATGATTTCCGGCCCGGCATGCGTGTCGACCTGCGCATCGCCGATGGCGTCGTCGACTGCCGTGTCGAGGACCTGCGCGAGGAGCCCCTGTGACTGCGGGCACCACGACGCTCGAACAGCGGTTGGGCCGCATTGAGGCGATCGTCGCACGGCTGGAGAGCGACCGCCTCGAGCTGGAAGAGGCGATGGCGCTGTTCGAAGAGGGCGTGGCGCACCTGCGCGAAGTCGACCAGCTCCTGCGTGAAGCGGAGCTGCGCATCGAGCGATTGATTGCCGGACCGGCCGGGTCCGTGACCAGCGAGCCACTGCCGGACGCGACTTCGGGCGGGCCGCCGCGGGAGCCTGCGTGACGGCAGCCATGGGAACGGCACCGGGTGCGACGGCGAGGGCCGTGCTGGCCCGCGACCAGCCGGTGGTGGACGCCGCTCTCGCCCGCGTGCTGGCTGCGCGTGGTCAGCGTATCGCACCGGCCCACGTCGCCGCCATCCGCTATGCGCTGGAGGCAGGCGGCAAGCGGCTGCGGCCCATCCTCTGCATCAGTACATACCGGGCATTGCGCGGCCGCGACCAGCCGTGCGCCTGGGATGCGGCGAGCGCGCTCGAGATCATTCACACGTACTCACTCGTCCATGATGACCTGCCCTGCATGGACGATGATGACCTGCGGCGAGGCCGGCCGACCACCCACCGGGTCCACGGCGAAGCGACGGCAGCCGTGGCCGGCGGGGTGATGATTCCCCTGGCGTGCTCGGTCCTGGAACAGGCCACGATCGGTCTGGGTTTCACCCCGCTCGAACGGCTCAGGGCTGTACGGGAGCTGACGGCCGCGTCGGGCGCTGCGGGCATGGTGGGTGGCCAGGTGCTCGACCTCGC
>Ga0302046_10002194_pt1 | contig 18243 bp, 11 predicted proteins | sample RVTome_11_FD_200261 | JGI IMG/M metagenome (GOLD analysis project Ga0302046, IMG submission 200261) | Soil microbial communities from uranium-contaminated site in the Upper Colorado River Basin, Wyoming, United States - RVT147D111 (version 2) ...
TTCTCGACCACCGCGTTGCCGGCGCGCGCGATGGCGCGGATCGCGGTCGGCGCGGTATAGAAGATGTTGATCCCGAGGTCGTCGACCAGGCGCCAGTAGCGCCCGGAGTCGGGGTAGGTCGGGATCGACTCGAACATCACCGTGGTCGCGCCGTTGGCGAGCGGACCGTAGACGATGTAGCTGTGCCCGGTCACCCAGCCGACGTCGGCCGCGCAGCAGTAGACGTCGCCCGGCTTCCAGTCGAACACCAGCTCGTGGCTGTAGGCCGCGAACACCAGATACCCGCCGGTCGTGTGCAGCACCCCCTTCGGCTTGCCGGTCGAGCCCGAGGTGTAGAGGACGTAGAGCGGCGATTCGGCGTCCATCCACTCGACCGGGCAGTGCGGGCGCTGGCGCGCCATCTCCTCGTCGAGCCAGACGTCGCGCCCGGGCTGCATTTCCACCTCGGCGCCGGTGCGCCGCGCGACCAGCACCCGCTCGACCAGCGCCAGCCCTTCGACCGCGCGGTCGCAGGTGTGCTTGAGCGGGATCCGCTTGCCGCCCCGCAGGCCCTCGTCGGCGGTGACCACGACCTTGCAGCCGGCGTCGAGGATGCGCTCGCGCAGCGAGTTCGCCGAGAAGCCGGCGAACACCACCGAGTGGACGGCGCCGAGGCGCGCGCAGGCGAGCATGGTGTAAGCCAGCTCGGGGATCATCGGCAGGTAGACGGCGACCCGGTCGCCGCGGCGGACGCCGTGGGCGATGAGCGCGTTGGCGACCCGGCAGACGTTGCGCTCCAGCTCCCGGTAGGTGATCTCCCGGTACTCCCCCGGCTCGTCGGCGGCCCACACGATCGCGACGTCGTCCGGCCGCACCGCGGCGTGGCGGTCGACGCAGTTGTAGCAGGCGTTGAGCCGCCCGCCGGCGAACCACGAGAACGTCACCTCGCGGAAGTCCCACTCGCCGACCCGGTTGAAGGGGTGGAACCAGTCGAGCCGCTCCGCCTGCCGCCCCCAGAAGCCCTCGGGGTCCTCGATCGACTCGCGGTATAGCTCCTGATAGTCCTCGAGCGACGCGATCTTGGCACCGCGGGCGATGTGTTCCTTGACTGGGATCATCGGCTCCTCCCTCCACTCCCGGAAAGGAGGGAGAATCATACCGCGACGCGACCGGACCACTGGCAAGGAGGGACCGGTCGAGGGCACTTCCTCCGGGCAGCTCCAAGCCAACGCATGGGAGACCTTGGGAGCGCACTGAGCGTCCGGCGGGATGCGAGGCGCAGGCGCGACAGCCCACGGAGTCTACGAATCCGAGCGCAGGTGCTCCGGGTCCTACTCCTACTGCGCAAGCTGCTCGAACGCACCCTCGGCCACCCACCCGAGCGGATCGGGGAACTCACCCTCCTCGACTGGGACCGAGGTCCGGCCACGTTATCCGCTCGGCCGCTCGGCGAGACCCGCCGAGAATCGGCGTCGTGAGGACAGAGCCGCTACGCGCTCGGCAGGACAGCGATTGTCAACGACCTGCTGGAGCGTGGGTCCGCTCGTTCGCCTCGCACATGGGCGCGCCCTATAGAGGATCCGTAAGGAGTCTGCCCTGGAAGACAAGATTGAAGAACAGACCGGCGAACATAGCGAAGCAGGCCGTATAGAGCTGCACACCTGGAAAAAAGTACCATTCAAACTGAAGGGCCTTTGGAATGACACTGACCGCTGGAAACGGTGGCTCAACGGCATACATCACGCGGATCCCGGGCTCAGTGCCGCTGGTCAGGAAGGACCCCGGGAGTCCCCATTGGAGCTGCTCAAGGGCGAGAAACCGTGCTCGTGTCTGGTCCAAGACCGTATGCCTTGCCGATTCAGCGGAGGCGCGAACCCACGGCGTCTCCTGCGTCTCGTTCTCCAGCGGCGGAAGGCCGCCGTAGCGGACAGCATGTGCCTCAAATTCCCGGCTGGTCAGAACTCCTGAATACTCCAAGTACCGGGGCATGATGAAGTTCGTCGCGAAGAACCCGACACCGAAGGAGATCAGGAACGACACCGCGACGAGTCGGACGGCACGCTCCAGAGCCCGCCCGGGAGCACTGATCTGGCTGTTCACTTCCACCGTGGTGAAGATCAACGAGAGCGTCACCAGCGGCACCGCGACCAGTACTATGCGCGTCCAGTCTACCAAGACGTTGGCCTTCACCACCTCCTCGGTCGTGATCATCAGGGTCCATGCCGCGGCCACCGCGAAGAACATCCGTGGCACCGCGAGCCGCAGAACGCCGAGCGCCAAGATAGCGCCTGCGCGGTAAAGGCTAACGACGAGTAGAATGGCAACTGGGATGAACGGCAGGCAAAGGAGTACTCCGAAAGCTTCGCGCCGCGCCTGCCACCCACCGGGCGTGTTGAAAGCACCTAGATCGGCGAGAATGTAGACTGCCGCAAGCGCCACCATGACGAGGCCGATACTCCAGCTAGCCGGATACGAGGGCAAGGGAGCCTTGAGTCCGAACGCTGGGCGGTTCCTCCTGCGAAGCGCTGCCCAGCACACTCCCGCGAGGGCTATGGAGCCGACAACGAGAGGGGTTACCATGTCGGCCGCTGGTAGATCCTTCCATCGCACGCCCCAGAAAGCCGCGTAGAGGATTGCGACGAGCGGGGCCGCCGCCAAAGCGATGGGAAGGAGGCTCGGGAGTTTAGTAACCCACCTAATCACCCCCGCAACCCGACCGGGCTGAATCGACGCCTGCGCCACAATCCACAGGAAAGCTGCATCCATGTCGTATCGCCGCAAGAACCACGCCGCAAGCCCATGGACTCTTCGCGACAGATCGATCCTCGCCTGCGGTTCGGCTGCGGTCGCCTCGATGCTGTTCGCTCCTCCGTTCTCGATCCGCCGGGCCATCTCAATGATGTGCTTCCAGGAGCACGAGTCTCGCTTGCCTGGCCAGAAAACTACGTAGCGCACTTCGTCTTCGATCTCCGGCAGGAACCACCCTGATCGCAGCAGAGCCGATGCGGATGGATCTAGGCAGTGGCGAAGCCACACGGTAGCTCGCTTCTTCAGAGCCGAGAACTGGAGGCGACGGGCTGGACACAGTGTCCTGCCGGCGTCGTGCCGGGCTGGCTCCTCCTCTTGTTCGAGGCGACTCCTGATCCAGAAATACTCGATTTTGTCCATCAGAGCGGCGACCTGAGGCGAGCTCCGAAGCGCCCGTCTGATCCGCTCTCTATGCTCGCCGAACACCGTGGAATGTTCGAGATCGAATAGGAAGTCGAGGACGAGGCGTCGCAGAGGAATCCTGCCCTCACCCCCTGGAGCAGAAGCATCAAAACAGGGCTGAGCGAGAACCGCATAGCCCGTCTCCGGTGGCCTGACCTGGAGATCGGGGGCTCGATCGGATGCCTCAACCCGCCGGCTGGACGGTTCGCTAGGCCACCAGCCCGTGCAGGCTGTTGCGATCTCTGCGGCGAGACCATTCGTCGTCGAGCCTGCCCTCTCGAGTGGAAGCCGCAAGACAAGACGATCGGCAATCCGTCTCTCGTCGCCCAGCCGTCCAAGAAACACAAAGTCGACCGTCGATCCGGAGATGAGTGCGTAAAGGGGACTACCCGACGCTCCCCTGTCGCTTCCTTGCGCGCAGGTATAATCGTATAGAGCTTCGCGAGCAGGACCCTCCGGAGACCCTGGCCTGCGAGGCGTGAAGAAGTAGCCGGCACCCATGTTCAGGAAGACTGAGCGACTACGCCGATGGCGGTCTGAAGCCTCGTCTCGAGGTCATTCCAGTGCTTTAGCTCGGGCGACGCCGTGGGTTGCTTGAGGAGAGCGCTCACCAGCAGGAGCCGGTCGAGGGCCTCAAGCGGCCTGAGGGTCCCTCCCCACCCGAGATAGCGCAGGACCGACTCGAGGTGATCCAGGATGTCAGCGAGGTGGTCGCCCTGCCTCGTCTGAAGTATGTGGGCCGCCAAGCGACTACCGGCAACCGCATCGCTCTTGACCTGATCGTAGGACTCCCGCTTGCGGGAGACGAGAGCATATAGAGACCTGGCCCATAGCCGCCAGTGGTCAGGGCCTGACTCCTGCTCCAAGGCCTGTGCTATCGCGAGGCCCGCGATGAAGAGTTTCTCAAGATCAGCAACCTCGAGCCTCGCCCGGTCTCGTATGGCCTCGACCAGATCCCAGACGCGAAAGCGGAAAAGTGCCGGAGTACACACAGGGTCCGCTCCGGCGACCATAGTGAGATTGCGCTCGATATTACCGAGCCGGCCACTCTGGAGCTCAGCGAGGAAGACTGTAGGGAAAGACGAGACTGGAAGGACCCAGTAGCCGCCGAGCGTCCCCGACCGCCCAGCGCCGGCGTCCGTGTCGGCAAGTTTGCTAAGCACATCGATTCCACGCCACCTCCTGCCTTCCTCATCCTTCTTCTCGAGTAGGTAGTCCAGGAGAATGATATCCACCGGCTTCCGACCATTTGGCGCATCGATTTCGAGCCGTTTGACGCCACTCGCATAGGACTCGCACCATTCGAAGCAATCCCCATCCTCGCAGTCGATACCCAGTTCAGTGCGAATGACGCATCCCTTACTGAGCTTTGTGTCGACGGCCGTGCCATAAGCACTGCGTAGTCCCTTCGCCGCGTAGTCGTCGACCAGGAGATACCGCGGCGAGAGCCCCGAGAGCTGCTTCTGAAGTTCCGCCGCATTCTGGGCTCTCTCGGTCTCGCTATGGAAACCATGTAGAGCAACAAAATCTCCATGGTTCCCCTCTTCGGGCGAGCGCAGCAAGTACAGTTCGCGGAGCGATCGCACCGAAAACTCGAGAAACTCCACCGCGACCGCGAGGGAGTAACGCCCCGCCTCGTAGAGCTGCTCGCACTCCTTGATCCGAGCACAAATGCGGCCTAGCCCTTCAGGCTCGAAAAGCGCCACATACCTGTGCCAGATACTGCTATCGAGAAACAAGAGGTCGGCGTCGTCGACGGCTTCGATGCTCCGACTGTCTGGCAGAGCGAAGACGCCGACGAAGACTATGGGCACCGAGTAAGCCGCCAGCCGCGCGATGAGAGCGCAATCCCCAAGTCGCTCAATGTCAGCAGGCTGACGCGCGATCCCGCGCAGATCCCTGAACAACAGAGGATGACCGCTCCACTCGCCGTCTTCTGCCGGGCTGGAAGCAAACCGCTCCCTGCTCCTCGAGAGCCATCTGAGCTCCTCGCGATCCACCTCTTGAACGATCAGGAGAAAGGGGGGCTTCTCCTGAGGTTCGGCTGCGGCCACGCGATCAGCCTCGGCGTGCGCCCTCACATGTCCGAACTCATCTGCCCGCTGCCTCAACCGCCTGAGGATGTCGGACACCGATTGACACTCAAACCGGATTCCGTTCGCCGGTAGTACCTCTGCGAGAGCCCTGCAGAGCGGTGGTCGGGCGTTGATAAGAACTTCGGCCATGGATCGCACCCCTTTGTCACATCATGGACCTCACGGCGTGACCTCGATAGTACTCCTCGAGGGAGCCGACGGCGTAGGTGCAGATCGTCTCACTTCCGGGTGACATCGGGCCGCGCGAGTGGATGCATAGGTGTCTGGCCCGGGCGACGACGCAAGCGCCCTTGGCGTCCAGGCCGCTCATGAGCTGCTGCGCGATCTCCCGGATCAGGTCTTCCTGGAGCTGAAGACGTCGAGATAGAACGCGGACGAGCCGCGCGATCTTGCCGAGGCCAGTAATCACGCAATTCGGTTCATACGCGACATCGATCGTGCCGTGAAAGGGCAGAAAGTGGTGTCCGCAGATCGACGTGAAGTGGATGCCTCGCTCGACCACAATCCCAGGGTAGCTCTCCACTCGCTCGACTTCGTTAAGGACTTTCGCGGGATCGGTGCTGTATCCCGAGAGCAACTCGGCGTAGGACAGCCGGATGCGCTCCTCGGAAACTCCGAGGGTCTCAAGTGCCCTGCGGTCGTCGAGGAAGCTAGCGGCCCAGGAGGCGATCGTCCCCTCACTCTCGTCCGCCGCCGAATGAAATGGACTGCGGAAGAACGCCTGGGTCACCAACCACAGGTACGGTTTATCGAACTCGCTCGTCGGGGGATGCGAGTGGTAAATCTGGGGACCGAAGATTGCCAGAGACCCCGGCTGCCTCTGCTCGACGTTTCCGCTCTTCGTTTCCATGATGAAGACTGGCGCCCGGCCGTTGTTCCAACTGATCGGCAACGACAAGCTGACGGAGGTCAAGGCCTGCTTCTGCCCTCGCTTCTCGATGACGTCGAAGCCCTTCTCGTAGTCCACGTGCCGCGAATGGCCTGAGGCCTTAGGAGTCAGCTCGCGGAGCTGAAAGGCGTGCGTTCTGAGCGTGCCCGGGAAGATCCGTCGTAGGAAAGCGTCTATCTCAGCCCGCAGCTCACCGAGCAGCGGAATCTGGCGGTCGGCCTCCGTGATGTTGAGCTCGTTGTCGCCGTAACCTGTCCGGCTCGTACGATACACCTTGTCGAGATCTACCCCCGAGGAGTAGACTTGCCCCTCGATGTGTTGGCGAGCCTCCGGCGTCAGGAAGTCTTCGATTACGATGGCGCCGTCGAGGACTGGCACCCGTCCAATCTCCGGGACCTCATGTTGGACGAGCAGTGCAGCCAAACGCTCCCGCACGTCGTCAGCAGTGATCTGCGGGCTGATAAATCGCAGCATTCTCTCTCCTCGTACCAGCTAGTTTCGCGCGAGTGCTTCTGTTCTCAGGCGACGTTCCAGGGTCGCCCGCTCTCTCGTTTTTAGCGCCGGGCCTTCGGCCGTCGCCTTTCCATCGCCTTCTCGTAGGCCGCGCGGAGAAGGGGGTCCCTGTCCCAGGCGCCGACCGCGTCCGAGGAGAGGTGGCGGAGCTTGATGATCAGATCGTAGGCCTTGGTGGCCGCCAGGCTGGACGCCCCGGTTGCGAGAACCAGGGCCGGGTGGATAAGGAGCTTGCCCTCCGGTGCGTCCTGGGTGTGGCGGACTTGCGTCCGCAGGGCCGCTCCGAGGTATCGGGCCATGAGATCTGCATATGTCTTCTCCAGCCGCGGGAGCTGCCCCATCAACTCTTGAGGCTCGAGATCGCCGAAATTGAATCTCGACAGGGCATCGATCAGCGGCTCCAGCCCGCCTCTGTCGGCTGCCCCGCCAGCGGTGGCTCGAAGCAGCGCGCTCTCGCCGCGTGGTGGCTCCTCAAGTCGGGGCAGATGTCCGGCCATGAGGTGCTCCACGTCGGCGTGATTCCGCACGGCCTCGAAGAGACAGGTGCGGAGTTGGCGGACGTTTCCCGGCCAGGGGTGAGCCTGCAACCTGTCCAGCGCCTCGGGCGAGATCTCCCGTTCCATGCCCCCGCAGGCCCTCTCCGCGTCCCGCACGAAACGCTCCGCGAGACGAGGGATATCGCTGAATCGCTCTCGGAGGGGTGGCAGCGTAATCGTACCGCCCTCGCGCAACCGATCCAGCAGGTCGGCCCGAAAACTCCCCCGCTCTGCCCGCGCTTCGACCGGTTCGTTGGTTGCGGAGAGGACCCGCACGGTGACCGTTCGTCCAGACCGACCGCCCACGGGGGTCACCTCCCCGCTATCCAAGGCGCGAAGCAGCCCCGATTGCACGTCGGGGGGCAAGCTGCCGATCTCGTCCAAGAACAGGTCGCCCCCGTCGGCTTCTACCAGACAACCGGTCCGATCGCTATCCGCCCCCGTGAACGCTCCCCGCACGTGTCCGAACAACTCGGATGCGAAGAGATTGGGGTTGAGCGTTGCGGCATTCACCACAACAAACGGACGCCCCCCCTTCCCTGCCGACTGTTGATGGAGATACCGCGCCAAGAGCTCTTTCCCCGATCCACGCTCACCGCGAACCAGGACGTGTCGGTTCGACGTCGCCGCCCTTCTCGCGTCGCGCAGGGCTAGCAACACCGGCAGCGAGCCACCGAGGATCTCCCCATCCCCGTCCGGAATCAGGCCATGCCGCCAGATGTACTCGCGCAGGCGCTTCGGACTCTCCGCGCCGCTCCGAGGCACAAACCCCAGAGCTCCAGCAGCCGCGAACTCGCGGCTCACTTCCTCGCGCTCCTTGCTTGACAAGATGACGACCGGCAAGGTAGGCCAGCGGGCGTGCACCTGCCGCAGCAGGGTGAGACCGAAGTAAGCCCTCGGGTCGTCGTCCTGCGGCCGCCCTTCTGGCATCCCCGGGCACCGCGCGTCGCTCGCGGGCGTCACCCTCCCGGTGTAGAAGCACAGGTCCAAGAGAACCAGCGCCCACCGCCTCGCCGAGTCGCTGGTCTCCCAGCCGTCGCCGATCACACCGAGACTTCCCTCGAGATCGTTCTCGACGACATCGCCGACAGACGCTGCGATCGGCGTTTGCCCGCGGGCGAACATCACTTCGGCGGTGGGGTGGCGCACGCGCTGCCCGCCGCTCTCGCCACCTTCGTCGCCTGTCACATCGCGAAGGAGGAACTGGCCGCACAAGTTAGCGCGATCCTCGTTCCGTCCGCCCGGGAGCCGGCGCCCGAACAAGTCATCGACGACCAGTAGTCGAGGCAGCCGCTCGCTCATACCACCCGGATCTCGCTCGGAAACTTTGAGATGCACCGCGCCAGTTGCTCGCACCGGGTCCTGAACTCCGCAACTGCTCTCGCCAAGTCCGATGACCGGTCACGCGAATTGGATCCCTCGCGTGGGAAAAATCGCTTGAGCGCGAAGAACGCCCGATCGGCGCTCTCTATAGCTTCGCGCGCAGCGAAAACCAACTCCTTCACCCGATAGCGCTCCAGCCAGAGCGAGTGGATCAGGTCCGGCAGCCATGCCCTCGTCTTCGTATCGCAGTGAGATAGAGGCGGATCGGCGAAAAGCCGAATCGGCGACATCTCCCTCTCGAATCGGTCGATCAAACCCGACAGGTCCTCTCGTCTCTGCGGCCAGTCCCGGAGACCACCCGGCACGAACGCTGCCTCGAACCGCTCGTCCTCCACATCACCATTGCAGATATTCTCCCACTTCCCGAGTGCGAGGATAAACTGGTTCTGGAGCCAGTCATGATTCACACCGCTGCGCTCCCGCTGCCACGCGGGATAGATGCCGTCACCGACCATGGAACCTCCTGCGGAGGGCCTCGAGACAGCCCTCGATCTGCGGGCGCTCAAGACGCGCCGCACCGGCCTCGAACATCGTCTCAACGAACTCCCGAACCTTCTCCCAGTCGCCGTCGCCCTCCGTCTCCCTACCCCACTCGACGCGCATACTTTCAAGACAAGTTTCCTTTGCCCCCAGAACACTCCTCCACCACTCAGGTGTACCTGCCCCTTCTCGGACGTCCGCCAGCTTGGCCTGACATACCACCGCAATCGTCGTAAGGGTCGGCATTCCCGCCGCGCGCCGCAGCACCGGCGGCAGGTCCTCCTCCTTCTCGTGCGGCGCACCTCGTTCCACCCACTCGATCATCTGGCTGGCCTCAAACGGCGTGATCGGCCTTTCTGCCGTAACGCTCCGCCAGATCCAAGTCTCCCCACTACCAACGACCTCGGGCCTGAAGTCCGTGGTGAAAAGAACGTCTGCCTCCCGAGCGTCACCCGAATGACTCACGGTGAGCACCGCCGCCTCCCGGTCTTCCTCTGAAATCGTGTACTCCTGGACATCGCCGCCCCTCTCCAGCCGAAAGCCCCCCAATGCTTGGCGATCGATCAAGACCGCTTGCACTCGTTCCTGCGATACGAAGGCTCTCGCGTCCTTCTCCGCCCGGACCTTGTTCCGATCGATCAACAGAATCCGGCTCATTGTCTCGCCCGCAACTTCCATTCCACAAACCCGAATTTCGTTTGGTCTAGCTTCTGACCGCAAGGCGATACAACGATCTCGCTGGGTAAGTGGCCTTCAGCGGCAGCGGCAGCAAGCTCTCTATAATCTCTGATGAACTGCGTTGTGTAGCCACCTTTGTCTTGGGACAACAGGCATGACCACAGCGCCCGCCGCTTGCTAGGCGAAGAAGGGATAAGGCATGGAAAATCGAGAACCAGCCAAAGCCCATTCTCTTCCAACGATATCTCCTTTATCTTCAACTCTCTGTTCTCATCGTAAAAGAGTTCGGAAAACAGGCGTACAAGAAGATGGAGCGCAATCCTCCGGTCAACCTCAAACGGGGCGTTCTCTGCCACAATGGGGCTGCGCAGCCCCCAAACCCGCTCCTTCACGAGAGCATTGAGCTGTTCGGGTGCAACCCCTCGATGCTTCAGGTACGCCAGTATTAGGAGGAAAACACCACCAAGTGTTAGCCTTCTTTTGTCACGTCGTTCACCCTTTTCAGCTCCATCTGGTGCAGTCCCCCTGGGGCTCACTACTGCAGTACATCCAAAAAAATGCTTCAATTCTTCCCACAGCGCAGGTCTCGTGTTAATGTCCATCCAGAACTCATCCGACAGCCCTGTAATCGCCCTCAAATGGTCCATCACGGGCTTAATATGATCATCAAACCCATTCCGGCACCATGTGTGTCCGGGCGTGCCCCCTGGCGCGAACCACTCCGGAGTGTTGTGGGGCTGCTTCTGTGGCCACAGGCGGCGTACCCAGTCCCGTTCGTCGCCCGTCAGGGCTTCAGTTGCCATACTTGAGCTGACGCCGAGACTCATGCCGATTCCGGCGAGCAGGCTCCACGGGTTGTAGATCCAGGATTGGAAAGCGGCCGCCGCGTGCGGGTCCACAGCGTTCGTCGGGCTTAATGCCTTGAACGCATCTGCCGACAGGTCTCCCACGATCGTCGCGAAGCCGTAGGAGATGGGGTTCAGCTGAAGGTCGCCCGGGGCCCGGCTCGCATGGAGGGTCGCCACGATCAGCTGCGAGCACCATGGGCGATACGCACGGAGCAGGGTCTCTAGCGGAAGATACGCTGCACGACTCCCCAGGACGATCCGCCGGCGCCTCCTCTCCGCTAAGCAGCTCTCCGTCCCGCACTTCACCGAACTACTGACGCATGTCAGGAAGAGGTCAATTTGTTCGGAGGTCGCTCTGTTGAGCGGTACAGACTCCTTACTGCACCAATCTGCAACCGTGCGGTAGATGCCCTCTGCCTCGAAGCAGCCTTCGGCAGAACACGATGACCGCTCTTTCCTCTTTTCGAGATTGGGGCTCCGAGCGCCCTGCCCTAGTCGCAACCAATGAACCAGCGACCTCCAGCGCGGCGTGAGCAGATAGACATTGTCAGTCGCCTTCACTGCCAAGCCCGTGAAGCTGAGCAATTCGCTCGACGAGGCGTTTCTCCACTGGAAGCTTGGCGGGTTCTCTTGGTAATGCGGGATTTGGGGTCCTGACTGATCTGCAAGTAACCAGAGGAGGGAAAAGAACGTCAATTCCGCATCATGAACGAGGAGGATTCCAGCCCTTCCACTCGCGACGGTGTGCGCCCACTCATCTCGGATGGTCTGGGTCAGATCGTCGTGGATTTTGGGACCGGCGAAGAGATCGAGACGATCCAAAACCTGCTTGAAGGTCGCGAGGGTGTTTTCAGATTGCGCGACGAGGCTCCTGGTCACCTCTCGGTGGTCATGGCGCGAGTTCTTGCGTCTGGCGGGTCGCCCCGCACCGGTCGGCTCATACTCGAAGACAAAGTTCCACCAAGACTCGGTGAGGCTGCGAAGGAATTCGTCACCCGGATAGACCGGTAGGCCCTTCACCCCCTGACCCTGAAATATGCCCTTGACCTGCGTGAAGTACTCCCACTGGATCAATCGATACAATTTCGCCGCGTTTTGAAGCCAAACGGCTAACCTTCGGTCGCGTTCTTCCTTTCCATGCTCAAGAGCGTCGGCGAACTCGCCGACCAGCGCAACTGCCTGACTGGCATCACCTGGAGCCGGAGAAGACTGAAGGAAAGGCGAGAGCCCGCCGAGATCACCTTGAGGGTTGTGGTCCAGCGTACGCCACCACGTTACGATCGCTTCATGGAGCTCACTGGGCGAACGCGTTTCGAAGAAGTACTGGCCCCTGAGCCGCTCCACGAGATCCTGATGAGACAGCAAGAACTCCATATAGTCGTCTGACTCTTCATGGTGGACAAGCTGGAGCGCCAGTTCCGCGGCCAGGTCTGGCTGTGACTCCCGCAGGGCAAGAAAGAGCGCTTTGCTAGCAACGACGACTTGCGCCCCTGAACCCTCGGTCCGAGCGATCAGCATGTCCTTGGCGATCAGGACGAGAAAGACTATGGCAGCAGCAGCAGCCGTCGAGGCAGCATTCGTGACGTCAGCAGACCGCAAGGCGACAAGTCGCTGGATTTCTTCAGAGATCGCGTTCAAGTGACGCTGGTCGCTTCGCACTTCTCCGCGAAGCTTGCTCATATATCGAGCCCGGGAAAGATCGCGGAAGAGCTCGCTACCGAGCGTCCCGTTCGCGACCTCAGCCGAGAGCCTACCTTGACTCCCCAAAAGGTCTAGCACTTGCTTGGCTGCGAGGTCGGCGATGTCTCGTGCCACGGTCAATCGTTTCCTTTGAAGGAGACCGTCAGTTGACGCCCCGCACTCCCTGGACAACCCAGTCGAATGCGAGGATCTGCTCAATCGTCAAGGCGCTGCCTTCGGGCACGCGGAGTGTGCCCTTGCTGTCGGTGATCGGACCTGCGAAGACGTCGAGCTCTCCGTGCGCCATGCGGCCCTGGAGCTCCGCCGCCTGTGCGCGGGCTTCCGCAGAGACCGCCGGGCCGAACGGCGCGAGCGCCGCGTACCCTTCACGGAACCCGCCGGAAATGTGTCGGCTCTCCCAAGTGCCGTCGATCACTGAACGTGCCACGTCTTGATAGAGCTTGGCCCAGCCCCATTCGGCGCCGGTGACCCAGCCCTTCGGTGCGAAGGAGGACAGATCCGCGTGGTGAGCAAGTGCAAGGATGCCGCGGCGCTCGGCGGCCTGGACGCCGGCAATCGGGCTGTCCACCAAGACGTAGACCCCGGCGACGCCCGTGGCGGCCAGGCTGTTGACCGCTTCTGTCTCGGCGGCGGGGTCGTTCCAGCTATTCGTGAAGACGGTGTCGACGGTGGCCGCTGGATCGACGCTCTGCGCCCCCAGCGTGAAGGCGTTGAGAATCCAAAAGATAGGCGGGATCGGGTGGGCGCCGACAAAGCCGAATCGAACGTTGTCCGGTCTCGTCATGGCGGCAACCGCGCCGGCGATGTAGGCCGGCTCCCAGAGATTGGCGCTGTATGTGCCGAGATTGGGCGCCTGCTCCGTGCCCAGACAGTGCATGAAGGTGACGCCGGGATTCTTGGCGGCGACCCGAAGGGCGGAATCGAGGTACCCGTACGAAGTCGCGAAGATGAGCTGGTTCCCCTCGCTGATCATTCTCTGCATGACACGCTCGACGTCTGCAGTCTCGGGGACGTTCTCGGCGAGCACCGTGCTGACGCTGTCCGGCATCGCCGCTGCGAGGGCGAGACGGCCCTGGTTGTGCTGGTAGTTGAACCCGTAGTCCGAGGTCGGACCAACGGTGATGAACCCCACCTGGAGCTTGGCCTGTGCGTCGACGTCGGGACCTTCCTCCGTTGGGCCGCAGGCTGCCGCAAGCAAGGCAAGAACTGCTGCAATGGCCGCCGGCAGGCGGTAGTGCGATCTACGTCCAATTGATCTCATTGAGGATTCCTCCGCGCGGTCAGCGCTGATCGAGTTGCAAGTCTTTCGCCAGAGCGGCGGGAATGGCGTGGCCGCGGCCGACGAGCAAGATCGTCGTCACAGTCAAGGCCACGATGGCCCCGAGGTACGGTGTCATTGCCAGGAGGTACGGCGACACGGTCGCGCCCGACGCCTGGAGTTGGGGATGGAGCACGGTGAGCGCGCCGAAGGCATAGGCTGAGATCAGTGCCCAGGGGGGGCTCCAGCGGGATACAATGACGAGGCCGACGGCGATCCAGCCTTGCCCTGCCGTCATCTTTTCGGCCCAGAGCTGGGTGTAAGCGAGCGACAAGTGAGCCCCACCTAGGCCGGCCAAGGAACCGCCGACCAGCACCGCTGCGATCCTCGTGCGTCTCACCGAGATTCCCTGGGCGTAGGCGGCTTCCGGATCCTCTCCGACCGCGCGGACCGCCAGTCCGAGCCGGGTGCGGCGCAGAACCGCCCAGCTCCCGGCGGCGGCCACCATCGCTGCGAACACGAGCGCGTCCTGGCCCGAGAGAATGGAGCCCCAGCCGTGCGATCCTCCTCCCGCGTCGCGGAGAGGGCCGAGTCCGTCGAAGCGAACCCCCACGTAGGGCCGCCCGAGGAAACCGGAAAGTCCGCCCCCCAGGATGGTCAGGGCGAGCCCGCTTACGATCTGGTTCGCGCCGCGCACCACGACAAAGTAGGCGTGAGCGAGAGCCATCAGGCTGGCGGCTAGCATCGCGCCGGCCACCGCCAGGAGCGAGCTCCCGGTCTCCACCTTCAAGGCCACCGCGGTCATGGCGCCAACCAGCATGATCCCCTCAAGACCAAGATTGATCACCCCGGCCCTTTCGGCGATTGTCTCGCCGATTGCGGCGAAGGCGACGGGCGTGCCGCTCCGGATCGCACCGGCCAGAACGGCGATCAAGAACGGCTCCCAGAGGAAGGTTTCGCTCACTCTCCCGCCCTCACGCGACTGGCTCGCAGCCAGAGCGCGGTGATGAAGACGAGTCCCATGAAGACGTCCACCGTCGCCGACGGCAGACCGGCGGTGATCTGGAGGGCGTCGGCACCGGAATAGAGGCCGGCGACCAGGAACGCCACGGGCAGCATCCATAAGAAGTGGTTTCCGGCGAGCCAAGCGATGAGGAAACCGGCGTAGCCGTACCCCGGCGAGAGCCCCGGCCGCAGCCGCCCCTGGACCACGGAGGCCTCGCCGAAGCCGGCGAGGGCCGCGAACACCGCCCCGGCCGCGAGGCTCGCCATCAGATGCCCGGCCAGCGGCAACTTGAGGTAGCGAGCCGTCCGAGGCGAGCGCTCGATGATGCGCAACGAGAATCCCCATGCTGTCGAGCGCAAGAGCGCCCAGAGAAGCACACATCCGGCGACCCCGACGAGCAGCCCGGGATGCAGGTTAGTCGTCCCGACGGTCGGCAATACGGCGTCCGGCGCGAACCGCGCGGTGTACGGCCAGCCGAGGGCACCGGGATCCTTCCACGGGCCGTGGACGAGATGCTGGACCAAGAAGATCGCGACATAATTGAGCATGAGGCCGATGAGGACCTCGTTGACCCCCCACCTGCCGCGGAGCCAGCCTGGTATGGCGCCCCACGCGGCGCCTGCCAGTCCGGCAGCGAGCGTCATCGCCGGCAAAACGAGCACCCCCGGTACAAACGGCGCGTAGAGGGCCACGCCGCTCGCCGCCATGGCGCCGGCGTAGAGCTGCCCCTCGCCACCGATGTTGAAGAGACCCGCCTTCGCCGGCAGCGCCGCGGCCATGGCGCACAGCAGCAAGGGAGTCATCCGGACCAGCGTCTCGGTCAGGCCCAGGCGGTCGCCGAAGCCATTCCGAAACAGGGCGGCGAGTGTGGGGAGCACCTCGCGATCGACGGACCGTAGCAGGACGGCGACCACGAGGAACAGTGCTCCCCCTCCGACCAGCGCGACGGCAGTGGACCTCACCGCAATCAAGCGCATTCCCATACTCAATTCCCTCAGGACGCTTTCGTGACGGGAGCCGAAAAGGCACCCGTGGCGTCGAGGCCACTCATCGCGAGGCCGATGGAGGTCCTATGCTCGCCCGCCGCCTCAAACACGCCGGCCAGCCTTCCTTCGTAGATCACCAGGATCCTATGGCAGAGGGTCAACAGCTCGTCGAGATCCTCCGAAACCACGAGGACCCCGGCACCCCCTTCGGCCTGGCGGACGAGTTCCCGATGCACGAAGTCGACGGTGGCGAAATCGAGCCCGGCCGTAGGGGCCTGCGCGATCACGAGCCCGGGCTCGCCGTCAAGCTCTCGCGCCAGGACGGTCTTCTGGAGGTTGCCGCCCGAGAGAGTCTCGACGCGAGCACTGGGATCCGCTGGGGCGATCGAGAACCGGTCGATCCGCTCGCGTGCGGTGGCGGCGAGTCGCTCCCGGTCGAGGAACGGGCCGCGGCGGAAGGTAGCTCGACGGAAGTTGCGCAGCGACAAGTTGTCGGCGAGCGACAGCCCCTCGACCAGCCCCACGTCGAGGCGTTCTTCGGGAATGTGCGCCCGCCGCACAGCCGGCAGCAAGTGGTGGATCGCGCCGTTCCAGCCTTGGGCTGCCCCGGCCACGGCTTTGATCAGCTCGTCCTGGCCGTGGCCGCTAATCCCCGCGACACCAAGGATCTCACCGGCACGAAGCTGGAAGCTCATACTGCGGATCCCGAAGGGACTCGTCGTAGGCGGGACCGAGAGTTCGCGGACCTCAAGAACGATGCGTGACGAGGGCTCGTGCCGCCTCAGTGAACGGGAGCCCGGTCGTCGGTCCGCTCGTCCCACCATGAGATCGGCCAGTTCGCCGCGAGACAGCTCACTGCTGGCTCGAGCAGCCACCACTCTGCCCCGGCGCAGGACCGTGACTCGATCCGCGACCGCCAAGGCGTGCTGGATCTTGTGCGTGACGAGGAACACGACGTGCCCCGCTTGGGTGAACTCGCGAAGATGGGCGAACAGTTTCTCGGCCTCCTGGGGTGCCAGGATCGAGGTCGGCTCGTCCAGGATAAGAATCCGGGCATGCCGCAGTAGCAGCCGAAAAATCTCAACCCGCTGGCGCTCGCCCATCGAGAGCGTCCAGACCGGCGCATCCAGGCGCAGATCGAAGCCCAGCCCCAATGCCCGCTCTTCGAGCCACCGGCTCCAGGCCGCAGGCGAGAAGACGAACCCCACCTCAGGAGCGCCGAGTGCCAAGTTCTCGGCGACGGTGAGAGCCGGCACCAGCGAGAATTGCTGGTGGACCATCCCGACCCCGGCCCGCGCAGCGTCCTTCGGGGAGCGGAAGGAAACCACTCGCCCGTCGAGGCGGATCCCTCCAGAGTCCGGCGAGTAGAGGCCCGCCAGAATCCTCATCAGAGTCGTCTTCCCGGCTCCGTTCTCGCCGAGGATCGCGTGGATCTCGCCGGATCTCCCTTCGCAGTCGACGCCGTCGTTGGCGACGACTCCCCCGGGGAACCGCTTCGCGATCCCGTAGAGCTGGACTGTGGGCGCGTTGGTCGTCAAGTTACTTCCCTTCGCTCTCGACCTCTGAGCACGGGACGTGCCAGCGGATCTCTGGGCCGGAGAGTACGGGAGTTCGCGGTTCATTCGGGCGCTCAGGAGGTGATCGGTATAGCCGAAGCGCTACTGAGCATAGCAAAAAGGCTACTCGCGGTTGCTGGTCCTCGGATGGCCACGCCGCGCCTTGCGCGCTTGCCCGACGCTTTCGTCCGGGCCCAGGAGGGCGCTCTCGGTCCGACTACACGGGCCCCTTGCTATCCTCTCGCCGATGCGCCGCCTGAAGCTGACCACCGGGGGCGAGAGCCACGGCCCGGGGCTGACCGCGCTCCTGACCGGGATGCCGGCCGGCGTGCCGGTCGATTGGGAGCTGCTCGGCCGCGACATGAAGCGGCGGATGCACGGCCACGGCCGCGGGCGGCGGATGCAGATCGAGGCCGACGAGGTCGAGATCCGGGGCGGCGTGCGCGGCAACGAGACGCTCGGCTCGCCGATCGCGCTCTGGATCGAAAACCGCGACTTCAAGAGCTGGACCGGGGTGATGGCCGCCGGCGACCTCGACCCGCACCTCGCCGAGATGCGGCGGATGAAGGCGCCGCGCCCCGGCCACGCCGACCTCGCCGGCGGCCTCAAGTACCTGCGCCGCGACCTGCGCGACGTGCTCGAGCGCGCCTCGGCGCGCGAGACCGCGGCGCGGGTCGCCGCCGGCGCGTTCGCCAAGATGCTGCTCGCCGAGTTCGGGGTCGCGATCAAGAGCGGCGTCCGCTTCCTCGGGCCGCTCGGCGCCGACCGGCCGGCGCCGTCGTGGGCCGACCTCGAGCGGGTCGACGACGCCTCGCCGCTGCGCGCGATCCATCGCGACCTCGAAGACGAGATGGTCGCCCTGGTCGACCGCGCCAAGGACGAGGGCGACACCCTCGGCGGCGCGGTGACCGTGATCGCCCACGGCGTGCCGCCCGGCCTCGGCTCCTACGTCCAGTGGGACGAGAAGCTCGACGGCCGGCTGGCGCGCGCCGTGATGTCGGTGCCGGCGGTCAAGGTGGTCGAGATCGGTTCGGCGCTCGAGGCCTGCCGCGGCTTCGGCAGCGCCGCCCACGACCCGATCGAGTACGCCGCCCCGACCGGCGCGACCGGCGGCGAGCCCGGCC
>Ga0302046_10002196_pt1 | contig 18231 bp, 24 predicted proteins | sample RVTome_11_FD_200261 | JGI IMG/M metagenome (GOLD analysis project Ga0302046, IMG submission 200261) | Soil microbial communities from uranium-contaminated site in the Upper Colorado River Basin, Wyoming, United States - RVT147D111 (version 2) ...
GTTGCGAGCCCGACATGGCGCCGTTCGGTTACCACAGGCGCGCGCCGCGCGCCGCCCGCCGGGCCCCGGTGCTACCTTGCGGGCCTTCATGGAGACCGCTCTCGCGCCGTTCCACCCCGCCGTCCGCACCTGGTTCGAGCGCCGCTTCCCGGGCGGGCCGACCGAGCCCCAGGCCGCCGGCTGGCCCGCCATCGCGCGCGGGGAGGATCTGCTGCTGGCCGCGCCCACCGGCTCGGGCAAGACGCTCGCGGCCTTCCTGGTCTGCATCGACCGGCTGCTGTGGCGCGCCGAGGCGGCGGGCGGCACGCTCCCCGACGTCACGTCCGTGGTCTACGTGTCGCCGCTCAAGGCGCTGGCGGCCGACGTCGGCAAGAACCTCGAGGCGCCGCTGGCGGAGATCCGGGCGGTGGCGCGCGAGCTCGGGCTCGAGCTGCCGGCGCTGCGCGTCCAGCTTCGCAGCGGCGATACGCCGGCGGCCCAGCGCGCGGCCATGCTGCGGCGGCCGCCGCACATCCTGGTGACGACACCCGAATCGCTGTTCCTGCTCGTCACCTCCGAGCGCAGCCGGGAACGGCTGCGCGATGTCGAGACGTTGGTGCTCGACGAGATCCACGCCGTGGCCGGCGACAAGCGCGGCGTCCACCTGGCGCTCACGGTGGAGCGGCTGGCCGCGCTCGCCCGGCAGCGCCTCCAGCGCGTCGGCCTCTCCGCCACGCAGAACCCGATCGAGCACACCGCGCGCCTGCTGGTGGGCCTGCGGGAGGCGCCCCGCCTTCCCACCATCGTGGACCTCGGCCGGCGCCGGCCCCTCGACCTGGCCATCGAGGTGCCGGGCAGCGAGCTCGGGCCCGTCGCCTCCAACGAGCAATGGGACGAGATCCTGGACCGGATCGCCGCCCACGTGGAACGCCACGCGACGACGCTCGTGTTCGTGAACACGCGCCGGCTGGCCGAGCGGCTGGCCCACCGCCTGGCCGAGCGGCTCTGCGAGGAGCGCGTGGCCGCGCACCACGGCAGCCTTTCGCGCGACCGGCGCCTGCGCGTGGAGGCGCGCCTGCGCGCCGGCGACCTGCGCGCGCTGGTGGCCACGGCGTCGCTCGAGCTCGGGATCGACATCGGCCCGGTGGAGCTGGTCTGCCAGATCGGCTCGCCGCGCAGCATGGCGACGCTGCTCCAGCGTGTCGGCCGCTCCGGCCACGCCCGCGACCGCACGCCCAAGGGCCGGCTCTACCCGACCACGCGCGACGAGCTGGTGGAGTGCGCCGCGGCCGTGCGCGGCGTGCGCGGCGGACGCCTCGACCGCGTGGTCGCGCCCGCGCTGGCACTGGACGTGCTGGCGCAGCAGATCGTGGCCGCCTGCGCCGCCGAAGACTGGCAGGAGGACGATCTCTACGCGCTGGTGCGGCGCGCGGCGCCCTTCGCCGAGCTCACCCGCGAGGACTTCGAAGCGGCGGTCGAGCTGGTCTCCGAGGGCGTGCAGACCGGGCGCGGGACGCGCGGCGCCCACGTCCACCGCGACCGCGTGCACGGCGTGCTGCGCGGCCGCCGGGGCGCGCGGCTCGCGGCGTTGACCTCGGGCGGCGCCATCCCCGAGACCGCGGACTACCGCGTGTTGCTCGATCCCGACGACACGTTCATCGGCACGGTGAACGAGGACTGGGCGGTCGAAAGCCAGGCGGGCGACGTCTTCCTGCTGGGCAGCACCTCGTGGCGCATCCGGCGCGTCGAGGCCGGCGTGGTGCGCGTGACCGACGCCCGCGGCGCGCCGCCGTCGGTGCCCTTCTGGCTCGGCGAGGCGCCTGCGCGCACCGCCGAGCTCTCGGCCGAGGTCTCGGCCCTGCGCGCGGAGGTGGCGGACCGGCTCGCGCGCGACGACGCCGGCGACGCACGGGCGCTGCTCGAGGCGGAGTGCGGCCTGGACCCGGGCGGCGCCGAGCAGGTGGTGCGCTACCTGGCCGCCGCGCGCGCCGCGCTCGGCGTGGTGCCGACCCAGACCGACGTGGTGTTCGAGCGTTTCTTCGACGAGTCGGGCGGCATGCAGCTCGTGGTCCACGCGCCCTTCGGCGGGCGCGTGAACCGCGGCTTCGGGCTGGCGCTGCGCAAGCGCTTCTGCCGCACCTTCGACTTCGAGCTCCAGGCCGCCGCCGGCGACGACGCCATCGTGCTCTCGCTGGGTGCCCAGCAGGCGCTTCCGCTCGACGCCGTGCCGCGCTTCCTCTCGCCCGACAACGTGCGCGAGACCCTGGCGCAGGCGATGCTGCTGGCGCCCGCGTTCCAGGTGCGCTGGCGCTGGAACGCGGGCCGTGCGCTGGTGATCCTGCGCCAGCGCAAGGGCCGGCGCGTGCCGCCGCCGATCCAGCGCATGGAGGCCGACGACCTCATGGCCGCCGTCTTCCCCGCGCTCGCGCAGTGCCAGGAGAACGCGGCGGGCCCGCTCGAGCCGCCCGATCACCTGCTGGTGCGCCAGACGCTGGTCGATTGCCTGCACGAAGCGGCGGATGCGGCCGGCCTGGAGCGCCTGCTCGACGCGATGGCGCGCGGCGAGGTGCGCGTCCACCTGGTGGACTCGGCGGAGCCGTCGCCGCTCGCCCACGAGATCCTGAACGGCCGCCCGTACACGTTCCTGGACGACGCGCCCCTGGAGGAGCGCCGCACGCGCGCCGTGGTGATCCGCCGCGGACTGCCCGTGGAGGCGCGCGAGCTCGGCCGTCTGGACGCCGAGGCCATCGCGGCCGTGTGCGACGAGGCGCGGCCCGACCCGCGCGACGCCGAGGAGCTGCACGATCTCCTGCTCCAGCTCGTGCTCGCGGAGCCCGAGCCGGCCTGCGAGGCGTGGTTCGAGGAGCTGGTGCGGGCCGGGCGCGCCGCGCGGGTGGCGACGGCAGCAGGCGACCGCTGGCTTGCCACCGAGCGGCGGCGCGAGGTCGAGGCGCTCCTGTCCGGGGCCCGCGTCTCGCCCGACGTGCGCCTGCCCGAGGCGCTGGCCGCGCGCCCCGCGCCCGAGGCCGGCGCCGCCGCGGCGCTCGCGCTGCGCGGACATCTCGCCGCAACCGGTCCGGCCACGATCGGCGAGCTCGCGCGCCGCAGCGGACTGGGCGCCGCGCGGGTCGAGGCTGCTCTCGCGGCGCTCGAGGCCGAGGGCTTCGCGCTGCGCGGCCGCTTCCGCGAGCCGGACGGCCCCGAGGAGTTCTGCGAGCGACGCCTGCTGGCGCGCATCCATCGGCAGACGACCGACCGGCTGCGGCGCGAGATCGAGCCCGTGACGTCCCAGGACTTCGTGCGCTTCCTGCTGCGCTGGCAACGCGTGGCGCCGAGCACGCAGCTCGAGGGCAGGCGTGGCCTGCGCGCCGCGGTGGAGCAGCTCCAGGGCTTCGAGCTCGCTGCGGGTGAATGGGAAGACGCCGTGCTGCCGGCGCGGGTTGCGGGCTACCGGCCGGAGTGGCTCGACGAGCTGTGCTTCTCGGGCGAGCTGGCGTGGGCGCGCCTGGCGGTTCGCGAGGCGGAGCCGCGCGGCGAGGACGGCGAGCTGGCGGGGCCGCCCGGCCGCGGCGGGCTCGCGCCCTCGCGCGCAACGCCGCTCAGCTTCGCCTTGCGCGAGGACCTGCCGTGGCTGCTCGCCGCGGCGCGCGGCGACGCGGCGCCGCTGGCGCCCGGCGAGGGAGCCACCGCCGCGGTGCTCGACTGCCTGCGCGCCCGCGGCGCGCTCTTCCTCCGAGAGCTGGTGGCCGAGACCGGGCGCCTGCCGATCGAGGTGGAGGAAGGCCTCTGGGACCTGGTCTCGCGCGGCTTCGTCACCGCGGACGGCTTCGCCGGCGTTCGCTCGCTGCTCTCGGGGCGCGGGCGCGCCACGGCCGGCGTGCGGCGCATGCGCGGCGCGCGCGCCCGCCTGCGGCGCGGCTCCGCGCCGCGCGCGGCCGAAGGGCGCTGGTCGCTCGTGCCGCCCGCGGCGCCCGCGGCGGAGCCCGACGCGCTGGCCGAGGCCATCGCGGAGCAGCTGCTCGCGCGCTGGGGCGTCGTCTTCCGCGATCTGCTCGCGCGCGAGACGCTTGCGCTCCCGTGGCGCGAGGTGCTCTGGGCGCTGCGGCGCATGGAGGCGCGCGGCACCGCGCGCGGCGGGCGCTTCGTCACCGGCTTCGTGGGCGAGCAGTACGCCCTCCCCGGCGCGGTGGAGGCGCTGCGGCAGACGCGGCGCCGCGAGCGCACGGGCGAGCGGGTGGTGGTCTCCGCGGTCGATCCGCTGAACCTGGTGGGCATCCTGACGCCCGGCCCGCGCGTTCCGGCCGTGCGCACGCGCGCCGTCACCTGGTGCGACGGCCTCCCCCCGCCCGAGGAATCCGACCCCCGGCGAGCCCGAGCCGCCGAGCGCCAGGCCTTCGACACGCGCCGGGCCTGACCCGAGGGGACCGGCGCCCCGGCGCCATGGTCGCCATGGCGGACGAGCCCCGGCCCATCCTGCTGGCGCGCATGACGGCGAAGACCCGCGGCCGCGTGCGCCGGGGCGAGCGCTGCGTGGTGGTCGGCTGGCACATCGCGCGCGAGGGCCGCAAGCACACGTGCGGTACGGCGCTCTACGGCGCGGACGCAACGCTGCGCGGCGCCAGCGAGCAGCTCTGGATCGAGCCGCGCCCGCTCGAGCGCGCGGCGCCCGCCGAGCTCGGGGACGCCGAGCCATGCAGGGTGTCGCGATCGGACGCGGCGACCTAGCATCGGCCGGACGGACGGAGGTGAGCCGATGACCGTTGCCTTGGAATCCCTCTCGGACGCGCTTCGCAGGCTTGGCGATCGTGGGTTCACGCACAATCTACGGGCCCAGCACGGCAGGCTGCGTGACGTGGCGACGGGCGAATCCTACGAGCCCGAGCAGCTGGAGATCGACGAGCTGGTGCGGTTCGAGGGCGAGTCGGATCCGGACGAGCAGGCCATCCTGTTCGCGGTCCGCCTGCTGCGCGGCAGGCCCATCGGCACGTACTCGGCGGTCTTCGGACCGGCGATGCCACCCGAGGATGGCGAGGTCGTCCGCAGGCTCGGCGCGCGGACCTCGGCGGCGCCCTGACGCGCTCGGCCCTCTTCTCCCCGTCCCGCGATGGTAAGGTGAAGGCACAGGCGAGGACGAAACGAGGAGAGCCATGATCTCGGCCAAGGAAGCGCTCGAACGCCTGCGCGAAGGGAACCGGCGTTTCGCCTCGGGGGTGCGGAGCTTCGAGGGCGAGCTCAGCCCGGCGCGACGCCAGGACCTCGTGGGCGGGCAGGAGCCGTTCGCCATCGTGCTCGGCTGCTCGGACTCGCGGGTGCCGGCCGAGCTGGTGTTCGACCAGGGGCTCGGCGACCTGTTCGTGATCCGCGTGGCGGGCAACATCGTGGCGCCGTCCCAGGTCGGGAGCGTCGAGTTCGCGGCCACGCGCTTCGGGACGCGGCTCGTGGTGGTGCTCGGCCACTCCCAGTGCGGGGCCATCCTCGCCACCCTGGACGAGCTGCGGCGGTCGGTCGAGAACCAGTCGCGCAACCTGCGCTCGATCGTCGATCGCGTGCGCCCGTCGGTCGAGGCGCTGCTCGCCACCGAGCTGCGCCACGACACCGACGAGCTCGTGCGCCAGGCCGTGCGCGCCAACGTGCGTGCCTCGGTGGATCACCTGCGCCACGGCTCCGAGATCCTCGAACGCCTGATCGCCGACGACGGGCTGCTCGTGGTGGGCGCGGAGTACTCGCTCGAGACCGGCCAGGTGGACTTCCTGTGACGCAGCCCGGCGTGACGGTCCGCCTGCTCCACGCGCGCGACGATCAGCCGCGATCGACTCGGCACTGGAAGCAGTTGTACTTGGACCGGATGTGCGCGTACGCGATGGTGTCGTCGGAGAGGATCCGCTGGCACGCAGCCGTGAGCTCCGCCCCTCGGACGACGTTTCCGGTGTCGTAGCGGATCCAGTCGTCGCTCCCGTAGCCCCGGATCAGTGCGGGGTCCATGAAGGCGAACCAGGCCGGCAGCGCCTCCCCCTCGTATCGCTCGCACCGGGCCTTGTGCAGGAAGATCGGCCCGGTCTCCGCGTACGGGTGGAGAGCGTCGAACGGCCGATGCGAGAGCACGAGCTTCTCCTCGCCCTCCTCGATGAGTCCGAGGCAGTGGCGGCACGGGTTCGCGACTCCCTCCGCGATGCGCGTCAGCGCGGGCTGACCGTTCGCATCGACCCCACCGCGCCGGATGCGGTCCACTTCTTCGCTCGGAATGCCTCGCACCGCGAGCTTCATCGCGCTCCTCCGTGCCGGCCGATCCGGCCTGCCTGGCGTGTCGTGGATTCCAGCACGGGAGGGACACTCGGGCTGGCGCTTTCCGGACGCGGAAATGGGGCTCTCTCCGCCAGAGCCTCGTGCCGGAGCCGGGCAGCCCTTCGCGCGGGCTCCCGACCCTGGTAGTGTGTCCGGGCCCGCCCGGACGAGCCGGCCCCGCCGGCAGCGCCCCGCTCCGTGGCCCCCAGGAGAACCCGCATGATCGGCTACGTCACGCTCGGAACCAACGACATCCAGCGCGCCGCCAGGTTCTACGACGCCCTGCTCGCCGAGCTCGGCGCCAAGCGCTTCATGGAGAACGAGAGCTTCATCGCCTGGGCCACCGGCCCGGGGACGCCCGCCGTGTCCGTCACCAAGCCCCACGACGGCAAGGCCGCCACCGTGGGCAACGGCGTGATGGTGGCGCTGGGCGTGGACTCGACGGCCAAGGTGGACGCGCTCCATCGCAAGGCGCTCCAGCTCGGCGCCACGGACGAAGGCGCACCCGGCCCGCGCGGCCCGGGCTTCTACGCCGGCTACTTCCGCGACCTCGACGGCAACAAGCTCAACGCCTTCTTCATGGGCTAGCGCCGTTGCGTGGAGTGTTCGGCTCGGAGGAGGAAGGCCGGCGAGGGGGGAGGATCTCGAGTGACGGTGCAGCGACTTCCCCACCACTACACGGTGGCGGCCTCCGCGGCGGCCGAGGGCGAGATCGCGCTCGAGAGCGCGGGGCTCGCCACGCTCGCCTCGACGGCGCCCGCCGAGTTCGGCGGGCCGGGCGATCGCTGGTCGCCCGAGACGCTGCTGGTGGGAGCGTTGGCCGACTGCTTCATCCTGACCTTCCGCGCGGTGGCGCGCGCCGCGAAGCTCCCATGGCTCTCGCTGCGCTGCGAGGTCGAGGGGACACTCGATCGTGTCGAACGCACCACGCAGTTCACCGCCTTCCGCGTCCGCGCTTCGCTCGACGTGCCGCCGGGGACCGACCCCGAGGAGGCGAAGCGCGTGCTCGAGCGCAGCGAGCACGGCTGCCTGATCAGCAACTCGCTGAAGGCCACGCCCCAGCTCGAGGCCGACGTACGCGTCCGCGGGTAGGTCAGCCGGCCACGTGCACCACCACCTCGCGGTCGCCGCGTTGGTGGCGATGCTCCCAGAGGTAGACGCCTTGCCAGGTGCCGAGCGCGAGGCGGCCGCCCTCGATCGGGATCGAGAGCGAGGTGGCGGTGAGGGCTGCCTTCACGTGGGCCGGCATGTCGTCGGGGCCCTCGGTGGTGTGCGTGAAGAGCGCGTCCTCCTCCGGGACCAGCCGGCACAGCCAGGCCTCGAGATCGCGCCGCGCCGAGGGGTCGGCGTTCTCCTGCACGATCAGGCTCGCCGAGGTGTGGGGGATGAAGAGCGTGCACAGGCCCTCGGCCACGCCGGACGCGCGGACCAGCTCGCCGACGGCATCGGTGAACTCGTGGAGGCCCTGGCCGGGGACGCGCACGCGCAGGCGCCGAACCATCAATCACCCTGGGCTGCGAGCCGCCGGCGCAGGCAGCGCTCGCACAGGCAGGCGTCCGCCGGGAGCGCGGGATCGGGCGCGAGCGGTGGCAGCTCCTTGCACCAGCAGGTGGGCTCGCCCAGGCGGGCGCCGCAGCGCAGCTCGTCGCCGCACTCGGGGCAGCGCGAGGCGCCGGGGGTCGGGTCGGTCGCGCGGGCTCCGCTCACGCCCGCGAGCTTAGGTCCGGGCCGGCGGCGAGGAAACGGCCCGCGAAGCCGGCGGCTCCCACGCCCACGCGGCCCGGGAGCACGCGGCGCGCCACGGCCACCATGGCGTCGCGGTAGGCGAGCGCGGAGCTGCCGGGCTGCGCGGCCTCCATGGCCGCGGGCAGCGGCGTGCGGCGCGTGCGGGCGCCGTCGCGCGAGCCGTCGCCGCCCACGAAGTGGTCGATCACCACGGCGTCGAAGGCCTCGCCGAGGCGGGCAAAGAACGCCTCGGGCTCGGCGATGGGCAGGAGCGGCGCCACCGTCGCCACCACGCGCAGGCCGGCCTGCCGCAGCTCGGCTGCGGCCGCGATGCGGCGCGCCACGCTCGCCGCGGGCGGCGGGAGGCCCGGCAGCGTGTCGCGGTCGCTCTCCACCGAAACGTGCACGCGCAGCGCGCAGCGCGCCGCGAGCGCCACGAGCGCTCCGCCGTGCTCGAGCACCGCGTCCGTGTGGGTCTGCACGATCAGCACGTCGGGGGGCTCCTCGCCCATGGCGGCCAGCACGCGGCGCGTGGCGCCTTGGCGCCGCTCCTGGGGCAGGAACGGGTCCGTGGCGCTCGACAGGAAGATCGAGAACGCGCCGCGCTCGCGGCGCGCCCAGCGCCGCTCGCGCGCCGCCTGGGCCGCGTAGGCCTCGGCCGCGTTGCGGCGCACCTCGAGGAAGCCGCCCCAGGCGCGCCCCGCCGTCACCCACGGGCTGTGCTGGACGTAGCAGCCCACGCCGCACAGCGAGCGGCCGAAGCTGCACCCGCGGTAGGGCTGGAGCGAGTGGGAGCACACGCCGCGCAGGTAGCCCGAGGCGCGCGTCAGGACCTGGCGGACCTCGACCTCGCGGATCTCCATCCGCGGGACCTCACTCGCCCCGGGCTTCGCCGGTCATGGGCACGAACAGCACGCCGTAGAGCGTCTCCTCGCGCACGCCGTCCTTGTCGCGCACCAGCAGCAGCAGGTCCTGAAGGCCGCGGCCGCCCACCGGGATCACCATGCGCCCGCCCACGGCGAGCTGCTCCACGAGCGGCTGGGGCACGTGGTCGGGGGCGGCCGTGACGATGATGGCGTCGAAGGGCGCCGCCTCGGGCCAGCCGCGGTAGCCGTCGCCGGTGCGCACGCGGACGTTCTCGTAGCCGAGCTCCGAGAGCTCGGCCGCGGCGCGCTCGGCCAGCGGCGCCACGATCTCGATCGTGTAGACCTCGGCGGCGAGCTCCGCCAGCACGGCCGCCTGGTAGCCCGAGCCCGTCCCGACCTCGAGCACGCGCGCCTTCGGGCCCAGCTTCAGCTGCTCGGTCATGGACGCCACCACGAAGGGCTGGCTGATGGTCTGGCCCTCGCCGATGGGCAGCGCGCCGTCGTCGTAGGCGCGCGACTGGACGAAGTCGGGCATGAAGCGATGGCGCGGCACGCGGCGCATGGCGGCCAGCACGCGGGCGTCGTGCACGCCGCGCGCCTCGATCTGCGTGCTCACCATGCGGGCGCGCTCGTCGGCCCGCTCGGCGAAGGCCGGGTGGGTCGGTCCGGTGCTGGATCCCTGGCAGCCGGCCACGAGCAGGAGCCCCAGCGCGAGGCGTGCGCCGCTCACGCGGCGCCGCCGTCGCCCCGCTCCGCCGCGACGAGCTCGTGCTCCCGGGCGAGGAAGAGCGGCGAGCGCTCGAGGTCGATGAAGCGGCGTTCGTCCTCGAGCAGCAACGCGCCGACGCGGCGGCCCTCGGGCGTGGCCATGGCGCCGGCCAGTTCCTCGAGACTCTCCCACCACAGCTCGGCGATGCCGTCGAAGGCCTCGGGGCCACCGCGCGATTCCCGCAGCGCGGCGTTCAAGGGGTGACCCTCCGTGTGGAGCTGGACGTAGCGCCGGATGCGCAGCGTGCCGGCGTGCTCGCGCACGAGCGGCCCGTGCTCGTCCAGCCAGTAGCGCTGGAAATCCTCGCGGGAGAGCCCGGCGCGCCGGCGCAGGCAGAAGGCGAGCTTGATCATGCGCCCTCCTCTTCGAGCAGGAGTCCCATGCTCACCCGGGGCTCCACGCGGAAGCCGAGCTTCGCGTAGAAGCCCACCACGCTTGCGTTCTCGGCGTTGATCTGGAGGTTCAGCTTGGGGGCACCGAGCTGCCGCAGGCGCGCGACGGCGTCGAGCACCAGGCGCCGCCCGATGCCGAGCCTGCGGTGCTCCGGCGCCACGGCCACCAGATACAACCAGGCGCGGTGGCCGTCGTAGCCGGCCATGGTGGTGCCCACGAGATCCCCCGAAAGCTCCGCCACGAGGAAGAGCTCGGGCTGCACGCGGCGCTTCTTCTCGATCGCGCGGGCGGGCTGGTTGCGGTGCTCGGGATGGTGGAACACGCGCGTCCACAGCGCCGTCACCGCCGGCTCGTCGGCGTCGCGGAAGGCGCGCACCACCAGGCTCGCCGCTCCGCTCACCGCGCGTCCCGCGCCAGGCGGATGCCGCTCCACTGCCAGCGGGCGTCGGGGAAGAAGAAGTTGCGGTAGCTCGCGCGCACGTGGTCGCCGGGCGTCACGCACGAGCCGCCGCGCAGCACCATCTGGTTCGCCATGAACTTGCCGTTGTACTCGCCGAGCGCGCCGGCGGCGGGCCGGTAGCCCGGGTAGGCGCAGTAGGGCGAGCGCGTCCACTCCCAGCAGTCGCCGAACAGCTGCCGAGGCGCGCCGTCGGGCTCGGGCGCGCCCGCGGGCGCCAGCACGCGGCTCTCCACGAAGTTGCCCGCCACGGGCAGCGGCGCGGCCAGCGCTTCCCACTCGTGCTCGGTGGGGAGTCGCGCGCCGGCCCAGCGCGCGTAGGCGTCGGCCTCGTAGAAGCTCACGTGGCAGACGGGCTCGTCGGGGTGCAGCTCGCGCAGCCCGTCGAGGCCGAGCTGGTGCCAGCGGCCGTCGCGCAGCTCCCAGTAGAGGGGCGCGCGCCAGCCTTCGTGCTGGCAGCGCGCCCAGGCGTCCGAGAGCCACAGCTCGGCGCGCTCGTAGCCGCGGTCCTCCTGGAACGCGCGGTACTCGGCGTTGGTGACCAGGCGCGAGGCCAGCTCGAAGGGCGGCAGGAAGTAGGCGTGGCGCGGCCCCTCGTTGTCGAAGGCGAAGCCCGCCCCGGCGTGGCCGATCTCCACCAGCCCACCGGCCTGGCCGTGCCAGCGCAGCCGCGTCGGCTTGGCGTCGGGGCGCACCGGCGCGCCGCGCGCGCGGTAGGCCGGGTGCAACGGATTGCGAGAGAACAGGTGCAGCACGTCGGTCAGGATCAGCTCCTGGTGCTGCTGCTCGTGGTGGAGGCCGATCTCGACGATCTCGGCCAGCTCCGGCGCGAGCCCGTCCCGGGCATCCAGGCGCGCGAGCATGCGTTCGTCCACCTGCCGCCGCCAGGCGCGCACGGTCTCGAGATCGGGACGGGTGAGCAGCCCGCGCTGGGGCCGCTCGTGCTGGGGACCCACGGCGTTGTAGTAGCTGTTGAAGAGCGCGCGGTACTCGGGGTGGAAGGGCGCGTGGCCGGGCTCGCGCTCGAGCACGAAGGTCTCGAAGAACCAGGTGGTGTGGGCCAGGTGCCACTTCACCGGGCTCGCGTCGGCCATGGACTGGGCGGCGCAGTCTTCGGGCGAGAGCGGAGCCGCCAGCGCCTCGCTCTGGGCGCGGATGCGGAGGAAGCGGTCGCGTTGGTTGCCGGCCCGGGGCGCGGCGACACCGCTCATGGAGCGCTACGAGCGGTCCTTCCCAAGCAGCCGGACCGCGACCGCCGTGGCGGCGAGCGCGCCCACGATCCACCAGCTCACGATGGCGTCGCCTTCGTGGAGCAGGTGCGGCGTCCCGTGTCCCGGATGGGCCGCGGCGGTCTCTGCCAACGCCGCCACGAGCACGGGGGCCAGGGTGAGCGCGCGCGCGATGAATCGGGTCATGGGTTTCCCTCCGGAGTGGCGACGACCGGATCCTAACCCGCACGACGCCCGCGGTCTAGCGAGCCGGCGCCGCCCAGGGCAAGCGATCGAGGTCGAGGTTGCCGCCCGTGAGCAGCACGCCCACCCGCTCGAGCCCGTCGAGCGCGCGGAAACGCTCGGAGAACACCGCGGCCACGGGCACCGCCGCGCTCGGCTCGATCAGGAGCTTGGCGCGCTCCCAGCACAGCCGCATGGCGGCGATGGTGTCGGCGTCCTCCACGGTGAGCACGGCCTCCACCAGATCCCGGATGGGCGGCCAGGTGTGCTCGCCGAGGCCCGCCAGCAGGCCGTCGGCGATGGTGCGCGGCGGCTCGGCCGGCACGAGCCGGCCCGACGCGTGGGAGCGCGCGGCGTCGTCGGCGCCCGTGGGCTCGGCGCCGAACACGCGCACGCGCGGCGCCAGCTCGCGCAGCGCCAGCGCCGTGCCCGCGATCAGCCCGCCGCCGCCGATCGGCACCACCACCGCGTCGAGCTCCGGAATCTCTTCGAGCAGCTCGAGGGCCGCCGTGCCCTGGCCGGCGATCACGTCGGGGTGGTCGAAGGGCGGGATCAGCGTCCCGCCGGTCTCCGCGAGCACGCGCGCCGCCGTGATGCCGCGCGCCTCCAGCGTCGGCTCGCACTCCACCACGCGCCCGCCGTAGCCCACGATCGCCGCCTTCTTGGCGCGGCTCGCGTCGGCGGGGATCACCACGTGGGCCGGGATGCCCCGCATGGCGGCGGCGAGGGCCACGGCCTGGCCGTGGTTGCCCGAGCTGTGGGTTACGACACCCCGGCGCGCCACCTCGTCGGACAGGCGGGAGATCGCGTTCCAGGCGCCGCGGAACTTGAAGGCGCCCATCTTCTGGAGGTGCTCGCACTTGAAGAACAGGCGGCGCCCCGCGCGCTCGTCGAGCGTGCGGCACGTGGCCACCGGCGTGCGGTGGGCGACGCCATGCAGGCGCCGCGCGGCGTCACGGACGGCGGCCAGGTCGGCGGCGTACTGCGTCATGGCCCCAACTTGTATCCTGCCGAGAGCCCATGGACCAGCCGACCCCCTATCACGAAGAGATGCGCCCGGTCGCGCGCGGGCCGCTGCGCTGGCTGCTGCTCGGCCTGGGCTGGCTGTTCGTGGCGCTCGGAGTCGCGGGCGCCCTGCTCCCGGTGCTGCCCACCACGCCCTTCATCCTGCTGGCGGCGGCCTGCTTCGCCCGCTCCTCGGAGCGCTTCTACGCCTGGCTGCTCGACAACCGCATCTTCGGCCCGCTGATCCGCGACTGGCGTACCCACCGCGCCATCCCGCGCCGCGCGAGGTGGCTCGGCATCGGTGCGATCGTGCTGTTCCTGGGCAGCTCGGTCGTGTTCTTCGTGGCCCACCCGTGGGCGCGTGGCGCGCTGGTGCTGACCGGCATCGCGCTGGTCACCTTCCTCTACCGGATTCCGAACCGGGAGGACGTGGTCTAGCAGGCTGTCAAGCGAGCGGGAGCACGAAGTGGTGCGAGCGGATCTCCATGCGCTGGCGCAGGTAGAAGCGGTGGGCGGCGAAGCGCTGCACGCCCGACTCGAGCGTCAGCGCCTGGCAGCCGGCCTCGCGCGCCAGCGCCTCGAGCCAGCCGAGCAGGAGCGCGCCGTGGCCGGCCGAGCGGCAGGCCTCGTCGGTCACGAGATCGTCCACGTGGACGTGGCGACCGTCGGGCAGGTTCTCGCGCAGGTAGAAGCCGGCCACGGCCACCACGCGGCCGCCGTCCTCGACGCAGGCCAGGCGGTAGCCCTGGCCGGCCTGGCGGCGCACGCGCGCCACGAAGCCCTCGAGCGGAACGTGGCCGCGCAGCTGGTGCATCACCGGATGGCAACGCTCGATCTCGGCGTCGCTGCGCGCCTCGCGCACGCTCGCGCTCATCGCTCCTCCTCCTCGCCCGGCTCGCGGGCGGCGCCGATGGGACGCTGCATCACCACGCGGCGCTCGGGCACGAGGCCGCGGCGCGTCTCGTCGGCCACGCGGTCCCGGAGCGCGGGGCCCCAGGCCTCGGCCGGCAGCGCGCGGAAGCCGAGCCGCTCGTAGTACGGCGCGTTCCAGGCCACGTACCGGAAGGTGGTGAGCGTGATGGCCCGATAGCCGAGCTCGCGCGCCCAGGCCGCCGCCGCGTCGATCAGGCGCGCGCCAAGGCCCTGGCGCGCGTGGTCGGGGTGCACGTCCACCTCCTCGAGATGCAGCCCGCCGTCGAGCTCCTCGAAGAGCGCGAAGGCCACGGGCGTGCCGGCATCGGCCTCGTCCACGGCCACCCACAGCTGGCCGCGGACCTGGGCCTCGCGAAACCAGTCCGCGTCGCCCACGTCCTCGAGGTCGAGCCCGGGCTCGAGCCCGACGAACAGCTGGGCGGCCGCGCGCTCGATCGCGGGGAGGAAGCGGGCGTCGCCCGGGCGCGCTCGCCGGATCGCGTAGCGGGGCGACGTGGCTCACTCCTCCCGGCCGAGCAGGCCGCCGAGGCCTTTCTTCACGGCTTCGCCGGCCGCCTCGCCCAGGCGCTTGCCGACCCCGAGGCCGGCGTCGCCACCGACGCGGGTCACCTCGCCCAGCACCTGGATCGGCAGGCCGCCGAGCCGGCCGAGGTTGCCCGCCAGATCGCGCGTGATGAAGCCGGCGACGCCGCCGCCGTCGCGCACCACGGCCACCAGCACCGCCCGCAGCACGGTGCTCCAGACCTGGGAGACCAGCATGCCACCCTCGGTGTCCGAGCCGACGTCGCGCAGGCGGATCTCGGGGATGCGGACCTCGAGCGTCTTGCCGACGCCGCCGGGCACCTCGAGCCGCAGGTCGGCCGTCACGTCGAGGATGCGCAGGTCGCGGATCACGAAGCGCTTGCCCTGCTCGTCGGCCGCGGGCGGCGGGCCCTGCTGCATGTGGGCGAGCACCGTGCCGTAGTTGCTCTGGCTGCCGCGGCGCTCGAGCGAGAGCTGGACGTCCTCGAGCACGAGCGACGGGACCTCGACCGCGGGCTCGAGAAACTGGCGCAGGCCCACGCCGAAGCGGCCGTCACCGATGCGGAAGAAGCGCTCCGCCTGCCACCCCTCGGGATTGCGCACGCGCAGGTTCGAGAGCCCGACCCGGCCCGAGAACAGGCCGAGGCTCACCGAGCCGAGCGTCGTCGGCGTTCCGAACGTCTGGCCGGCACCCTCCTCCAGGACGTCCTTGGCCAGCGAGTCCAGGTAGAAGAGCGGGACCGCGAACAGCAGCACCACGACTCCACCGACGACGGCGAGACCCCTGGACACGCTCGGCTCCCCCCCGCGTTCGACCCGGCGGCCGAGCATAACGAACCGGGCCGAGCGCTGGCCGCGCTCGGCGTCCCAGGTATGATGGCGCGCACGACACGGGCCGGGGGGAGACGTGCTGTGGGCTTCGAGGTCCGGCTCTTCGACTACCTGCCGTCGGGCAACGGCTACAAGGTGCGGCTGCTGCTGCGCCAGCTCGGCGTTCCTTTCCGACTGACGCAGGTGGACATCGTCCAGGGCGAGACCCGCACGCCCGGGTTCCTGGCCATGAACCCCAACGGCAAGATCCCCACCGCCGAGGTGGAGCCGGGGCGCTTCCTGGCCGAGAGCCACGCCATCTGCCTGTACTTCGCCGAAGGGACGCCCTTCGTGCCGCCCGAGCGCTTCGAGCGCGCGCAGATGATGCAGTGGCTGTGCTTCGAGCAGTACTCGCTCGAGCCGTTCATCGGCACGCTGCGCTTCTGGCGCCACTCGCTGCACCGCACGCCCGAGGCGGTGGGCGAGGCGTATCGGACCAAGCTCGACGGCGGCCACCGCGCGCTCGGCATCCTGGACGCCGCCCTGGCCCAGGAGCCCTTCCTGGTGGGCGGGCGCTACGGCCTGGCCGACGTCGCGCTCTACGCCTACACCCACGTGGCCGCGGAGGGCGACTTCGAGCTCTCGCGCTTCCCCGCCGTGCGCGCCTGGCACGAACGCGTGCGGGCCGAGCCGGGACACGTGCCGATCGACTGGACGCCGGAGGAACGACCATGAGACGCCCCACCCTGCTCGCCCCGCTGCTCGTCTGCGCCCTGCTCCTGGCCACACCGGGCGCGTCGGGCTGCAGCAGCAAGCGCAAGACCGAGACCATCACGGAGACGATCGAGTACCCGGCGGGCGCGACGCTGCCCGACGGACAGGTCGCCCAGCGCGACACCCAGGTCCAGGTGACGCGCGAGCGCACCACGGTGACCGATGAAGAGTCGGGTTGCGGTGGCGTGCTGAGCTGCACGGGCAAGGTCGCCTGGGAGATCGTCAAGCTGCCGTTCCGGATCGTGGGCTTCGTGCTCGACGTCCTGATCTAGCGGGCCGCGTGGACGCTTCCCTCGATGCGTGGACGATCGCCCGCGGGCTGGCGGGCCTGGCCCTGCTCTACCTGGGCGGCGAGTCCCTGGTGCGCAGCGCCGCGGCGCTGGCCTTGCGGCTCGGCGTCTCGCCCTTGGCCGTGGGCCTCACCGTGGTGGCGTTCGCGACGAGCGCGCCGGAGCTGGTCGTCTCCCTGGACGCGGTGCTCTCGGGCGCCAACGACATCGCCATCGGCAACGTGGTCGGCTCGAACATCTGCAACGTCGCCCTGATCCTGGGCCTCACCATGCTGCTCCAGCCGGCTCCCGTCGAGGCGAAGGTCGTGCGCCTCGACACGCCCCTGATGATCGGCGGGTCCGTGCTGATGATCGGCCTGCTGCTGGATGGACGCCTGTCGCGCGGGGAGGGCGCGCTGCTGCTCCTCGGCCTCGCGGCCTACACGGCCTTCACCCTCCTGGAGGCCCGTCGCACGCTCGCGGCCGCCGGCGACCTCGGCGTCCCGATCCCCGCCAACGGCTCGAGCGTCGCCGCGGGCGCGCTCCAGCTGGTGGCCGGGTTGCTGCTGCTGGTGGCCGGCGGGCACCTGCTGGTGGGCGCGGCGGTGGAGCTCGCCACGACCCTGGGCATCAGCCAGGCGACCATCGGCCTCACCATCGTGGCGCTGGGCACGAGCCTGCCGGAGCTCGCCACGTCGATCGTGGCCTCCGTGCGCAGGCAGGGCGACATCGCCGTGGGGAACCTGGTGGGCAGCAACATCTTCAACATCTTCGGGATCCTCGGTGCGACGGCGGCGATCCACCCGCTCCTGCTGGGCGAGATCACGCGGCTCGATCTCGGCACCATGCTGGCCGTGGCGGTGACGCTGCTCGTCCTGTTCTCCGCGCCGCGCGGTCCATCCCGGATCGGCGGCGGGCTGCTGATCGGCTTCTACGGCAGCTATGTCGGCTGGCTGCTGGTCGGCTGACGGACGCCGGCTTCGCGGTTCCCGAGATGCCGATCGGCTCTTGCCGGCAGGCCGCGCTAGGCTGGCGCCGCGGGAGGAGGTAATGGCCGAGCTGCGCGCAGTGACCGACGAGAGCTTCGAGCGCGAGGTGGTGGCGAGCCCGCTACCGGTGCTCGTGGATTTCTGGGGCGATCACTGCCCCGCCTGCCGCCAGATCTCGCCCATCCTCCAGGAGCTGGCCGAGCAGCGCGCGGGCACGCTGAAGGTGGTGAAGGTCCACGCCGCCGAGAACAGCGCCACGGCCGCGCGCTACGGCGTGCGCGCCATGCCCACGGTGCTGCTCTTCTCCGGTGGAGTCGTGCGCGGTCAGCTCGTGGGCGCGCGGCCCATGCGCGCCTTCGTCGAGCTGCTCGCCAGGGCCTGAGACGCCGAGCCCCCAGCAGGCTGCTAGCCGAACGAGCGCTCGAACAGCGCATCGATGGCCGCGCGGCCGTTCGGCTCGAGGAAGCGCGTGCCCGTGCCCGTGAAGTGGGGGTGCGTGATTGCGGGCGGCTCCCCGGCCTGGAAGCGCTCGCGGGTCCACAGGAACCAGCCGTCGCGATCCTGGTCGAAGACGTGCAGCGGCTTGTTGCACAGCTTGGCGAACTCCGCGCCCCAGCCCGTGCCGCCCTTCACCGTGTCGTCGTCGAGGATGCGGCCCACCACGTAGATCTCCTGGCCCTGGTTCACCTGGTGCCAGATGCTCTGGAGCACCTTGCGGAAGAGCGGCGTGTCCTTGTACTGGCGGTGCATGAGCTTGCCCACGTAAGCGAGGCTCACGTCGCCCTGGCGCAGCTCCTCGTGGGTGAGCACGCGCAGGCCGCGCGTGCGCGCGTCCTTGTGGCCCTCGAAGCTGAAGTTCACCTCGTCGATCCCGTGGCGCTCGGCGGCCGCGCCGAAGGCGGCCTCGGCGCCGCCGGCGGCGCCGCTGTAGAGGACGCAATCCTCGGGCTTCATGGGGTCCCTCCCTGCGGATGGCGAGGGGGCGGACGATGCCGGATTTCGCGGCG
>Ga0302046_10002197_pt1 | contig 18226 bp, 15 predicted proteins | sample RVTome_11_FD_200261 | JGI IMG/M metagenome (GOLD analysis project Ga0302046, IMG submission 200261) | Soil microbial communities from uranium-contaminated site in the Upper Colorado River Basin, Wyoming, United States - RVT147D111 (version 2) ...
TGGATCGGCCCCGGGCCCGACCGGCTCGCGCCGAAGGCGGCCGAGTGCACGGCCTGGGAGGGCGCGGCATGAACATCTCCACCCGCTGCGTCCGCCTCGGCGACCCGCGCGACCCCTACGGGGCGGTCGCCCCGCCCCTCTACCAGACCGCGACCTTCCGGCAGGAGAGCGCGACCGAGTTCGGCGAGTACGACTACAGCCGTACCGCCAACCCCACCCGCTCCCTGCTCGAGGCGAAGCTCGCCGAGCTGGAGGGAGCGCGTTACGGCCTCGCCTACACCAGCGGCATGGCGGCGGTCACCGCGCTGCTCGGCCTGCTCGAGGCGGGCGACCAGGTGCTCGCCGGCGACGACCTCTACGGCGGCACCACCCGGCTGCTCGGCCGGATCGCCCCCGAGCGCGGCCTGACGGTGCGTTTCGTCGACGGCGCCGACCCCCGGGCGGTCGCGGCGGCGCTCGACCGCCGCACGCGCCTCTTGCTGGTCGAGACGCCGACCAACCCGCTCCTCGAGATCGCCGACCTCGGGCCCCTGGGCGAGATCGCCCGGCGCCACCACGCCCTCCTCGCCGTCGACAACTCCCTCGCCACCCCGCTCCTGCAACGCCCGCTGGAGCACGGCGCGCACCTGGTCGTCCACTCGGCGACCAAGGGGCTGGGCGGGCACGCCGACCTGGTCGCGGGCGCGGTCGTCACCGACGACGCGACGCTCCACGAACGCCTGGCCTTCCGTCGCAACGCCGAAGGCACCGCGCTCGCCCCGTTCGAGGCCTGGCTGCTGCTCCGCGGCCTCAAGACCCTCGCCCCGCGCCTCGCCTGGCAGTGCCGCTCGGCCCGGCGGATCGCGGAGTTCCTGGCGGCCCACTCCGCGGTCGAACGGGTCTTCTTCCCCGGCCTCCCCGGCCACCCCGGCCGGGCGGTCCACGAGCGCCAGGCCTCGGGCCCGGGCCCGCTGGTCTCCTTCACCACCGGCGACCCGGAGCTGTCGCGCCGGATCGTCGAGTCGCTCGAGCTGTTCACGATCGCGGTCTCCTTCGGCGCCGTCGGATCGGCGGCGACGCTCCCGTGCCGGATGTCGCACGCCTCGGTGCCCGAGGAGCTGGCGATACGCCTCCGGCCACCGCCGGACCTGGTGCGGCTCTCGGTGGGCGTCGAGGACCCGGACGATCTCCTCGCGGATCTCATGAACGCGCTCGAGCGGGCCGGCGGCACGACCCGTACGCCCAAGGTGGCGGCGGAGGGAGGACGGCGTGGAGTTCATCGGACCCGATGAGGGCTGGTGGCCCTGCCGGACTCACTCGGCCGGAGCCAACAAGTCGACCCCAGGTCGGGTAGGTCGAAGCGGCGGGCCTCTGCCTCGCGCTTCAGCTCCGCAACGACCTCGTCATCCAGTGTCAGGATCGTCCGCGCGGCCGCTCAGAGGCTCGCCCGCCAGATCTTCAGACCCCTGACCAACGCGTCCTCCAGCCAACCCCGGAAGCGGGCCTCGACTGTCGGCTCCGCCTCGAGGTAGTTGACCTGGAAGATGTCCGACGAAAGAGGGGTGACGTCTGCGATCTGGCGCTCGCCCTCCTCGGTCTCATCACGACGAAAGAGAAGGGCCGACACGGCGATCAACCCTCGAAAGTCGTGGCTCGCCACGTGGAACGAGAGGAGAATCTCGACTTGAGAATCAGTCCTCATCACCAGGCGAGTCCAGGCGCGGTACTCGGTCAGATTCGCGTAATAGCCGAGCTGCTTCGCCGTCTGGATGATCTGCCAGCGGAAGTAATGACCGCGAGGTCCTTCAGCCGGTTCATGATCGACGAAGTAGTGGGCCGCCGGGACCAAGGGCTTCGTCTCCTCGAGGAGTTTGTCGGCGATCGTCTGAAGGCGCTCCACCGCGATCTCCTCGAGGCGCCGTGCGCTTTTCTTGGCCCGCTCCCACTCACCGCGTTTGGCCTTTTCGCGCTGCACCAGGCGTTCACGAGCAGCACTCACTTCTTGCTCTGCCCGCGTCGCGTGTAGAACGTGAGCCGATACTCCGAGGGCCTGAACGAACGCCCGCCTCTGCGAGGCTGCGAAGGCGGCGACCAAGGGCTCCAGATCTCCCCTGTCCGCCGTCTCCAGCGCGTCGAGATAGCGGGTGCGCTCCTCGAGCGTGTCGCGGATGACGAGCGGGAAGTAACCGGCTCGAATAAAGATGAGAGTCGCGAGGCATCGCGCTACTCGTCCGTTGCCGTCTTGGAACGGGTGAATCTGTGTGAAGCGATGGTGGAGCCAGGCCGCCTCGACCTCCGGCGGAACGTTCGAATGCTCGCTGTGGAGCGCAATCACTCGGTCCATCTCGCTCGCTACCTGCTCGGGAGGACAGTACTGATGAATCGAACCGTTCGGGCGCTGAGGATTGTTCGGGTGACGCTTGTAGTCCCCCCGGAGAAGAGGAACCTCGACAAGGCGGCCAGTGGCGTCTACCGCCAACGTCGTTTCTTGATGGCGGGTGAGTTGTGCGTGCAGTTCCTTGATATAGCTGGTGGTGAGGCGTCTTTGACCCTTGACGAAGGAGAAAAGGCCTTCGATCGCCTCCTCATGATCTCGCAGGATGGCGACCACGCGGTCGGGATCCTGTGTGCCGGCTCGCTGGCCGATGTAGCTGGCGTCGATTCCGCGTTCGATGAGCATCTGCGTAACGCCGCGGTCGAAGGTGTAGACCCGCTCGATCAGACCGGTCTCGATCGACCACTCCCTACGGAGGCGCTCGTTGAAGAGCTTGAGGCCCTCGGTGACAGCGAGAGCATCCCGCTGCTCGTCCCAGATCTGGGCGAGAGTTCTGAGCTCCGGCTTCGCAAGCGATGCCGGTGAAACCTCGAAGTCCTCCGTGGGTTGCCACCGATACGACACCGGGCTGCTCATGACCTCCTCATGCTAACGGATCGTGAACACATCCCGGCCATTGAGAGTGGCTTGACTTACGCTCTGTTCACGCCATAGCCTGGCCTCGTGCCGAGAACCTCCCGGCCTCGCCCTCCCGACCGCGACGAGCTGCCCGCTCCCCCGCCGCGCCAGTTCGCCCGCCCGTGGAGCGCGCTGGCGACCTCGCCGGGGGCGCGCAAGGAGGCGCTGAAGCGGCGGGAGTACGCGCGCGGCGGGCGGGGCGGGGGACGCGGCCAGCCAAGGTACGTCGAGCTGCGGGCGGCGTCGGCGTTTTCGTTCCTCGACGGGGCGTCGCCGCCGGAGGACCTGGTGGTGGCCGCGGCCGCGGCCGGGCTGGGGGCGATGGCGATCGTCGACCGCAACGGCGTCTACGGCGCGCCGCGGTTCCACCAGGCGGCGAAGGAGGCGGGGGTGCGGGCGCTGATCGGGGCGGAGGTGACGCTCGAGGACGGCGACCGCCTCACCCTGCTGGTCGAGGACCGCGCCGGCTACCGCAACCTCTGCCGGCTGCTCACCTCGGCCGCGTTCGGGCCGGCGTTCGAGGCCGCCGGGGGCAACCGCCGCGGCAAGGGCGAGACCCGCGCCTGGTGGGAGCTGATCGAGGAGCACGCCGCGGGTCTCCACTGCCTGACCGGGGGCGACGAGGGGCCGCTCGCTCGGGCGCTCGCCGCCGGCGGCGCCGAGGCCGCCCGCCGGACGCTCGAGCGGCTCGCCGCCGCCTTCCCCGGCCGCCTCCACGTCGAGCTGCAGCGCCACCGGCTGCGCGCCGAGGAGCACCGCAACCGCTCGCTGGTCGAGCTGGCGGCTAGCCTCCGGCTGCCGGTGGTCGCGACCAACGGGGTGCGCTACGCCAGGCCCGAGGACAAGCCCCTCCACGACGTGCTGACCGCGATCCGCCACCGCACCACCCTCGACGCCGCCGGGCGCCTGCTCGCCGAGCAGCGCGAGCGCCACGTCAAGGGGCCGGCGGAGATGGCGGAGCTGTTCGCCGACCTGCCGGCGGCGGTGGCGGCGAGCGCCGAGCTGGCGGAGCGTCTCGGCTTCACTCTCGCCGACCTCGGCTACCGCTTCCCCGACTACCCGCTGCCGCCGGGCGAAACCGCCGCCTCGTATCTGCGCCAGCTCACCTGGAACGCCGCCCGCGCCCGCTTCCGGCCGCTCACCGCGCGCGCCCAGCGGCAGCTCGAGCACGAGCTCCGGGTGATCGAGAAGCTCGACCTCGCCGGCTACTTCCTGATCGTCTGGGACGTCGTGCGCTTCTGCCGCGAGCAGCGGATCATGGTCCAGGGGCGCGGCTCGGCGGCCAACAGCGCGGTCTGCTATGCGCTCGGCATCACCGCGGTCGACCCGGTGAAGATGGAGCTGCTGTTCGAGCGGTTTCTCTCCGAGGAGCGCGGCGAGTGGCCGGACATCGACCTCGACCTGCCGTCGGGCGATCAGCGCGAGAAGGTGATCCAGCACGTCTACGCTCGCTACGGCGAGCGCGGCGCGGCGATGACCGCCAACGTGATCACCTACCGCGCCCGCTCGGCGGCGCGCGAGGTGGCCAGGGCGCTGGGGTTTTCGCGCGCGCAGGAGGACCGGCTGAGCGAGCGGCTGGGCGGCTTCTACTCGCACTTCGACGATCGCGAGAAGCATCTCGCCGAGGAGATCCGCGGCGCCGGGCTCGACCCCGCCGAGCCGCGGCTGGTGCTGTTCGCCGACCTGTGGCGGCGCATCCAGCACCTGCCGCGCCACCTCGGCCAGCACTCGGGCGGCATGGTGCTCGCCGCCGGCCGGCTCGACGACGTGGTGCCGCTCGAGCCGGCGGCGATGGCCGGCCGGGTGGTCGTCCAGTGGGACAAGGACGACTGCGCCGACCTCGGCATCATCAAGGTCGACCTGCTGGGATTGGGCATGCTCAACGCGCTCGAGGAGGCGGTGCCGCTGATCCGCGCGCGCGAGGGCGTCCACCTCGACCTCGCCCACCTGCCGCCCGACGACCCGGCGACCTACCGGATGATCCGCGCCGCCGACACCGCCGGGGTGTTCCAGATCGAGAGCCGCGCCCAGATGTCGTCGCTGCCGCGCCACCGGCCGCGCCGCTTCTATGACCTGGTGATCCAGGTCGCGATCATCCGCCCGGGGCCGATCGCTGGCGACCTCGCCAACCCCTACTTCGAGCGCCGCGCCGGGCGGCAGCCGGTGACCTACCCGCACCCGAGCCTCGAGCCGGTCTTGAAGCGCACGCTCGGGGTGCCGATCTTCCAGGAGCAGATCCTGCGCTTGGCGATGGTCGCGGCGGGCTTTTCCGGCGGCGAGGCCGAGCAGCTCCGGCGCGCCATGGGCTTCAAGCGCTCGCTCGAGAAGATGGAGGCGATCGAGGAGCGGCTGCGCGCCGGCATGGCCGAGCGCGGGATCGCCGCCGGGGCGCAGGAGCAGATCGTGCGCGCGATCACCTCGTTCGCGCTCTACGGCTTCCCGGAGTCGCACGCCGCCAGCTTCGCGCTGATCGCCTACGCCAGCGCCTACCTCAAGGCCCACCACCCGACGGCGTTCTACCTCTCGTTGCTCAACGCCTGGCCGATGGGCTTCTACCACCCGGCGACGCTGGTCGGCGACGCCCAGCGCCACGGCGTCGAGGTGCGGCCGATCGACGCCGCCCGCTCGGGCTGGCGCTGCCGCTGGGAGGAGCGCGAGGGGAAGGGCCCGGCCGGCGCCCTACGGCTCGGGCTGCGCTTCGTCCGGGGGCTGCGCAAGGCGGCCGGCGAGGCGATCGAGCGCGAGCAGGCGGCGAGGCCGTTCACCGATCCCGACGACCTCGCCCGCCGCTGCCGCCTGCGCGCCGAGGAGCTGGCGGCGCTCGCCGAGGGCGGCGCGCTCGCCGGCTTCGCCGGAGTCGGCGAGCAGCAAGGCCGCGGCCTCACCCGCCGCGCCGCGCTGTGGCAGGCCGCCCGCGCCGCCCGCGGCTCCGGCCCGCTGCTCGCCGAGCTCCCCGACGCCGCCCCCTCGCCGCTGCCCGAGATGACCCCGGTCGAGGAGACCCTGGCCGACTTCGCCACCGCCCGCCTGACCACCGGCCCGCACCCGGTCGCCCACCTGCGGCGCTGGCTCGACGGCCGGGGGGTGGTGACGACCGCCGGCCTCGACCGCTTCCCCGACGGCCGCCGCATCCGCACCGCCGGGGCGGTGATCGTGCGCCAGCGCCCGGGCACCGCCAAGGGGATCCTGTTCCTGACGCTCGAGGACGAGACCGGCATGACCCAGGCGATCGTCCACCCGGACACCCTCGAGCGCTACCGGCCGGTGATCGCGGGCAGCCGCGGCCTGGTGGTCGAGGGGATCCTCCAGCGCCGCGACGGCGCCTCCTCGGTGCGCGCCGAGCGGGTCTGGCCGCTCGACCCCCGGGCCGCGGCGCCCAGCCACGACTGGCGGTAGCCCCGGAGGCGCGACTCACCGGCGGGAGCCGGGCTCGATGGAGGGCGCGGCATCTCGACTCGGGCGGGTCGAGCGGGTGACCGAGAGCGCCGGCGCCCGGGAACGATTCGGCCCCGAGCGCCGGCGCCGGGCTAGTTGCGGGGTGGCCGACGCGGACCTGGGCCAGCACCGCCACCGGCTCGCCGTCGGCGCCGCGTGCCGGGTCGAAGCGCCAGTAACGGACCGAATCGAGCGCCGCGGTGGCGAAGCCCGCGAAGCGTGTGGGCGCCGTGAGCACCGGGTCATGCGGCCGGCCTTCGCGGTCGACCAGGACCTCGATGACGACCGGCGGCGGCACCCGGTCGCGGGTGTGGCTCAGGAGGCCGCACATGCCGGCACCCGCCCGTCACAGGCCTCTCGTCCCGAATCAGTGCATATCTGACACTACGTAGACGACATCTATTGAAAAGGCGTCTCTCGGTAGCTCCGGATATTCTGATAGTCAACCTTCTTCCTGGAGGAGTCATGACCCGACGGACTGTGTTCCCTGTCCACTTCCTACGCCCTCTCGGCATCGCCGCGCTGGTGCTCGCATTGCCGGCGCTCGCCCTCGCCCAGTTCGAGCCGGCCCCGGACCCGGAGCCCGTGCCGACCCCGGAGGAGGAGGCGGTGACGATGCCCAGCTTCGTGCCCCGTCCCAACGCCGTCTTCCTCGAGCGAACCGTGGAGCACCCCGGCCTCGGCAACACCCTGGTGATCCTGGCGCTCGACGACCGGGACGTCGAGCGCCTCAAGACGGAGACCGACCGTACCGATCTGGTGTTGGTCGGCCCCGACGGCAAGCAGGTGGCGTTCCGCGACAACGGCCAGGACGGCGACGCCGCCGCCGGCGACTTCGAGTTCACCGCCGTCGCCGAGCTCGACTTCGACGACCTGGCCGAGCGCGCCGCCGAGGAGGGCACGAGCCAGGAGCGGGGAGAGAACAGCGTGCCGGTGTTCGAGGGACGCGCCCAGGTCGACGAAACGGTGGTCGAGCCGTTCGAGTTCGATGCCTTCCAGAGCGGCGCGCGAGTGGAGCTCGCCCGCAGCCTCTCGATCTCCTCGTTCGGCACCTCCCCCCAAGAGGAGGAGCACGAGGGCGAGCACGGGGAGGAGGGCGGCCTGCACGCGATCTTCGCCGGCAGCCACGTCCCCGGCACCAACCAGTTCCAGGACCGGGTGCTGATGATCCGCAACCCAGCGGTGGTCGCCGACCCGACCCGCACCATCGACCCCTGCACCGGCGCCGGCAACGCGTTCGGCCCCTGGACCTTCAGCCACCTGATGACCCAGATGGCCAACCAGCGGGCGACCGGCATCAACCCGAGTGCCTTCGTCGAGACCTTGCTCCGGGAGTGGCTGGTCAACCCGCAGACCATCAACGGGTTCAACGTGCCGCCCCGCGCCGCCATGCAGGCGCTCATCAACGACTGGAAGATCGCCTCCGGCGGCATCAACGCCCCGCTCAATCTGGCGCGGGCGCCGTTCCGCCTGCTGGCGATCAACCCGCGCGTCGACCTGCGGACGACGGTCGGCAGCAGCAGCGGTGGCGGCTACGGCGCCACCAGCAGCGGCGCCTTCCTCGACGCCGGCGAGGCGCGCTTCACCTTCGGCATCGTGCTGCCGCAGAACTTCACCCAGAGCAAGCAGCAGTTCATCCTCACCGCGCCGCTCGGGGGCGGCTGCGATGCGACCCGGTTCTCGGTGATCTTCGAGTTCCGCGTGCCCAAGTGCGAGTGCAAGGACGTGCGGAACTGGGCGCGCGAGTGGCGGCGGCTGAACGCGATGATCCCGGGCTCGGCGCGGTACAACCGCCACCTCGAGCGGCTGACTCGCACCTTCACCGACGCCAACCGCAACCCGTCGGAGCCCAACGGCAGCGCCATCGGCCAGTGGCGCACCAACGAGATCTCGCTCGAGGCGGATTGGGAGATCCGCGAGTTCCAGGTCCAGATGATGCCCGCGGACTTCCTGCTCGAGACGACGACCGCGGACACTCCCGACGACAGCTTCAACGGCACGGTCACGTTCGGCAACTTCGTGATCGACGTCTTCAATGGCGTCGCCGGGCCGTCGGTGCCGCTGTTCTACCCGCTGGGTTCGGGTCAGAACTTCCTCGGCGCCCACCCGCAGACGCCGAACCCGGGCACCACGTTCTGGAACGCGCCCAACCTCCTGGCGGCCCACCAGCAGACCCGGCACCTGGTCTCGCTCGGGACCTGCAACGGCTGCCACGCGCGGGAGACCAACACCATCTTCCAGCACATCGTCTCGTTCACGCCGCTGCCGGCGCCGCTCTCCGGCTTCCTGACCGGCATCCACGTGAACGACCCGGTGACCGGCGTGACCCGCAGCTTCGACGACCTCGCCCGCCGCGAGACCGACATCAACGCGGTCGCGCGCATGGCGTGCGGCAAGTTCCGGCCGATCCGCTTCAGCCCGTTCATCTTCGGGCCGCTGCGCAGCGACGGAACCGAGATTCGCTCGATCGCCGCCGCCGCCCAGACCGACCCCGACGCCGAGCCGCTGGCGCTGGCGCCGGAGGACTTCCTGCGCGAGGTCGTGCAACAGGTGCATTGACCTCGCCCTGACCCCGCCGGCCGCCCCCGGATCGCGCGCTCGCATGATCCGGGGGCGGTCTTCTCTCCCCGCCACCGCCACCCGGGCGCCGCTTTACCGGACGCCGGGCGTCCTGCTATCCTGAGCCTCCCGCCGGGAGTCAAAGCCATGGCCGTCAAGGAGATCCGAGAGCACCCGCGGCTCGCCGAACCGCTCGCCGAGAGCGTGGACGGGGAGGCCGGGCGGAATCCGGGCACGGCGCTCGACCTCGACTGGGTCGGCTCGGTCGCGGTCAACACCTCCGCCGCCGAGCGCCGGGCCGAGACCCTCCCCCGCCGCCGCTCGGTCAAGAAGAACCACCAGGCGGCGTGGCAGCTCAAGGCGGTGAGCCTGATCGACCTCACCACACTCGCCGGCGACGACACGCCCGGCCGCGTGCGGCGGCTGTGCGCCAAGGCGCGCCGGCCGGTGCGAGCCGACCTGCTCGAGGCGCTCGGGGCCGGCGACGTCGACCTCCACGTCGCCGCGGTCTGCGTCTACCACCGGCTGGTGCCGGTGGCGGTCGAGGCGCTCGCCGGCTCGGGGATCCCGGTCGCCGCGGTCTCGGCCGGCTTCCCGGCCGGGCTCAACCCGTTCGAGGAACGCCTGCACGAGATCCACGCCTCGGTCGCCGCCGGCGCCGGGGAGATCGACATCGTGATCACCCGCGAGCTGGCACTGACCGGGCGCTGGCAGGAGCTGTACGACGAGGTGCGCGCCTTCCGCGACGCCTGCGGCGAGGCCCACCTCAAGGTGATCCTCGCCACCGGCGAGCTGGGCACGCTGCGCAACGTCGGCCGCGCCAGCCTGGTGGCGATGATGGCCGGCGCCGACTTCATCAAGACCTCGACCGGCAAGGAGGCGGTCAACGCCACCCTGCCGGTGTCGCTGGTGATGGTGCGGGCGATCCGCGACTACCACCGGCGCACCGGCCACGCGGTCGGCTTCAAGCCCGCAGGCGGGATCTCGACCGCCAGGCAGGCGGTCGAGTGGCTGGCGCTGATCAAGGACGAGCTGGGCGACGCCTGGCTGACCCCCGAGCGCTTCCGCTTCGGCGCCTCGAGCCTGCTCGCCGACCTCGAGCGCCAGCTCGAGCACCACGCCACCGGCCGCTACTCGGCCACCTTCCGCCACCCGATGGCCTGAGCCTCCTTTCGGGGAGAGATCCGAGATGACCATCGCCGAGATCTTCGAGACCATGGAGTACGGGCCGGCGCCGGAGGCGACCGGGCCGGTCGAGGCCTGGCTCGACGCCCACGGCCGCGCCTTCGGCCCGTTCATCGCCGGGGAGCTGGCGAGCGGCGAGGGCGCGGCCGGCGACGGCGCCGAGACCTTCGAGACCCACAACCCCGCGACCACCGAGCCGCTGGCGCGCATCCGCCAGTGCGGCGCCGAGGAGGTCGACGCGGCGGTGGCGGCGGCGCGCGCCGCTCTCCCCGGCTGGCAGGCGCTCGGCGGCCACGGCCGGGCGCGCCACCTCTACGCGATCGCGCGCGCGGTGCAGAAGCGCTCGCGCCTGCTCGCCGTGCTCGAGACCCTCGACAACGGCAAGCCGATCCGCGAGACCCGCGACCTCGACGTGCCGCTGGTCGCCCGCCACTTCTACCACCACGCCGGCTGGGCGCAGCTCCTCGAGAGCGAGCTGCCGGGCTGGGCGCCGGTCGGAGTCTGCGGTCAGGTCATCCCGTGGAACTTCCCGCTGCTGATGCTGGCGTGGAAGATCGCGCCGGCGCTCGCCTGCGGCAACACGGTGGTCCTCAAGCCGGCCGAGTACACGCCGCTGACCGCGATGGCGTTCGCCGAGATCTGCGTCGACGTCGGGCTGCCGCCCGGGGTGGTCAACCTGGTGACCGGTGACGGCCGCACCGGCGAGCTCCTGGTGCGCCACCCGGACGTCGACAAGGTCGCGTTCACCGGCTCGACCGAGGTCGGCCGGCTGATCCGTGCCGCCACAGCCGGCAGCGGCAAGAAGCTGTCGCTCGAGCTGGGCGGCAAGTCGCCGTTCGTGGTCTTCGACGACGCCGACCTCGACGGCGCGGTCGAGGGCGTCGTCGACGCGATCTGGTTCAACCAGGGCGAGGTCTGCTGCGCCGGCTCGCGCCTTCTCGTCCACGAGGCGGTCGCCGAGGCGATGTACGAGAAGCTCCGGGCGCGCATGGAGACCCTGCGCGTCGGCGATCCGACCGACAAGGCGATCGACATCGGCGCGATCGTCGCGCCGGTCCAGCTCGAGCGCATCGAGGGGCTGGTGCGCAAGGGGGTCGAGGAGGGGGCGACGCTGTGGCAGCCGTCGTGGAGCTGCCCGCGCGACGGCTGGTTCTACCCGCCGACGCTGTTCACTGGGGTGGCGCCGGCGGCGACCATCGCCCAGGAGGAGATCTTCGGCCCGGTGCTGGTGGCGATGACCTTCCGCACTCCCGAGGAGGCGGTCGCGCTGGCCAACAACACCCGCTACGGCCTGGCCGCCAGCGTCTGGACCGAGAACCTCAACCTGGCGCTCGACGTCGCCGCCACCGTGGTCGCCGGGACAGTCTGGATCAACTGCACCAACCAGTTCGACGCCGCCTCCGGCTTCGGCGGCTACCGCGAGAGCGGCTTCGGCCGCGAGGGCGGCCGCGAGGGGCTGTTCGAGTACCTCCAGCCGGGGTGGCGGGCGCGGGCGAAGGCGCACGAGGAGCGGGGGCCGGAGGCCGCCGAACCCGCCGCCGACTCCCCCGCCGCAGCCGAATCCGCGGCCGGCCGCGCGCCGCTGCCGCCGATCGACCGCACCGCCAAGATGTACATCGGCGGCAAGCAGGCGCGCCCGGACGGCGGCTACAGCGTGCGCGTGCTCGGGCCGCGCGGCGAGCTGGTCGGCGAGGTCGGCGCCGGCAACCGCAAGGATGTGCGCAACGCGGTCGCCGCGGCGCGCAAGGCGCAGCCGAAGTGGGGCAAGGCGAGCGCCCACCTGCGCGCCCAGGTGCTGTTCTACGTCGCCGAGAACCTGGCCGCCCGCGGCGACGAGTTCGCGCGCCGCCTCGCCGCGATGACCGGCGCCTCCGCCGAGGCCGCCCGGCGCGAGGTCGAGCTCGCGGTCGAGCGGCTGTTCCTCCACGCCGGCCGCGCCGACAAGTACGCCGGCACCGTGCAGGCGACGCCGATCCGCAACTTCACCTTCGCGGTCCACGAGCCGGTGGGCACGATCGGCATCGTCTGCCCCGACGCCGCGCCGCTGCTCGCCCTCTGCTCGGCGCTCGGGCCGGCGGTGGCGATGGGCAACGCGGTGGTCGTCGTCCCCTCCGAGCGCCACCCGCTCGCCGCCACCGACCTCTACCAGGTGCTCGACACCTCCGACGTCCCGGGCGGCGTGATCAACATCGTCACCGGCGAGCGCGCCGCGCTGGCGAGAGTGCTCGCCGCCCACGACGACCTCGACGCCGTCTGGTGCTTCGGCGACGCCGCCGACTGCGCCGCCGTCGAGCGAGCCTCGACCGGCAACCTCAAGCGCACCTGGTGCGACGGCGGCATCGCCCGCGACTGGAGCGACCCGGAGCAGGGCGCCGGCGAGGAGTTCCTGCGCCAGGCGGTGCAGGTCAAGAACATCTGGGTGCCGTTCGGGGAAGGCGTCTCAAAGCCCTGAAAAAAAGAGAAGGCGGGGGCGGGTACCGGCGCGGACCCGGCCCCACCCCCGCCAGAACCGCCGCCTGTGCGGCGGGATCGTAGCGGTCGCTGTCTACCGCCGGCTCACTTGTTGGAGTCGGTCGCCATCTCCTGGCCGACCTCGAGCCGATTCTCGACCGAGACCACGCCTTCGGTGTCGCGGGCGATCTGCCCGGCCTCGTCCTTGGCGGCCTGGGTCGCGACCCGGCCGGAGAGCGTCACCACGCCCTCGTTGCTGTCGACGTCGATGTTGAACGAGTTGAGGTCGGTGTCGGCGGCGATCTTGGTCGCCACCTTGGTCGTCAGAGCGGTGTCGTCGATCCGCTTGCCGACGGTGGTCCGGCCGACCTCGATGTCGTTGATCACGCGGACCACTCCCGCGGTGTTGCGGGCCAGGCGCACGGCCTCGGCGCGCGCCTTGGCCTTCTCGACCGTGCCGCTCAGGCGGACGGTGCCCTCGTTGGTGTCGACGTCGATGTTGAACGGGTTGATCTCGGGATCCGCGGTCAGCTTGGACTTGACCGAGGCGGTGATGGTGGCGTCGTCGACCTGGGTCGACGCGGTCTGGGTGCTCGAGCAGGCGCCCAGCCCGAACGCGAGCGCCGCGCAGGCGGCGAGGGTCAGGATGCGGTTGCGGTAGAGCTGCTTCACAGGTTACCTCCTTCGAATGGTTTACGAATCATCGTTGCCGATCTGCAATCAGTTTCAAGAAGCCGCCCGGGCGTCAGACGTAGCCGAGCAGGAGCAGGATGACGATGATCAGCAGCACGACGCCGACCAGGCCCGAGGGGGCGTAGCCCCACGAGCGGCTGTAGCCCCAGCGGGGCAGCGCGCCGAGCAGCAGCAGGACCAACACGATCAACAGGATCCAGCCGAGCATCTCGTCACCTCCTCGTCCCTCGGGGCCGTCACCGGCCGAGCGGGGCCGGCCTGTCTCCCGCCGTGGCGGGCGGCGCCTCGTGTTCGGGCAAGGTAAGGGTGCAAGCGCCGGGCCACCGCGGAAAACGCCCGGCGTTCGTTGGAGTTGCGGACTGCACCGGATCGGCGGTGCCGCGCCGATGCAGGCCTTACAAGGACGGGGAGACTGTCAAAAGCGGTAGAGGGCCGCGAGGCCCTCGCCGCCCGGAACCTCCTCCGCGGCAACCGCGTAAACCGTGCCGCCGTGGAGCAGCGTCTCGAGGGCGGCACGGTCGAGCAGATCCTCGTCGCCGTCGCCGCGCTCGGAGTGGACCTCGATCTTGCGCGCCGCGCGGTCGAAGCGACCCCAGCGGTGGAACGCGGGATCGACCCACAGGACGTCGACCCGCCCGTCGGCGGCCGCCAGCACCACCTCCTCGACCCGCTCGCCGGTGCGGCCGGTGCCGGCGGCGGCGCCGAACCGCTCGGCCGCGCGGGCGCGGTCGGCCTCGAACAGCGGCTCGACCTTCTCCACCGCCCGCCGGTGCAGCTCCTCGGCCGGCTCGGCGTCGGGGTTGCCCTCGACCGGCTCGGGCACCAGGTTCTTCAGCTTGGTGAGGTCGCGGTAGAGGCTGGCCACCCAGTCGACCGCCGCCACCACCACCGGCTCGGCCGGCTCGTGGAGCAGCTTGCGCACGCCGTTGTCGACCAGGTGGAGGAACTTTGCCACCTCCTCCTTCTCGTCGTCGACCCCGGTGCCGTGGCCGTGATAGATCGGCGCCCGGCCGCCGGAGGTCGGGCCGGCGACGCCGCGCGGCGCCGCGGAGTGGAACTGCAACGAGCGCTGCTCCCAGTCGTAGCCGAGCGCGTCGGCGAGGCTCTCGGGGATGTCGCGCAGGTCGATCTCGCGCACCCGGTGACGGGTGGCGGCGAGCAGGCGCACCCGGTTCTGCGACAGCGCCAGCACGTAGAACAGGCCGTCGCCCCCGAGCAGCGGCAGCAGCGGCGCCAGGTGAAAGCGCTCGCCGACCACCACCAGCTCCTCGAACGCCAGCGGCAGGCGGTAGAGGCGCCTGACTCCGGGCGACAGGAACATCGCCAGGCCGTCGCTCTGGTGCTGCCAGAACGGGTGGTCGTCGAGCAGCCGGCGGGCCGGGCCCAGCAGCTCGCCGTCGGCGCCGTCGCCGGCTTCGGCGCTCAGGCGCTCCTCGGCCTCGCGCAGCAGGTTCTTGAACCGGATCGGGTCCTGCTGGGTCTGGGCGCCGGCGCGGTGGGTGGGCAGGTAGAGCGAGACGCAGGGCGACTCGCCCTGCGCCAGCTGGCGGAGATCGTCACGGCTCAGAAGCGCCATCGTGCCCTCACGGTCTGGTAGTCGTTCGAACGAGGATCGATCCCTTGCATGCCCCGACGATACCTCTACCCCGGGGCGTTCCTGAACCGGCCGCGACGCGCACGGCGGGTTCCGCCGCCTCCTGGCCGGTCCTGCGCCGGCCGGAAACCCAGCGGTTGCAACTTCTTCCGCCCCGTGCCCCGAATTGCACAAGGCGCCGTCTCGCCGCCGCTGCGGCCGGCCCGTTCGACGACTAGGCCTCTGGCATGCCGGTTGCTGCTGACCCTTGGGCGAGAGGGCAGCGATGATCACGACCACGCACAACGGCCCGGCGATCCTCGTAGTCGACGACGACTACGACCAGCGCGGAGGGATGGCCGACGTGCTCGCGCTCGAGGGCTACTCCGTCGACACCGCCTCGGACGCCTATCGGGCGGCCGAGCTGCTCGACCACCGCCGCTACGATCTCGTGATCTCGGACATCGAGCTGCCCGGCCACGGGCTGTCCACCCTCGGCCACGTGCGCCGCAACCAGCCCGGGACGCCGGTGATCCTGGTCAGCGGCCTGACCGACGAGACGCTGCGCCGGCGCGCGAGAGAGAGCGGCGCCTTCGCGGTGCTCGAGAAGCCGGTCACCGGCCCAGCCCTGAGAGCGGTGATCGGCCGCGCGCTAGGGTCCTCGGACGGCGCCCTGTGAGCGGAAGGCGCGACGGCCCACCGAACGATCCTTGGACGAGCTGATCCACAACGTGATCTCCGAGCTCCGGGCCCTCGCCATGGTCGCGCGGGCGGCGGCGCGGAGAGCACCAGTGGCACGGAACTTGCGCCATCGAATCCTGGTGAAGCTGACCACCGTTTCGTCTTTCCAGAGAGGTAGGAGGAGATATGGCTAGCAGAACGATTGTCCCCGGCGCACCGGCCCGGCCCGCCGTCCCACGCGAAGGCTCGCGGGCCACGCCCCCCACCGCCACCGGCGGCGCCGGGACCGGCGCCGCGGGAGCCACCAAGACCGCCGCGAAAGCCGAGAGCGCCGGGAGCGGCGCCGGCAAGACAGGTAAACGCGGCAGCGGCCTCACCAAGCGCGGCAAAGTGGTCGCCGCCACCGCCGCCGCCGCCGGCGTCGCCGCCGCCACCGCCGCCGGCGTCGCCGTGGTCAAGGCGATCCGGCGCAAGCGCGCCGATGCCCGCGTCTACCACGTCGAGCCCAAGGGCGAGGACTGGCAGGTCCGCAAGGACGGCTCCGAGCGCGCCAGCGGCGCCTACGGCACCAAGAAAGAGGCGATCGCGGCCGGCCGCGAGCTGGCGCAGAAGCACGAGCCGAGCCGGCTGGTCATCCACGGCGGCGACGGCTCGGTCCAGCGCGACCACTCGTACGGCGAGTCCGACGATTAGCCGAGCGCGGCCCGCCAACCGCGGCGGCCGGCTTGCGCGCCGCCACTGCGATAGCATGTACGTTCGATTGCAGACCGCGCCCACGCGCCGTTGCACAGAGGAGGAGGGGTGGCTGCCCAGCGACAGCGCCGGCTCTCGAACCGCTCCGGGCCGGCGGTCGGACCCGCGACGCGCCCGGCCTCGGAGCCCTGGGTAGCGGCGGTCGTCCCCGTCTACAACGAAGAGCAGACCCTCGCCGCGGTCCTCGCGGCGCTCCAGGAGACCTCCGGCATCGACGAGGTGCTGGTGGTCTCCGACGGCTCGACCGACGGCACCGCCGCGGTCGCCCGCGCGATGGGGGTGACCACCGTCGAGCTGCGCCGCAACCACGGCAAGGGCCTGGCGATGGCCGCCGGCGTCGCCCACACCGCGGCGCCGGTCATCCTGTTCGTCGACGGCGACATCGCCGGCCTGGAGCCGCCGGTCCTGCGCGCCCTGATCGCGCCGGTGGTCCGCGGCGAGCTGGCGATGCACATCGGCGTCCGCCACCGCGGCCCGTTGGTCAACGCCTTCCACCGCCGCTTCGGCCCTCAGCTCTCCGGCATCCGCTGCCTGCGCCGCGACGTCTTCACCCGCGTCCCCGCCCGCTACCTGCGCGGCTATCGCGTCGAGACCGCCCTCAACTGGGTCTGCCGCCGCCTCGGCCTGCCGGTCGGCATCCTCCTCCTCCACCACCTCGAGCACATCAAGAAAGAGGCCAAACGCGGCTTCCTCGCCGGTGCCGGACAACGGCTGGCGATGTTCGCGGCGGTGTTCTCGGCCTGGCTGCGGCTGAAGATCACCGACCCGATGCCGGGGCCGGTGCCGGGGGCGGCGGCACGACGGGGGCCGGCGCTGAGCCCGGAGCCGGGGCCGCCGGAGAGCTGATCCTCGGGCGCATGCTCTCGATTCTGGTCCTGCTCTCGGGCACGATCTTCCTGCTCGTCCTGCTCCCGTTCACCTTCATCGAGTTCTTCTACGAGCCCTGGATCAGCGCCCAGGCGGAGGCGCCGCGGCGGGCGCGGGCGCGGGTGGGGATCCACACCGGCGAGGCAGTCCGCTCGCAGGCCGGCGCCGCCGGCGCGGCCGTCGAGGTCGCCCGGGCGATCGCGCCGGTCGGCCGCGCCGGCGAGGTGACCGTGTCGCGAGTGGTGGCCGACGTGCTGCCCGGCTCCGGCTTCGCCTTCGAGCCCCGCGGCGGGCGGCGCCCCTAAGCGGCCGGCGGCTCGCCGCTCCCCCTGTTCGCCGCCCTCGGCCCCTGACCGGCACCGCCTCCTGACACCGCCCGCCCGGGCGATCAGCGAAAGCTCAGCGCCGGCGAAGGTGGCGCGAAGCTCTCCGTCGCTCCTTCGGCGTAACACTTCACGACGACGACGCCGGGCGGGCGCGACGTCACTCCCGCCCGAGCCGCTCGGAGACGACCCGAAGCCCGCGGCGCAAGCCCGGAGCCCAACCCGAAGGAGCGAAGCGATGAAGACCCTGAAGACCGTGATCACGATGCTGGCCAACGCACTCCGTCGCGGCGACGACGGCCCCTGGCTCGAGCCTCACCCTGGACGACATCCAGGCCACCTGTTCTAGCGCCTGCGGTGAGCCGGCCTCCCGGTCGCCGATCGGCCGGCGCTGGCGAGTCCTGGGCCAGAGCCAGGCCCGCCCGCAACCCTGATCCGCCTCACCGGGGCTGCGCTCCGCCGTGACCACGGACCCGGTGGCGGTGGGCGAGAGCTGCCGGCGTCGCGGTTCGCGTCGGAGGTGACGCTATCGCCCGCCGGGCTGCTCGGGGTCGAGGCGCCGCTCGAGCTCCGCGGGGGTCGTCTCCAGCTCCCGCGCCGCGGCTGCCAGGGCCGCTTCGCCGCCGAAGCCTTGGAGCCAGCCGTTGAGCCTGGCCGCGGCGGTGCTGCCGAGAAAGCCCGGATCGCGGGCGGTCTCCTCGGCCACCAGCCGCGGGGCGATGCGCCGCAGCGTGAACTTCTGGTGGCGCGGCTCCGCGGGCCAGAACCTCCCCG
>Ga0302046_10002199_pt1 | contig 18220 bp, 21 predicted proteins | sample RVTome_11_FD_200261 | JGI IMG/M metagenome (GOLD analysis project Ga0302046, IMG submission 200261) | Soil microbial communities from uranium-contaminated site in the Upper Colorado River Basin, Wyoming, United States - RVT147D111 (version 2) ...
AGGGATCCCCTCGCCGTGGCCACCTTACTGTGCCCTCCCGAACAGGCCGGCCGGCTTCACCAGGAGCACGAGGGCCATGATGATGAAGATCACCGTATTGGAGGCCTCGGGGTAGAAGACCTTGGTCAGCCCCTCGATCACCCCGACGGCGAAGCCCGTAACGATGGACCCCATGATCGAGCCCATCCCCCCGATCACCACCACCGCGAACACCACGATGATCAGGTCCGCCCCCATGAGCGGGTTCACCTGGTAGATCGGCGCCGCCAGCACCCCCGCCAGCGCCGCCAGCCCCACCCCGAACCCGTAGGTCAGCGTGATCATCCGCGGCACGTTGACGCCGAACGCCTGGACCAGCGTCGCGTTCTCCGTGGCCGCCCGGAGATAGGAGCCGAGCTTCGTCCGCTCGATCATGTACCACGTCGCCAGGCACACCGTGAGCGAGAAGGCCACCACCCAGGCCCGGTAGTTGGGCAGGATCATGAAGCCCAGGTTCTGGCCGCCCTGGAGCTCCGCGGGGATGCGGTAGGGCAGCCCGGTGGAGCCGAACTCGTGGCGGAAGAGGCCCTGGATGATGAGCGCCAGCCCGAAGGTCAGCAGCAGCCCGTACAGGTGGTCCAGCTGGTACAGCCGCCGCAGCATCGTCCGCTCGAGCACGATGCCGAACACCCCCACCATCATCGGCGCGATCAGCAGCGCCCACCAGTAGCCGAGGCCGGCGCGCTCCAGCAGGAACCACGCCACGAACGCCCCCATCATGTACTGGGCGCCGTGGGTGAAGTTGATGATGTTGAGCAGGCCGAAGATCACCGCTAGCCCCAGGCTCAGCAGGGCGTAGAACGAGCCGTTGATCAGCCCGATCAGCAGCTGGCCGAACAGCGCCTGCGGCGGAATGCCGAGGAGTTCGAACATCAGCGATAGGCTCTCGGGGGTCGAGCGCCGGGCCGCGCGGGGCTCGCGCTCTGCGCCCCCTTGCGCCCCCGGCGGGTCAAGGGAGTGTCCCCCGCCTCCCGCCGCTCGGCCCGGCCATCACTTCTTGACCAGCGGGCAGTCGCCTTGCTCGATGGGCCGGAAGGCCTGCGCCGCCGGGATCGTCGCCCGCAGCTTGTAGTAGTCCCACGCCCCCTTCGACTCCGTCGGCTTCTTCACCTCGAACAGGTACATATCGTGCACCTTCCGCCCGTCCGCCCGGATCGTCCCCTTCCCGAACAGCGGATCGTCCGTCGGCGTCGCCTTCATCTTGGCGATCACCTTGCCGCCGTCATCCGTCTTCAGCCCCTCCACCGCCTTCAGGTAGTGCTGCACCGCAGCGTAGACGCCCGCGTGGATCATCGTCGGGTGGATCCCCCGGTTCCGCTCCGCAAACTTCTTCCCCCACCCCCGCGTCCGCTCGTTCATGTCCCAGTAAAACGCCTCCGTGAAGATCAACCCCTGCGCCGTCTGCAGCCCCAGCCCATGCACGTCGGTCAGGAACACCAGCAGCCCCGCCAGGTTCTGCCCTCCCTTGACGATCCCGAACTCCGCCGCCTGCTTGATCGCGTTCGTCGTGTCCCCCCCCGCATTCGCCAGCCCGATGATCTTGGCCTTCGAGGCCTGCGCCTGCAGCAGGAACGACGAGAAATCCGGCGTGTTCAGCGGATGCCGCACCTTGCCCAGGACCTTGCCCCCGTTCTTCACCACGACCGCCTCCGTGTCCCGCTCCAGCGCGTGCCCGAAGGCGTAGTCCGCCGTGAGAAAGAACCAGCTGTCCCCCCCCGTCTTCACGATCGCATTCCCCGTCCCGTTGGCGAGCGCCCACGTGTCGTACGTCCAGTGAATCGTGTTCGGCGAGCACGCCTTCCCCGTCAGATCCGAGCTGGCCGCCCCCGACACCAGAAACGCCTTGCCCTTGTCCCGCGTGATCTGATTCACCGCCAGCGCCACCGCCGAGTTCGGCGTGTCCACGATCACGTCCACCTTCTCGGCGTCGTACCACTGGCGCGCAATCTGCGCCCCCACGTCCGCCTTGTTCTGGTGGTCGGCGAAGATGATCTCCACCTTCAGCCCCTTGGCCGCCGCCCCGAAGTCCTCCACCGCCATCCGCGCCGCCACCACCGAGCCCTGCCCCGTCAGATCCGCATACAGGCTCGACTGATCGTTCAGCACCCCGATCTTGATCACCCCATCCGACATCTGGCCGTGCGCCGGACCGGCCGCCAGGACCAGCCCCGCTACGAGCATGACGAGAGGCTTTCCAGTCATGATCTCTCACTCCCTCCTTGTGGTGTGAAACGGGGACCGCACGGCGCTCAGACCCCCAGGTAGTCGTGAAGCTTGTCCATGTGCGCCTCGAGCTCGACGTTCGGGATCGTGTCCACGACCCGCCCGTGCTCCATGACGTAGTGGCGGTCCGTGACGGTGGCGGCGAACCGGAAGTTCTGCTCCACCAGCAGGATGGTGAACCCCTCGGCCTTGAGCCGGCGGATGGTGGCCCCGATGTGCTGCACGATCACCGGCGCCAGCCCTTCGGTCGGCTCGTCGAGCAGCAGCAGCCGCGCCCCCGTGCGCAGGATCCGCCCGATCGCCAGCATCTGCTGCTCGCCTCCCGATAGCTTCGTGCCCTGGCTCCGCAGCCGCTCCCGCAGGTTCGGAAACAGCTCGAAGATCGCCCCCACCCCGAGCCCCCCCGGCCGCACCGCGGGCGGCAGCAACAGGTTCTCCTCCACGTTGAGGCTGGCGAAGATCCCCCGCTCCTCCGGACAGAAGGCCAGCCCCAGCCGGGCGATCCGGTTGGAGGGCAGGCCGATCAGCTCCCGGCCCTCGAAGCGGATCGACCCTCGCCGCTTCGTCACGATGCCCATGATGGCCTTCAGCGTCGTCGTCTTGCCGGCTCCGTTGCGCCCCAGCAGCGTCACCACCTCGCCGGCGGGAATCTCGAAGCTCACGCCGTGCAAGATGTGCGACTCGTCGTACCAGGCGTGGAGGTCCGCCACCGCCAGGAGCGGCCCCGGCGCCTCCGGCCGCCCGGGGGCCCCCGCCGCGCGCGCGACCGTCTCAGGCATGGCCCGCCCCCAGGTATGCCTCCACCACGGCGGGATCCCGCGACACCCCCGCGTAGTCCCCCTCGGCCAGGATCTCCCCGCGCGCCAGCACCGTGATGGCGTGGGAGAGGTTTTCCACCACGCTCAGGTTGTGCTCCACCATGAGCACCGTCCGGTTGACGGCTACCCGCTTGATCAGTCCCGCAATCCGGGCGATGTCCTCGTGGCCCATGCCCGCCGTGGGCTCGTCCAGCAGCATCATCTCCGGATCCAGGGCCAGCGTCGTGGCGATCTCCAGCGCCCGCCTCCGGCCATAGGGCAGCTCCACCGCGGTGATGCCGGCGAAGTCGGCGAGGCCCACGGCATCGAGCAGCTCGAGGGCCCGGTCGTTGAGACCGTCCAGCACCTTCTCGGACCGCCAGAAGTCGAAGGAGCGGCCCCGCCCGCGCTGCAGCGCGATGCGCACGTTCTCCAGCACCGTCAGGTGCGGGAACACCGCCGAGATCTGGAAGGACCGCACCAGCCCGAGCCGGGCGATATGCGCGGGCCGGGTGCGGGTGATCTCGCGGTCGTTGTACACGATGCGCCCGCGCGAGGGCGTCAGGAACTTCGTGAGGAGGTTGAAGCAAGTCGTCTTGCCGGCCCCGTTGGGACCGATCAGCGCGTGGATGGTCCCGCGCCGGATCCGCAGGTTCACGTCCTTGACGGCGACGAAGCCACGGAACTCCTTCGTCAGACCATCGGTCTCGAGAATGATGTCACCCGCCATGTCGCCCGCTCCCGGATCGTGACCGTGCCCGGTGGGTGCCGAGCGTCACCAGCGCCTTCCTCGACGCGGGGCGCCATCGGCGGCGTCTCGCCTGGATGCGCACGCCCGAAGCGAGAATCGTGCCGGGAATCGTGTCCGGGTAGCGCCAAGGCAGAACAGCCAGTTAGCGGCGGCTGGACTCGGAGGACAGCGAGGTGCGGGTGTCGAGCAACCGCGACATGTAGCGACCCCGCTACCGCTGGCCCCGTAGCTTCTTGTAAAGACTGGTGCGGTGAATGCCGAGCAGGCGCGCGGCAAGCGACTTGTTCCCATGGGCCAGCCTGAGCGCCTCCTGGAGCGCCAGATCCTCGTGGTCCTTGAGCATTTGCCGGAGCTGCCCCTGGCTGGGAACCGCCGAGAGCCGGGCCGGGGCGGCGAAGGGGAGGTGGACCACGTCGATGAGGTCCCCCTCCAGGGCATTCAGGACCCGCTCCAGCACGTTGATCACCTCCCGGACATTCCCCGGCCAGTGATGATCGCGCAGGGCCTGCATCGCCGCCGGGGTGATCTTGACGGGCGGCCGGCCCATCTCCTCGGTGAGGCGCCGCAGGACGTGCTGGACGAGGGCGGCGATGTCCTCCCGTCGCTCTCGGAGGCCCGGGATCCGGATCGGAACCACGTTGAGGCGGTAATAGAGGTCCATCCGGAAGCGCCCCTGGCGCACCAGCTCCTCCAGGTCCTCGTGGGTGGCCGCCATGAGGCGGAAGTCCACGGGGACGGGCCGGGTGCCGCCGACCCGCTCCACCTCCTTCTCCTGGAGCACGCGGAGCAGCTTGGCCTGGACGTCCAGGGCCATGTCAGCGATCTCGTCGAGGAAAAGGGAGCCCTCGTGAGCAAGCTCGAACTTGCCGGGCTTCCCGCGCTTGGCCGCCCCGCTGAACGCGCCCGGCTCGTAGCCGAACAGCTCGGACTCGACGAGGTCACGTGGCACGGCCGCGCAGTTGACCCGGATGAGCGGCCGGTGGCGCCGGGGGCTCGCGTGGTGGACGGCATGGGCGAACAGCTCCTTGCCGGCGCCGGTCTCGCCCAGGAGTAGGATGGGGGACATCGAGCGGGCGGCCTTCAGGGCGAGCCGCTTCGCTTCCTTCATGGCGGCGCTCTCCCCGATGATGTGGTCGAAGGTGTAGCGGGACGCTCGCAGCGAGTCGAGCTCGCGCTCGTAGTACTCGACCTTGGACTCCAGGATATGGAGGCGCTGGACGAGCTCCCGGAGCTCCTGCACGTGGAACATGACCTGGCCGAAGGCTCCGATGATGCGCCCGTTCTCATCGCGGATGGGCACCCGCTGCACGACCAGGTCCTGGCCCCGGATGCGCTGCCTGCCGATCTCCACTTCCCCGATCTGGACCACGAGGTGCATGCGGGTGTTCTCGACGACCTCGGTGACGTGGCGTCCGACGGCCTCCTCCCGGCTTACGCCGAGGAACTCGGAGTAGGGCTGGCTGAGGAAGGTGATGATGCCCTTGTCGTCGACGACCACCGAGCCGAAGTGCACGCGGTCCAGGATCTCCTCGAGCTGGAGCACGTTGAACGGGCGAAGTCCCTCGAAGGGCGCGGCCGGAGCGATACGGGCGGGGCGGTCTGGGGCCTCGGGTCCCGACATGGTGCCCAGCTTAACATCGACCTGGTGAAAGAGCAAACGTGACGGGGACTTAGAGGTCCCCGGCCCGTGCGAGGACAGGCAGGCGCGTGGAGGTGGCGGATCTGCGATCGACGCCACCATGGTCCATGGCGACACCCCTCCTCCGCGGCATTGACGGCTGCACCCTCGGTGGGGCCCGGCTGGCGGGCGGCCAGGCGCTGCTGGAGAGTGCGCGCGCGTGACGGGTGGATCGTGAGGGCGAAGCTTCGCGAGCCGGACTTCGGGCTGCGGTGGGTGTTCGCGGGAAGCGGATTTGCAGGCGGCGGGGCGTTCGGGTATGGTCATGCCGTGATCAAGATCGCCCCGAGCATCCTCTCCGCCGACTTCGCCGCGCTCGGTGAGGCGATCGCCTGCGTGGAGGCGGGCGGCGCCGATCAGATCCACGTCGATGTGATGGACGGCCACTTCGTGCCCAACCTGACCATCGGGCCGCCCGTGATCGAGTCCATCCGGAAGCGCACGCGCCTGCCCCTCGACGTCCACCTCATGATCGAGGAGCCGGAGCGCTGGGTCGATACCTATGTGCGGGCCGGGGCCGACATGCTGACGGTACACGTCGAGGCCTCCGCCCATCTCCAGCGCTGCCTGACCCAGATCCGGGAGGCCGGGGCCAGAGCCGGCCTGGCGCTGAACCCCGCCACGCCTCCGTCGGCCATCGAGTACGTCCGGGACGACGTGGACCTGGTTCTGGTGATGTCGGTGAACCCAGGGTTCGGGGGGCAGGCGTTCATCCCGTCCGTCTATCCGAAGATCAGACAAATCAAGATCTTGTTGGGCTCAGGGGCGGCCGAAGTCTCGGTGGATGGCGGAGTCAAGAGCGAGCATGCCGCCCCCCTGGCCGTCGCCGGGGCACAGATCCTGGTGGCGGGGTCGGCCATCTTCGAGGCCCCGGATCCGGCCGAGGCCGTCCGGGCCCTCAGGAGCGCCGCTGCCTCGGTGCCACGGAAGTAGTGAAATAGGCTTGACTTTTAGCCTACCTCCTCGTACTCTCTAATCTTTCCAGAAGGCATCTTCTGGCAAGCGTCATGCTCGACAACCTCACGAACCGTCTGACCGCGATCTTCGACCGGCTTCAGGGGTATGGCCGGCTGACGGAGGAGAATATCCAGGAAGCCCTCCGCGAGGTGCGGGTGGCCCTGCTGGAAGCCGACGTCAACTTCAAGGTCGTCAAGAGCTTCGTCGAACGCATCCGGGACAAGGCGGTAGGCCAGGATGTCCTCAAGTCCCTGACGCCCGGCCAGCAGGTCGTCAAGGTCGTTCGCGACGAGCTGGTGGAGCTGCTCGGGGGATCCGGGCACCGGCTGGCGATGGCCCCGCATCCGCCGACGGTGATCATGCTGGCGGGCCTCCAGGGGTCGGGCAAGACCACGAGCGCGGCCAAGCTCGCCCGCCACTTCCAGAAGCAGGGGCATCATCCCATCCTGGCCTCGGCCGACATCTACCGCCCGGCCGCCATCGATCAGTTGAAGACGCTCGGCGCCCAGCTCGGGATCCCGGTGCTGGGCGAGGCCGGGCAGCCGCCCGTGGCGATCTGCCGCCAGGCCCGCGAGGAAGCAGCCAGCCGGGGGCTCAGCCCGCTCATCCTCGACACGGCCGGGCGGCTCCACATCGACGAGGAGATGCTGGAGGAGCTGCGGGCCATCAAGCGCGAGGTGGCGCCGCATCACGTGCTCCTGGTGATGGACGCCATGACGGGGCAGGACGCGGTGACGGTGGCCGAGCGATTCAGCGCGGCCGTCGGGATCGACGCCGTCGTGCTCACGAAGATGGACGGCGATGCCCGCGGCGGCGCTGCGCTCTCGGTCCGGCAGGTGACGGGACGGCCCATCGCCTTCGTGGGAGTGGGGGAGAAGACCGAAGCCCTCGAGCCATTCCATCCCGACCGGCTGGCCGCCCGGATCCTCGGCATGGGCGATGTGCTGTCCCTGGTCGAGAAGGCTCAGAGCGCCGTGGACCAGGCCCAGGCCGAGGAGATGGCGCGGAAGATCCGGGAGGAGACCTTTTCCCTGGAGGACTTCGCCCAGCAGCTCAAGCAGCTTCGCTCCCTGGGCCCTCTCGAGCAAATCCTCGACATGGTGCCCTTCTTCAAGGGGGCCAAGCCGAAGGCCGGCGAGCTCAAGGGCGAGGAGCGGGACCTCGGGAGGTTCGAGGCGATCATCGCCTCCATGACGCCGCAGGAGCGGCTCACGCCGACCATCATCAACGGGAGCCGGCGGGGGCGGATCGCGCGCGGCAGCGGCACCACCGTCTCCGACGTCAACCGGCTCCTCAAGCAGTACGCACAGCTCAAGAAGATGATGAAGGGGCTCAAGCAGATGGAGGGGCGGATGGGCAAGGTGAAGGGCGCTCTCCCGTTCCTCCCCCGATAACGCGGAAAGCGAGGTGACCCAGTGGCAGTCCACATCCGACTGAGACGCACAGGCACGACGAGGAAGCCGGCGTACCGCGTGGTGGTGGCCGACGCCCGCTCTGCGCGCGATGGGCGGTTCATCGAGATCATCGGGCACTACAACCCGCTGACCGACCCGCCCACCATCAAGATCGAGGCCGAGAAGGCCGCCGCATGGCTCAAGAAGGGCGCGCAGCCGTCGAACACCGTCCGGCATCTGTTCGCCCGTGCCGGAGTGGCCAAGGGCTGATCGGATTCGCGCTGATGCGGTGGGGGTCGCGCCATGAGGGAGCTCGTCGAGGTGATCGCCCGAGCTCTGGTGGATGATGCGGACAAGGTGCGAGTGGCCGAGGTGGAAGGCGAGAGGGTCACGGTGATCGAGCTGCGGGTGGGGCCCGGTGATCTGGGCAAGATCATCGGCAAGCAAGGGCGCACGGCGCGAGCGATCCGGACGATCCTCAACGCCAACGCCACCAAGCTGCGGAAGCGGGCGGTACTCGAGATCCTGGAGTGACGCGCCCGGAGCCCCCAACGCTGGTCGCCGTCGGAGAGATTCTCCGCCCCGTCGGCCTCCGCGGGGAGCTGCGGGTGCGGCCCCTCACCGACCGGCCCGCCGAGCGGTTCCCGGGGCTCGGCGAGTGCTTCCTGTGGGAGCCGACGCTCGACCGCCGGGAGCCGTGCCGGGTCCTCGCCTCCCGGCTCGAGGGTGCCATGGTGCTGGTGCGGCTCGCGGGCATCGAGGGGCCCGAGGCGGCAGCGGCGCTCTCGGGGTGGTTGCTGGCGGTGGATCGCGAGGACGCGCTCCCGCCGGGAGACGGCTGCTTCTATCCGTGGGAGCTGGCGGGGGCGCGGGTGCTGACGACGGACGGGCGCGACGTGGGCGCCTTCCTCAGGGTGGAGGCCTCCCCCGCCCAGGATCTGTGGGTGATCGGTGACGGGAGCCGGGAGTGGCTGCTGCCGGCCGTGCCCGACATCGTGGTGGAGGTCAGCGTGGCGGCTCGGCGGATTGTCATCGACCCGCCGGACGGACTGCTGGACCTGTGAGAATCGACATCGTCACGCTGTTTCCAGGGATGCTCGACGGGCCGCTCCGGGAGTCGATCCTGGGCCGCGCCCGGGCCCGGGCGATCGTGGACATCCGGGTCCGGAACCTGCGGGACTATGCCACGGGCAAGCACCAGGTCGCGGACGATGCTCCCTTCGGCGGTGGCGGCGGGATGATCCTCAAGCCCGAGCCGCTCGCCTCGTGCATCGAGGCGCTTCGCGGGCCGGGTTCGCGAGTGATCCTGCTGGATCCGGCGGGCCGGCGCTTCAGCCAGGCGGTGGCCCGGGAGCTGGCCGGTAGCGGGCACCTCGTCCTGGTATGCGGCCGATACGAGGGGGTGGACGAGCGCGTGCGGGAGCGCTGGGTGGACGAAGAGCTGTCCATCGGCGACTACGTCCTGAGCGGGGGCGAGCTGGCCGCCCTCGTGGTGGCGGACGCGGTGACGCGCCTGCTCCCCGGCGCGCTGGGGGACGAGGGCGCCCCGGAGAACGACTCGTTCTCCCGCGGGCTGCTCGAGCATCCGCAGTACACCCGCCCCGAGCTGTTCCGGGAACGGGCGGTGCCGCCCGTCCTCCTCTCGGGGGACCATGGCCGGATCGCCCGCTGGCGGCGCGTCATGTCGGTGTGGCGCACCTGGCAGCGGCGCCGCGACCTGCTGGCGAGCGCGGACCTGTCGCCGGAGGAGCAGGAGTGGGCGGAAGGGTTCAGCCGGGGCCGAGCGCCCTCGGACTACATCGCGTGAGGAGACGAGGACATGGAAGCGATCCGGATCGTGGAGGCGGGACACCTCAGGAAGGACCGGGGTGGCTTCGGTCCCGGGGACACCGTGAGAGTGTCCGTGAAGGTCATCGAGGGCGAGAAGGAGCGGCTGCAGGCCTTCGAGGGGGTGGTGATCAGGAAGCGGGGGGCCGGCACCGGCGCCTCGTTCACGGTGCGCCGGATCTCCTACGGCGTCGGCGTGGAGCGCACCTTCCCGGTGCACTCGCCGCGGATCGAGAAGATCCAGGTGACGAAGCGCGCCAAGGTACGGCGCGCCAAACTCTACTACCTGCGGGAGCTGGCGGGCAAGGCGGCCCGGCTCAAAGAGAAGCGGAGCACGCCGATCCCTGCCAGCGGCCAGTGAGCCGAGCGCCTTATCGCTTCGAGCGCGCCGCCTGGCGGCGCGGGCTGACGCGGGTGGCCGGTCTGGACGAGGCGGGTCGGGGCCCGCTGGCCGGCCCGGTGGTCGCCGGGGTGGTCATCCTGGCGCCGGGGGCAGCCATCGAGGGGCTCGACGACTCGAAGCGGCTCGCGCCCGGGGAACGGGAGCGGCTGTTCGACCTGATCCAGGTCCGGGCCACCGCGGTGGCGGTGGGCGTGGTGGACCCGGCGATCATCGACCGGGTGAACATCCTGGAGGCGACGCGGCTGGCCATGGAGCGGGCCTTGCGGGCGCTGCCCGTCGAGCCCGAGCTGGTGCTGACCGACTTCGTCGCGCTCAGGGCTCTGCCGTGGCCGCAGCGGAACCTGGTCCACGGCGACCACCGATCGGCGACGGTGGCGGCGGCCTCCATCGTCGCCAAGGTAACTCGGGACCGGATCATGGAGCAGGCCGACCGGGAGTATCCCGACTACGGGTTCGCCCGGCACAAGGGCTACGCCACGGCCGGTCATCAGCTTGCCCTGTCGAGGCTCGGGGCCTGCCCCCTGCACCGGCGGACTTTCGCCGGGGTGTGGAGCCAGGGGGAGCTGTTCCTCGTTACATAGTGGAGCTTCGATCTTGTGCTCGTCAAGGAGCGACTGACGCGTGCCCACCGACACTCGGAGAGTCACCGGCATCAAGGGAGAGGAAGAGGCCGCCCGATTCCTCGCGCGCTGCGGCTACGCCATCCTGGACAAGAACGTCCGGACGCGGGCGGGCGAGATCGACCTGGTCGCCAGGGAAGGCAAGACGCTGGTCTTCGTCGAGGTGAAGACCCGCAGGGACCTCGAGGGCGACCCTCCCCAGGCCGCCGTCAACACGCGCAAGCAGAACCGCCTGGGCAAGCTCGCCCATGGCTACCTGAAGCTGAAGCGGTTGCGCGAGATGTCCTGCCGCTTCGACGTGGTCTCGATCATCGTCAACGACGAGGGTGGGGTCAAGGCCATCCGGCACATCCCCAACGCCTTCTCCGTGGCGCCCTGGTAGAGGAGCCGGGATCCGGCGAGCGCCATGGAGAGACGCGGCCGAGGGGCGAGCCGCCCTGCCCTCTTCCCAGAACGGGGGAGAGGATGACGCGAGGAGGCCTGGCATGACCGGCGCGTTCCGCTTCGCGGGTTGCATCCCCGCGAACCTGCTTCCCTTCCGATCGGACCTCGAGATCGACGAGCCGGCCTATCGCGAGCACCTGCGCTGGCTCGCCGACACGCCGGGCGTGACGGCGATCGTGGCCAACGGCCACGCGGCCGAGGTCTCGTCCCTCGCCCGCGAGGAGCGGAAGCGGGCCCTCGCGGTGGCCCTGGAGGAGGTGGGCGGGGCGCTGCCGATCATCGGCGGCATCTACTCCGACGGCACCCGGGAGGCCGTCGAGCTGGCCCGGGACGCGAAGGCCGCGGGGGCAACGGGGCTCCTCGTGTTCCCCCCGACCATCTTCATGTGGGGCGCCCAGCTCAAGCCGGAGATGGCGCTCCGCCACTTCTCCGCCCTGGCCGACGGGGTGGATCTGCCGCTCATCGTCTTCGAGTATCCGCCCGCCTCCGGGATCGGCTACAGCCCCGAGACGCTCGCCGAGCTGTGCAAGATCCCGTCGGTGGTCGGCGTCAAGGACTGGTCCAACGACATCGTGGCCTACGAGCGCAACCTGCGCGCTCTCCGGAGCGCGGGGCGTCCCGTGGCGATGCTGTCCTCCTTCACCATGTCGCTCCTCGCTACCTTCCTGCTGGGGGCGGACGGCTGCATCTCGGGCATGGGCAGCGTCGCCGCCGATCTCCAGGCCGAGCTCCTTGCGGCGGTGAAGGCGGGGCGCCTCGAGGAGGCGCGCCGGATCAACGACCGGCTGGCGCCCCTCGTGGCCGTCTTCTACGCGCCGCCCTTCGTGGACATGCACAACCGGATGAAGGAGGCGCTGGCCATCCTCGGGCGCATTCCCGAGGCCCACGTGCGCCCGCCCCTCACCCCCGTCTCCGACGACGAGCGCCACCGCATCCGGCTCGGCTTGCGTGCCGCCGGTCTCCTTCCGGCGAGAGATGCCCGATGACCGCCCAGGAGCGCGACGACTGCATCCGTCGGTACGCGGAGGGCCCCGCACTCCTGAGGGCCGCGCTGGCGAAGGTGCCGGCCGAGGCGATGAAGTGGCAGCCGGCGCCCGGCGAGTGGTCCGTCCACCAGGTAATCCTCCACTGCGCGGACAGCGAGACCAATGCCCACATGAGGCTCCGCTATCTCCTCGCCGAGAAGGATCCGGTGATCGTCGGCTACGACCAGGATCACTGGGCGCGCGAGCTCGACTACCACGCCCTTCCCATCGAGCCGGCCTTGGCCGCCATGGAGGCGGTCCGCGCCAACACGGTGCCCCTCCTCCGCCGGGTCCCCGAGCCGGTTTGGCAGCGGCAGGGCCGTCACACCGAGTCGGGCGCCTACGGCGCCCTCGACTGGCTCCGGGTCTATGCCGAGCACCTGGAGATCCACGCGCGGCAGATCGAGCAGAACCTCGCAGCGTGGCAGGCGAGGGCCCGCGGCGGGACGAGTCGGGCGTGATGGGGACGGCCGCCGCCGCGCCGGACCGGTAGTGCCGGGTCCGGTTCGCGGTCGCCGCGAACAACCGATCTGGCGCCGATCCCGACTCCGCGCTGCCCACGCGATGCGCCCTGGCCTGGTCACCCTGAGTGACCGGTCTCCTCAACCACGACGCGCTGTACGACCTGATCGAGGCGGTCGCCCTCTTCATGATCTTCCGGGGCGCCGGGCCGGTTCGTCGAGGCCGGGCGTCCAGCCCGGACCGGAGGGGCATCCTGAGATGCCCGTGCTGACGCGGCGGCGGTTCCTGCGCGCCGCCTCAGGGGCGCACCGGGGGACAAGCCGGTTGCGTGGTCGCCGCGGTTGGGGTATAAGGGGGCAGATTTTGTCAGGCCAGCGAGGTGCGATGGCCGCTCGAAGCTCCGAAGAAACCGCGCTCCTCGAGAAGGCCGCTCGCCTGTTCCCGGGGGGCGTGCTCGGTGGCTACCACGCGCCGCCCGAGCTCAACTTCGTTGTCAGGGAGGCGCGCGGGCCGCGGCTCTGTGACGTCTCCGGCCGCGAGTACATCGACGACATCCTCGGCAGCGGCCCTCTCGTGCTCGGCCACGCCCATCCCGCGGTGCTCGAGGCGGTGAGCGCCCAGCCCGGCAAGGGCACCACCTATTTCCAGGTCAGCGAGCCGGCCCTGGCGCTGGCCGAGGAGATCTACTTCACCGAGCACCCCATCGCGGACTACCGGGCCACTCTCACCGCCGACCGCGCGCTCCACGCGGCGTTCACCGCCGAGCTGATCAGGCGCGGCGTGGTGAAGGCCGCCCAGAAATTCTACGTCTCGCTGGCCCACGGCGAGGAGGAGGTCAGCCGGACGATCGAGATCTTCCGCGAAGCGCTGGAGGTCGTGGCCGGCGCCACGCGCTCCTAGCATCGGCAATTCACTGTCCCCACAGGAGGATCACCCATGGGTGAGAGCTGGCAGGATCAGGGCTGGGCGAAGGACGTCTGGTTCAGCGGCAAGGTCACGCGGCGCCGCCTGCTGGGCCTCGGAGCCACGGCGGCAGGCGCCCTCGGCGCCACCATGCTCGTGCCCCCGCCCTGGCGGGAGGCCTTCGGCCAGGCCAAGCCCTACAAGATCGGGACGCTCCAGCCGCTGAGCGGCGCGGCGGCCGCCGGCGGGAAGACGGCGCTGATCGGCACCCAGATGGCCGTCGACCGCATCAACAAGTCGGGCGGCATCAATGGCCGTCCCGTCGAGCTGATCATCGCCGACTACGAGTCCAAGCCCGACACCGGGCGGCGCAAGGCCGAGAAGCTCGTGGTCGAGGACAAGATCGACGCCCACCAGGGCGGGTTCCTCTCCAACGTGTGCCTGGCCTGCATGCCGGTGTGGGACGAGCACAAGATCGTCAACATGATCGGGGTCTGCCTCGACACGACGATCACCACCACCAAGTGCAGCCGCTACACATTCCGCCCCTTCGATTACGCCCCCGCCCAGGCGGTGGCCTTCGCGCCCTACCTGGTCGGCAAGATGGGCAAGAAGTGGCACATCGCCTATGCGGACTACGCCTGGGGCCAGTCCACCCGCGACGCCTACGCCGAGCAGATCAAGAAGGCCGGGGGGGAGGTGGTGGACGGCACCGGGATCCCCCTCGGCACCGCCGACATGACCGCGTTCCTCTCCAAGATCACCGGCACCTTCGACGGGCTCTTCGGGATCTTCTTCGGGAAGGACGGGGTGACCATCGGGAACCAGGCCTTCGATCTCGGCCTCACCAAGAAGTACAAGTGGGCGGGCGACGGGGCCATCGCCGAGTCCACGAACCTGCCGGCGCTGGGGAGCAAGATCGAGGGCTTCGTGGGCATCAACCGCTACGTGCCGGTGCTGGAGGGCCCGCTGGGCACGCCGCACCACAAGAAGTTCTTCGACGAGGCGGTGGCGCGGCTCAAGCAGATCGACCCCTCCGGCCCCTTGCCCGACCGCTACGTCCAGGCCAACTTCGAGGCGATGAACTTCCTCAAGCTCGGGATGGAGAAGTCCGGTTTCCGCGGCCGCGAGGACACGCCCAAGCTCATCGCGGCGCTGGAGGGCCTGGAAGTCAAGGAGAGCGAGGACTTCCCGCAGGGAGACAAGACCCTCCGCAAGGAAGACCACCAGGCCTTCCTCCGCGAGTTCATCTTCGAGATCAAGGGCGGCAAGCACCGGATCGTGGAGGTGGTGCCCAAGGAGAAGACGATGTTCCCGCCCGCCTGCAAGTTCGCTTAGTGGCGGGAGCGTCCCAGTCCGATCCCCTCTCCCCCACCGGGGGAGAGGGTCAGGGTGAGGGGGTCGCGTCGGGGCTTGCCACCCTCGCCCCGGCCCCCTCCCCTCCAGGGAGAGGAAGCGATGCGCGCGGCATGCTCGCCGCGTCTCCGGCGTGATGCCGGCCGACTCCCCCGCCCCGCTCCTGCGCACCGAGGGGTTGACGATCCGGTTCGGAGGGTTGACCGCGCTGAACGACGTCAACTTCGCGGTAGCGCCAGGAGAGATCCGGGCCATCATCGGCCCCAACGGCGCCGGCAAGAGCACCTTCTTCAACTGCGTGACCGGCGTGCTCAGGCCGACGGCAGGCCGGATCCTCTTCAACGGCGAGGACATCACCGGGCTCGCGCCGCACCGCATCTCCCAGAAGGCCATCGCGCGCTCCTACCAGATTACCAATATCCTGCCCAACGCGACGACGCTCGAGAACGTGAGGATCGCCGCCCAGTCCCGCCGCCACGCCTGGAGCCTGCTCAGCCACCATCGCGCCCACCGCGACGTCCTGGACCGGGCGCTCGCGGTGCTGGCGGCTCTCGGGCTCAAGGGCAAGGAGGACGAGCTGGCCGCCAACCTCTCCCATGGCGAGCAGCGCCACCTCGAAATCGGCATCGCCCTCGCCACCGAGCCCCGGCTCCTGTGCCTCGACGAGCCCACGGCCGGGATGAGCGCGGCCGAGACCCATGACACCATGGAGTTGGTGCGCCGGATCTCCCGGGACCTCACCATCCTGATCGTCGAGCACGACATGCAGGTGGTGATGGAGCTGGCGCAGCGGATCACCGTGCTCCACTACGGCGAGATCCTGGCCGAGGGGCCACCGGCCGAGATCCAGCAGAACCCGAAGGTCCTCGAGGTCTACCTGAAGACGTGACGAGCCTCGGGAACGGGCGGGCGCCCCTCATCCGCGTGGACGGGATCCACACCTACTACGGCAAGAGCCACATCCTCCACGGGGTGTCGCTCGAGGTGGGCCGGGGCGAGGTGGTGGGGCTCCTCGGACGCAACGGGGTGGGCAAGTCCACGACGCTCAAGACGATCATGGGGATCGTCCATCCCACTCAGGGGGAGATCACCTTCGAAGCACGCCCCATTGCCCGGGCCGCTGCCCATCGCCCGGCCCGGCTCGGCGTCGGCTACGTTCCCGAAGATCGCCGGATCTTCCGCCTGCTCACCGTGATGGAGAACCTGCGCACGGGCCTCGACCGCCCCGGGATGACGGAGGCCCGTCGCCAGGCGCTCCTGGACAAGGTGTACCACTACTTCCCCGTGCTGGCCGAGCGGCGCAGCCAGGCGGGCGGCACGCTCTCGGGCGGCGAGCAGCAGATGCTCGCCATCGCCCGGGCCATGATGCTCGAGCCGAAGATCATCCTGCTCGACGAGCCGACCGAGGGGCTGATGCCGCGGATGGTCGCCCAGATCCGGGAGATCATCGACGTGCTCCACCGGGACGGGGTGGCCATCCTCCTGGTGGAGCAGAACGTGCCGCTCACCCTGGAGGCCAGCGACCGCGTCTACATCATGGAGAAGGGCGTGGTCCGGCACCACGCGCCGGCCGCCGAGCTCCGGCTCGACGACGCCGTCATCCACAAGTACCTGGGAGTCTGACCCGTGGCCATCCTGTTCGACCAGATCGTGATCCAGACCGTCAACGGCATCGTGACCGGCATGATCCTCGCCCTGGTGGCCTCGGGCCTCACCCTCATCTTCGGGATCATGGACGTGGTCAACTTCGCCCACGGCGAGCTGTTCATGCTGGGCGCTTACGTGGGCACCACCACGCTGGTCGCCACCGGCAACTTCTGGGTGGCCCTGCTCGTGGCTTCCGTGACCATCGCGCTGCTGGGGGCAGCCCTCCAGGTCACCACTCTCCGCCCGCTGCTCGGGCGCGACCCGCTCACCACCATCCTGGCCACCTTCGGGATCTCGCTGGTGCTGCAGAACTACGCCCTGTGGCAGTACGGCCCGGTGGCCCGCAAGATCCAGGAGCCCTTCACCGGGCACTTCAAGCTCTTCTACCTGGAGTACCCCTGGTACCGGGTCGCCATCGCCCTCCTGTCGGCCGCCATCATCGGCGCCCTCTGGCTCTTCCTCAAGTACGGCACCTACGGCATCTGGATCCGCGCCACCACCCAGGACCGCATCATGGCCGCCGCCATGGGCATCCCGGTCCCCCTCGTCCACACCGCCGTCTTCGCCATCGGCGCCGGGATGGCCGCGGCGAGCGGGGTCCTCTTCGGCCCGCTGGTCGGCGTCAACCACGCCATGGGCCTGGACTGGGTGCTCAAGGCCTTCATCGTGGTCGTGGTGGGCGGCATGGGCAACCTGGGCGGCTCCGTCCTCGCCTCGATCTTCGTGAGCCTGCTGGAGGCCTACGCCTCGCTCTGGGTGAGCCCGGCCCAGGCCGTCATCGTCTCCTTCGTCGTCCTGATCCTGACGCTCCTCTTCCGGCCCACCGGCCTCTTCGTGCCGACGCCGAAATGATGCCGCGCTCCGCCATCGCCTACTGGAGCGGCTTCGCCGCCGTCCTGCTCCTCCTCATCGTGGCGCCCTTGGTCCTGCCGGAGTTCTGGCGGCGCTTCGTCACCGAGATCCTGATCTGGGGGCTCCTGGCGATGTCCTTGGACATCTTGATCGGCTACACCGGGATGGTGTCCTTCGGGCACTCGGCCTTCTTCGGGCTCGGCATGTACGGGGCGGCCGCCGCGCTCTTGACGGTGCGCCCCCCCAACCTCTGGCTGGCGATCCTCTACGGGCTGGTCGGAGCGGCCGTGGTGGCGGCCTTCGTGGCCTACTTCGCCACCCGGCTCCGCGACATCTACTTCGCCATCACCACGCTCGTCTTCTCCCAGATCTTCTACGTGATCATCTTCACCTGGACCGAGCTGACGGGCGGCGAGAACGGGCTCACCTTCCGCCGGCCGGACCTCTCCCTCCTCGGCCTCGTCTCGGTGCCGTTCACCTCGGACACGCTTCACTGGTTCGTGCTGGGGGTCGTCACCGTGTCCTACCTGGTCCTCCGGCGCGTCACCCAGTCGCCCTTCGGGATGGTGCTCCAGGCCATCCGCGAGAACGAGCCGCGGACGCGCGCCATCGGCTACCACGTGGAGCGCTACAAGATCGTGGCGGTGATGCTGTCAGGGGTCTTCGCCGGGCTGGCCGGGGTGCTCTACGCGCTCCAGAACAAGTTCGCGGCGCCCGACTTCGTCTTCTTCCTGATCTCGGGCGAGGTGGTCATCTTCAACGTGATGGGCGGGATCGGTACCCTGGTCGGCCCCATCGTGGGTGCCGCCACGTTCCTCCTGCTGCGGGAGGGCTTCTCCCGC
>Ga0302046_10002200_pt1 | contig 18213 bp, 14 predicted proteins | sample RVTome_11_FD_200261 | JGI IMG/M metagenome (GOLD analysis project Ga0302046, IMG submission 200261) | Soil microbial communities from uranium-contaminated site in the Upper Colorado River Basin, Wyoming, United States - RVT147D111 (version 2) ...
GCTGCGTCGTGGCGCGGACACCCTGGGCCCGAGTGGCGCGCGGACTCGCCGGCGTCGCCCTGCTCGCCTACCCCGTCCTCGTCTGGCTCGGCCTCTCCTCGCGCAGCCCTCGTGCCATCGCGCTGATCCTCCTGTGCGTCCTGGCGCCGGCGGCCTTCCTGCGCCTGCGAACGGTCGCCGGCCGCGAGCTGCGCGGCCTCGCGGCGATCCCGCTCGCCTCGCTCGCCAGCCTGGCCCTCGCCTCCTGGCTCGACAGCCTCGGCTTCATCCTCGCGGTTCCGGTCGCGATCAACGCGATCCTCCTGCTCACCTTCGGGGCCACGCTGCGCGCCGGCGCGAGGCCAATGATCGAGCGCTTCGCCCGTCTCCAGGAGTCGTCGCTGAGCGCGGAGCAGCTCGCCTGGTGCCGGCTCTGGACGTGTATCTGGTGCTTGTTCTTCGTGGTGAACGGCGGCCTGGCGGCGGGGCTGGCCTGCCTCGCACCGCTCTCCTGGTGGGCGCTCTACAACGGGCTCGTCGCCTACGCGCTCATCGGTTCCCTGCTCGCGACCGAGTGGCTGCTCCGGCGGCGCAGGTTTCCCGGCCTCCGGGAAGCCGGGGACGGACCGCTGTGAGCTCCGCGCGAGAGGAGACCCTTCCGTCGGCGCTGTGCCCGCGGCGCGACGCGGCCGCGACCTTCGGAGGGGCGTCGACCGTCACCGTCGACTCGCTCCTGCGCCGGGCGGCCACGATCGCGGCACTCCTGCCGGAGCCCTCCCCCGGCTCCGAGGTCGCCTTCGCCTTCGGCCACGACCGGCTCGCCTTCGCGGCGGCGCTGCTCGGCACCTGGGCGCGCGGACACCGCGCGGCGCTGCCGGCGGACGCGACGCGCGACAACGTCATGCCCGTGCTCATGCGCCCGCGGAACGTGGAGTTCCTGCACGACACGGGCGTCGGCCGCGGGCTGTTCGTCTCACGCGTCCTGGAGCGGGCGGAGCTCGCCCCGGGCTTGCTCGAAGCGCCGTCGGATCCGTCGCGGCCGGTGCTCTCGGTGTTCCGCGCCGGGACCGCGAACCAGTCCAGCGACTGGACGACGGCCGAGCTGCTCGCGGAGGTGGGCCTCTTCGCAGAGCGTCTCGCGCCGTCCGAGGGCGCCGCCGTCGTCTCGTCCCTCACGCCGACGGCCTGGCCCAGCCTCCTGTTCGGGTTGCTCGTCCCGCTGCGGCGCGGCGCCCGGTTCCAGGTCGGGACCCCGGCCGGCGTCGTCGAGACGGGCGACGCGATCCGCGCGCACCGAGCCGAGATCGCCGTCGTGGCGCGCACGCACGCGCGCGAGCTGGCGGAGCTACCGGCGGGAGCGCTCTCCCCCCTGGCGCGGCTCGTGGTTGCCGCGGACTCGCTCGACTCGCCCGCGCGCGTCGCGCTCGAGCGGACGCATGGCGTGCGCGTCGAGACTCTGCTCGAGCCGTCCGCGAGCGGCTGGGGAGCCGCGGCGATGGCCCTGCGCGAGGAGCTGCTCGCCGTCCGCGGCGTGCGCGACGTGTCCCTGCGGCCGGTGCCGGGCGGCGCGGGAGAGCGACTCGAGGTGCTGGTCGCCGCGGCGGCTCCGGCGGCGACGACGCCCGAGCTCGAGCGCATCGCACGCCGGCACGCCACGGCGGAGTTCGGGTTCACGCTGCGCGCCTTCCCGGCGTTGCCGCGCGACGCGAACGGTCTCGTCCCCGATGCGCTCTTCTTCCTCTCGTTCGCCCGCGGGCGCGACGGCCGCGGGACGGAACGCGAGCTGCGCTGGGAGGAGCTCCCGCGCGACGACCCGGACACGCGCCGCTTCCGGACGCGGATCCCGCTGCGCTACGCCTTCTTCGACGGCCACTTCCCGCCCTATCCGGTGCTGGCCGGTGCGGTGCAGCTCCACGAGCTGGTGCTGCCCCGCCTGCGCTCCGCCTGGCCGGGGACCGGAACGCTGACCCGCGCCGTCGGCTTGAAGTTCCCGACGCGCATCGAGCCCGGCGACGAGCTCGAGCTCGAGCTCGAGCGGTCCGGCGAGGGCGAGTTCCGCTTCGAGATCCGCCGCGGGCAGTCGCGCTGCTCCGGCGGCCGCCTGTCCTTCGACTCCCGGGCGGGGGGAGGCGCGGAGTGATGGACGCGGTCCGCGCCTGCGCCGTCGTCCCGACCCTGGACAACCCGCGCACCGTGCGCGACGTGGTCGAAGGGATCGCGCGCCGGGCGCTCCCGGTCGTCCTGGTCGACGACGGCAGCGGCCTGGAGGGAAGGAGCGCCTGCCAGGAGCTCGAGGCCGCCGGGCTGGCGACGCTGCGACGGATCGAGCCCAACCGCGGCAAGGGCGCGGCGGTGGCGCTCGGCTTCCGCGTCGCCCGCGAGCTCGGCTTCACGCACGGCTTCCAGATCGACGCGGACGGCCAGCACGACCTGGAGTGCATCCCGGCCTTCCTCGAGGCCGCCCGCGCACGACCGACCGCGCTCGTGCTCGGCTATCCGCTCTACGACGAGACCGTACCCGACACGCGGCGCCTCGCGCGCCGCTTCACCTCCTTCTGGGTCGCGCTGGAGGTCGGCAGCCGGACGGCGATCCGCGACGCGTTGATCGGCTTCCGCGTCTATCCCCTGGCCGCGACGGAGCGGCTCGCGCGGTTGGGCGAGCGCATGGACTTCGACGTCGAGGTCGCCGTGCGGCTGGTCCGCGCGGGAACGCCGACGGTGAACCTGCCGGTCGGCGTGCGCTACCTGCCACCCGAGGCGGGCGGCGTCTCGCACTTCCGGCCGCTCTTGGACAACCTGCGCTTCGGCCGGATGCACAGCCGACTGTGCATGGAGGGATGCCGCGCGTGGCTGAGACGGGTGACCTCGGGGAGACGCGAGCCGTGACGGGAGCGGGTTGGCTCGGCCAGCGCGAGCGCGGGACCCCGCTCGCGCTGGCGTTCACGCTGCGCATGGCGCGCCTCCTCGGCCGCCAGCCGATGCGCGTCTTCGTCCACACGATCGCCCTGTGGTACCGCGTCTTCGACCGCGGCGTCACGCGCGCCTCGCGCGACTGGCTCGCGCGCATCCACGGGCGTCCCGCCGGTTACTGGGAGGTCTACCGGCACCTCTGCGTGTTCGCCCAGGTCACCCTCGACCGCATCTTCCTCCTGTCGGGCCGGACGCAGGACTTCGTCTTCACGCGCACCGGGAACCAGCACCTCATGGGTCAGCTCGCCACCGGCCGCGGAGCCGTCCTGCTCGGCGCCCACGTCGGCAGCTATGACGCCATGCGCGCCGCCGGCTTCAGCGAGAACGTGCCGATCAAGATCCTCGGCTACTTCAAGAACGCGCAGCGCATCAACGCGCTGCTCGCCGACCTGAACCCGGGACAGGCGGCGCACGTCATCCATATGGGCGACGATCCGGTCTCGGCGACGGTCCGGGCCCAGGGCTGCATCGAGCAGGGGGAGCTGGTCGCGCTGCTGGGGGACCGCGTGGGCCTGAACGCGCGCGTGGTCCGCGCCCGGTTCCTCGGGGAGGAGGCCGACTTCCCCGCCGGTCCCTTCCTGCTCGCGTCCCTCTTGCGCTGCCCGATCTACGTGGTCTTCGGGCTCTACCGCGAGCCGAACCGCTACGACCTCCACTGCGAGCCCTTCGCCGAGCGTCTCGAGCTCCCGCGCAAGACGCGCGAGGAGAGCCTGCGGGCGGTGGCGCAGCGCTACGCCGATCGACTCGAGCACTACTGCCGCATGGCGCCGGACAACTGGTTCAACTTCTTCGACTTCTGGAGCAAGCCTTGAAGATCCCGCAACGACCGGATCACGCGATCGAGTGGACCACGAAGGTCGCGTTGCACCAGTGCGACCCGCTCGGAGTCGTCTGGCACGGACGCTACTTCGAGTGGCTGGAGGTCGCTCGCTCGGAGCTGTTCGCGAGCCGCGAGCTCGAGGTGCATCAGATCCGCGCGCTCGGACACCGCTTGTACGTCACCGAGGCGAACTGTCGCTACATGGCGCCGCTCGTATACGGCGACCGCGTGCGCGTCACCGCCTGGTTCAGCGCTGTGCAGCCCTTGATCCGCGTCGCCTACGACATCTACAATCTCGAGAACGGGCGCTGGAGCGGACGAGCGTTCACGTCGCTCGCCACGACGGACATCGACGGCAAGCTGCTGGCCACGACTCCCGATGCAATGCTGGAACGGCTTCCTCGGCGCTAGCCTGCTCGCGTCCCTGGCGCTCGCACCCGTGGCCCCCGTGGCCCCCGTGGCCCCAGATCAGGACGACGGCGTCGCCGTCGCCGCGCGACCGAGGGACGCCGAGGAGCTGTTCGCCCGCTTCGCGAAGCTCGAGGGCCTCGAGGCGGAGTTCCACGAGGAGAAGCACCTCGCGCTGCTCGTGCTGCCGCTCGAGAGCAAGGGCAAGCTCTACTTCCTCCCGCCCGGCCGCCTGTGCCGCGTCGTCCAGGAGCCGAAGCCCTCGACGCTCCTCATCGGCCCGCGCGAGCTGCGCGTGACCGGCCCCGGGGGCGAGGAGGTCATGGACCTCGGGAAGAACGAGGCGGTGCGCGCGTTCGTGACCTCGCTGGTGCGCATCTTCTCGGGCGAGCGCGAGGCGCTCGCACGCTCCTACGCGATCGTCTACGAGCCGAGCGCCGCGGACGACGAGACCTGGACGCTGACCCTGACGCCGCGCGAGAAGCCGCTGACCGAGATGCTGCGTCTCCTGCGCCTCGACGGGAAGGGCTCGGCGGTGACCGCGATCGAGCTCTTCGAGCCGAACGGCGACCGCACGAGGACGCGCATCGTCCGCTCGGATCCCAAGCGGCGCTTCACGGCCGAGGAGAAGCGCAAGCTGTTCGGCATCGAGGAGACGGAGCCGGCGAAAGACGCGCGCTGATGCGTGAAGAGGCCAGAGCGCTCTCCATCGGCTCCCTGGTCCTGCTCGCGCTCGGCGTCTTCGTGGCGCTGCGGATCGAGGTCACGACCGACATCACGCACTTCCTCCCCGGCGGCCGCGCGGACCCGGACCTCACGCTCGCGCGCGAGCTCGCGGTGGGCGAGCTCAGCCGGACGATGGTGCTCCTGGTCGACGCCGGGACGACCGGCGAGGCCGTCGAAGCTGGGCGCGAGCTCGAGGCCGCGCTCCTGGACGACCCGCGCGTCGCCGAGCGCATCGCGTTCCTCGAGAGCGGACCGCCCGAGGACGTCGAGGAAGCCTTGTGGCGGCTCTACCAGCCGCGCCGGCTCGCCTTCTTCGCCGCGGGCGCGGAGGAAGTCGTCGCGAGCACGAGCGACGAGGCGCTCGCCGCCACGAGCGCGACCCTGAAGGAGCGGCTCGGCTCACCGCTCTCGGGTCTCGTCAGCCGCGTCGCTCCGGGCGACCCGACGCTGATCCTCCCGCGGCTCTTCGAGCGCCTCGCCGGCGGGCGCGGAGCGGGACTCGGCCTGGTCGACGGCCGCTTCGTGACGGAGGACGGACGCGCCGCCGTGCTCTTCCTCGGCACACGAGCGGCCTCCACCGACGCGGCGGCGCACCGTCCGCTCTTCGCTGGACTGGAGGACGCCTTCGAGCGCGTCGCGCGCGATCACGAGGGCCGCATCGCGCTCTCCTCGAGCGGAGCGCACCGCTTCGCGCTGCGCGCCGAGGCGGCGATCCACGCGGACATCCGGCGCGTCTCGATCGGCTCGGCGATCGGCCTGACCCTGATGTTCCTGCTCCTGTTCCGGTCGCTGCGGCTGGTGCTCCTGATCCTGCCGGTCGTCGGCGCGGGCTACCTCGCCGGCACGAGCGCGTGCCTCTTCCTGTTCGGCTCGGTGCACGGCCTGACGCTCGCCTTCGGCGCCGCGATGGTGGGCGTCTCGGTCGACTACGCCGTCCACTTCCACTGCCACCAGACGATGGCGCCGCATCCCGGCGGTCCGCGCCGGACGCTGGCCGGCATCTGGAGCGGCCTGTCGCTGAGCGCGTGGACGACCACCGTGGGGTTCGTCGCCCTGTGCGCCTCGACCTTCCCCGGACTGCGCGAGATGACCGTCTTCGGCGCCACGGGCATCCCCGCCGCGCTCTACGCGACCCGGCTGTTCCTGCCCGGCCTGTCCGTGCAGGCGCCGCCGACGTGGGCCGCGCGCCGGCTCGTCGCGCGCATCGGCGCGCTCCTCTCCCCCGCTGGCGGAGCGAAGACCGCTCTCCTGGCCCTGCCCGCCGTCCTGGTCGCCATCCTGTCCGTGATCGGGCTGCCGCGCGTGCGCTGGAACGACTCGATCGCCGACCTGAACCGGCTCGACGACGATCTCTTGGCCGAGGACGAAGCCGTGCGCTCGCGCGTCGTGCGCTTCGAGCAGCGGCGGCTGATCGTCGCGAGCGCCGCGGACGAGCAGGCGGCGCTCGAGGTCAACGACCGCCTGGCGCGCGTCCTCGAGGACGCGGAGCGCGACGGGATCCTGGCCGCGTCGCGCAGCCTCGCCACGCTGCTCCCGAGCGCGCGCCGCCAGCGCGAGGTGGACGCCGCCGTGCGCGCGAGCGAGGACCTCTGGCCGCGTCTCGGCGCCGCGCTCGGGCGAGAGGGGTTCCGCGTCGAGGGGTTCGAGCCCTTCCGCGAAGCGCTCGCGGCTCCGGCGCCCGACCCGCTCACGTTCGAGGAGCTAGCGAGCTCTCCCCTGGCCTCCCTCGCCCGACCCTTCCGCGTCACGGTCGACGGCGGGGTCGCCTTCGTCAGCTTCCTGCACGACCTGCGCGACGAAGCAGCCTTGCGCCGGCGGCTGGAACCGATCGCGGGCGCGCACCTGATCGACGTGCAACAGGTGTTGAGCGACGCCTACGGCGAGTACCGTAAGCGCATGACCTGGCTGCTCCTCGTCGGACTCCTGGCCGTCCTGGCCCTCGTCGCGGCGCGGCACCGCGCCCTGCGACCGACCGTCGTCGCCTGCGCGCCGGCCCTGCTCGCGGGCGCGGGGACGATCGCCACACTCTCACTCTTCGGAGTGCCGCTGAACATGCTCTCGCTCGTCGCGCTGCTGATGGTCGTGAGCATGGGCGTCGACTACGGCGTGCTCCTGGCCGAGACGGAACGCGACTCGGCCGAGCTCGGCGCGACGCACCTGGCCGTCCTGGTCGCCGCCTGCTCGACCATGCTCGGCTTCGGGCTGCTCGCGTTCTCCGAGCAGCCGCCGTTGTTCAGCATCGGCGCGACCGCGGGGATCGGCGTACTCCTGAGCCTGGTGCTCGCGCCCACCCTGTACGCGCTCGCCGGCGTGGAGAAGCGTCCCTCGTGAGCTCCCGCTTCGTCCCGCTCCTCGCGGCCTGCCTCGTGCTCCCGGGCGCCTGCCGCAGCGCTCCGCCCCAGCGGCCCAGGGCGGCCGACTATCCCGGCGTCCTGCGCTCGCCCGCGGCGCTCGAGCGCGACGTCCTGCTGCGCCAGCACGTGACGGCGCGCTGGGGCGAGGAAGAGGAGCGCGGCTTCGACGCGGTCCTCCAGAAGCACGGCGGCGCGTTGACGGTGCTCGGGCTGTCCCCCGCGGGCTCGCTCGGGTTCTCCGTCGTCCAGCGCGCCGACGCGATCGAACTCACGAACCACATGCCCGAGGACTTCCCCTTCGAGCCGCGCTTCATCCTGCTCGACGTGCAGCGCGCCTTCTATCCGTGGCTGCCCGGTCCGAGCGGACCGCGGGCGGACGGCGAGCACGCGGCCGAGGTGGACGGCGAGCGCGTGGTCGAGACCTGGAGCGCGGGCCGGCTGGTCGAGCGCATCTTCACGCGCCTCTCGGGCGAGCCCGCCGGAGAGATCCGGATCCGTTTCCACTGGGAGCGCGCCGACCTCGGAGTCCCGTCGCGGACCGTGCTCGACAACGGCTGGTTCGGATACCGGCTCACGATCGAGACGCTCGAGGAGACGAGCCTCGAGCCGGCGGACGAGGAGCACGCGTGAGGCGAGCCGTCCACCTGGCCGGGCGCGGCGCCGTCAGCGCCTACGGGAACGGCGTGGAGGCGCTGGTCGAGGGAGTCCTCTCCGGCCGCCGCGCCGTCCGCCCGCGCGCGAGGACCACGTCCTTCACCGCGCCGACGCGCGTGGCGGGCGAGTTCCCCGCCGGCTCTTTCCCGGCGGACGTGCGCGAGGCGGAGCTCTCCTACCACGCCGGACTGCGCGCCGCGCGCGAGGCGCTGGAGGAGGCCGGGATCGAGGACGCGGCGGAGCTCGGCCTGATCCTCGCGACCACGAAGGCGGAGCTGACGGGAGTGACCGACGAGGGCGACGGCTTCGGTCTGCCGGCGCGCTTGGCGGCGCGGCTCGCGCGCGGGCTCGGGCTGCGCGGCAGCATCGCCTCGATCTCGACCGCCTGCGCCTCCGGCGCGAGCGCCCTCGCGATGGCGGAGCGCCGGATCGCCGCCGGCGAGCTCGAACGCGTGCTGGTCGTCGGCGCCGACGCCCTGAACGAGTTCATCATGGCCGGCTTCGGCTCGATGCACATCCTCGACCCCGAGCCCTGCCGGCCGTTCGATCTGGCGCGCCGCGGGATCTCCCTGGGCGACGGCGCGGGCGCGATGCTCTTGACGGCGCACGAGAGCGAGTCCATCGGCTTCCGGCTCGCCGGGCACGGTGCCGCAAACGACGCCTGCTCGGTGACCGGCTGCCATCGCGAGGGGCTCGGCGTGAAGCTCGCCGTCACGCGCGCGCTCGAGCACGCCGGCGTGGCGCGCGAGGAGATCGACCTCGTCCACCTGCACGGCACCGGCACCAAGGCGAACGACTTCAGCGAGGCGATCGGCCTCGGACGCGTGTTCGACGGACCGACGCCGCCGGCCTTCGGGACGAAGGGACAAACGGGCCACACGCTCGGCGCGGCGGGCGTCCTCGAGACCCTGATCGCGCTGGGCGCGCTCGAGCGCGGGTTCGTGCCCGCCAACTCCGGGCTCGAGGAGCCCAACGTCGACCCGCGGCTCTCGCTGACGCGCGAGCCGGAGACGCTCGCGCGCAACCGCGCCGTGTTGAAGGTGGCGGGCGGCTTCGGCGGCATCCAGCAGGCGGTCGTGCTCACGTCGACGCGCAGGGTCAAGAGGCGCAGGGACGCGGCTCCGCCGCAGCCCGCGGCGGCGGACGCGCTCCGGGTCCTCGGCGCCCGATCCTCGACGGCACGTCGGGATCCGGCGGCGCGGGAGCTCGCGACGCCGTCTGCGCGCATCCTGGCGATCGGCGCGGTCGACGCGCACTCCATCGCGGGCTCCGGTGGGCTCGACTCGACCTGGAAGTCGCTCGGCTCGCCCCCCCTGGGCGGCACGAAGCTCTACCGCGAGCTGTTCGGCCGGAACGACGACACCTTCCGGCGCCTCGATCGGCAAACGCGCGCGATCGTGCTCGCCACGGCGGCGACCGGCGTGGACGCGCTGCTCGGCGCCGAGGAGCGCGAGGCGACCGCCCTGGTGGCCGAGACGGTCTGGGGCAGCATCGAGGTCGACTTCAAGTACACCCGCTCCCTGGCGGCGGAGATGGTGCATGGCGCGATCTTCCCCTACACGCTGCAGAGCACCTGCCTGGGCGACGTCGCGCTGCGCAACGAGCTGCGCGGCCCCACGATCTCCCTGTCCGTCGGACCACAGGAGAGGGGCGAGGCGCTGCGCGAGGCCCTGCGCCTCTTCCGCTCCGGCGAGCTCCGGCACGCGCTCGTCGGCTCGGTCGACGCGCTCGCGAGCGGGGTGCCCGGCGAGGAGCCGGTCCTGCGCGCCGTCGTCGCCCTGGTCGCGGCGCCCGGAGCGTCTCCGGGCGTCCGCGCCGTCGCCGACTGGCCGGGCGACGGCGCCGATCCCTTCGCGGCCCTGCTGCGATCCCTCCGCAGGCCCTTCCCATGAAACGTCTCCTCCGCACCCTCGCCGGACCCGCGCTCGCGCTGGGCTGCCTCGCCGCCCGCGCCGACGCGCAGGACGAGGAGCGCGCCTACGACCCGCTCGCCGGCATCGACCAGGACGGTCGCATCGAGCGGCCCCAGCTCCCCGCCGACCTCCCGAACCCCGACCGCTGGCGCTACACGCCTCCGGGCAGGATCGCGCCCGGCAACGTCCTCGAGCGGTTCCTGATCTCGAGCTTCTTCTCGCCCGTCGTCTTTCGCGACGAGGACATCGGCACGGGCGGCGGGATCGCGCTGACGGACATCGACTTCCGCAACCAGGACTACCGCGAGTTCGCCAACGTCATCCTGACCTACACGACGGAGGGCCAGCAGAGCTACGGCATCAACTGGCGCCGCTGGCTGCGCCATCGGAAGCTCGAGGACGGCGGGATCGTGCGCGAGGAACGCAGCTCGCTCTTCGGTGGCCTGGGCTACTCGAAGACGCTCACGCGACGCTTCTTCGGCTTCGGCAGCCGCACGCGCGAGGAGGACGAGACGAGCTACACGGAGGAGCTGACGCGCGTGGGACTGGGGGCGCGGCTCTCGGTCCCTGACCCGGGGGACGACCTGATCGTCACGGGCGCGCTGCGACTCGAGCGGCACGAGCTCGACGCGGGTCACGTGAGCTCCGTGCCGAGCTCCGAGACGGTGTTTCCGGGGACGATCGCCGGCGGGGACGGCGTGGACCAGGTGTGGCTCGACCTCGGGCTGGCCTACGACTCGCGCGACAGCCTGCACCAGCCCTATCGCGGCCTGCGCGCCGGCGTGTTCGCGGAGACGGCGCTGCTGCAGGACGACAGTCGCTTCGGCGGTCTGCTCGGCATCGACGCCCAGGCCGTGTTCCCGCTCCCGCCCCTGTTCCATATGGGCGGCGACGCGAGCGAGGAGAACCCGCCCACCGACGTCCTGGCGATCGGCGCCGTGATCGCCGACACCCACGGCGACCTGCCCTTCTACAGCCTGCCGTCGCTCGGCGGCTCCGGCTCGCTGCGCGGGTACATCGACAACCGCTTCACCGACCGCGCGGCGGCGCACGCCTCGCTCGAGTACCGCTTCGCCGTCGTGCCGCGCGGCTTCGCCTTCACTCCCACGGTCCGGGTCGAGCGCGTCGGCCTCGCGCTCTTCTACGACGTCGGCACGGTGGCCGAGGGGATCGAGGACCTCTCCGACGGCAAGGTGCGCGACAGCATCGGCATCGGCCTGCGCCTGAGCTTCGCGCGCGAGGCCGCGTTCCGGATCGATTACGGCGTGTCGGACGAGGGCGGGAACCTGACGATCCGCTACGGGAACGCGTTCTGATCCTCATCGCGGAGAGTCCGCACCCGGAGGAACGCGGCTCCGCCGCGTTCCGAGGAGGCGGAAGCTTGGCGGCACGGCAAGCTTCCGAGACGCGGGAGCTCAGAGGTTGTCGGAAAACGCTGCGGTGTTCCAGGCGCGGCTGGTTCGCGTCCAGGCTAGGCGCCGCGACGACGCATAGTCGATGCTATTCGGAGGAGCGGCAACGACGCCTGGGCGTGAACCAGGTGTGCCTGGGGCGCCGCAGCGTTTTCCCACAACCTCTCAGGCGCGCTCCCGAAAGGCGCCGTAGCAGCGACCCTCGAGGGTGAAGACCTGCACGCGCTCGGCGTCCTGGTCGATCACGGCGATGCGCGTGGCGGCATCGCTCGCGCGCTCCTCGACCACGACGTCGCCGGGGTGCCGCACGCGCCCCTCCTCGTCCCCCGACTCGGCCAGCACGCGCAGCAGGCGTCCGGCGGAGTCGACCAAGAGGAGCGCGTCCGTGCGCCCGGTGGTGGCGACGACCATGCGACCGTCCGAGAGCGGCGCGACGCCCACGGGTTCGAAGCGCGCGTCCCCTCCCGCGGGCACGGAGAACGCGAAGTGGAAGGAGCCGTCGCGGAAGACTTGCAGGCGACCGGCCTGGGCCTCGGCAACGTAGAGGAAGCGCCCGAGCAGCGCCACGCCGCGCACGCCGCGGTAGCGGCCGTGCGGGTCGCCACAGGGACGCGGAGAGAGGACGTAGCCGCGCTCGACGTCCCAGAGCTGGACCGCGTGGCGACGCTCGCCGTCGCAGCCGACGGCGAGCCGGCCCTCCTCGCCGTTCCCCTCGACCGCGACCGCGACCGGAAGCCGCACCAGGCCGGGCCCGTCCGGATTCCCGACCGACAGGGTCGCCGCGTCCCCCTCCGCGAGCGGTGCGTCGAGGTCCAGACCGAGGCCGCCGTCCTCGCGTCCGAACAGCGTGAAGCGCCGCACCCGCGAGGCCGGCGTGTCCGCCACCCACAGGCGCCGGTCCTCGTCGACCGCGATCCCGGCCGCGACCGAGCGACCCAGGCGCGCGTCGCGGAAGGAGAAGCCGCCGGACACCACGTGCCCGTCGAGGTCGTAGACCCGCACGCGCGCCGTCTTCTCCTCGCGGCCGACGTAGAGGAGCGAACTGCGCAGGGCGAGGCTGCCTACCATGCGCCTATCGTAGGTCCGAAGCGACTGCTTCCTGCGGCGTGATCCTGGACGTCGTGCAGTGGGCACGGAGCATACCGGGCATCGACTCCGGCGATCCTCCTAGAGGGGCCGCCCGAGGCTCGCTCGCCCGCCCAGGTAGGCGCGCAGCGCCGCGGGGACGCGCACCGTACCGTCCCTTTGCTGGTGGTTCTCCAGCAGCGCGATCAGCATGCGCGTGCTGGCCGCGACCGTGTTGTTCAACGTGTGGCACACGCGCACCTTGCCCTCCTCGTCTCGGTAGCGCAGGTCGAGGCGCCGGGCCTGGTAGTCGTGGAAGCGCGAGGCCGAGTGGGTCTCGCCGAAGGCTCCCCGGCCGGGCATCCAGCTCTCGATGTCGAACTTCTGCACGTGCGGGACGCCGAGGTCGCCACCGCACACGTTCACTACGCGGTAGGGCAACTCGAGCGCGCGGCAGACCTCCTCGGAGTTCTCCAGGATCGACGCGTGGTGCTCGACCGAGCGCGCGTCGTCCGCAACGTCCAGGATCACCTGCTCGACCTTCTGGAACTGGTGCACGCGGTAGATCCCCTTCGTGTCCTTGCCGTAGGTCCCTGCCTCGCGCCGGTAGCAGGTCGTCCGCGCGACGTAGCGCCGCGGGAGCGAGGCCACGTCGAGGATCTCGCCCGCGTGCAGCGCCGTGACGGGCACTTCGGAGGTCCCCGCCAGGTAGAGGTCGTCGCGCTCGTCCGTGCGGTAGGTCTGCTCCTCGCCGCCGGGGAAGTAGCCGGTGCCCTCCAGCGGCTCGCGACGCAGCAGCATGGGCACCGACAGGAGCTCGAAGCCCTTCGCGAGCATGTGGTCCAGCGCGAAGGACATCACCGCGTTCTCGAGCAGTGCGAGGTCGCCCTTCAGGACGTAGTTGCGGCTGCCCGCGATGCGCGCGCCTGCCTCGATGTCCAGCCAGCCCTGGGCCGTTCCGATCTCGATGTGATCCCGCACCGAGAAACCGAACGCGGGTATCTCGCCCACGCGGCGGACCTCGACGTTGTCCGCGTCGTCCTTTCCCTCCGGCACGTCGTCGTGGGGCACGTTCGGGATCACGAGCTGCTTCGCCCGCATCCCCGCCTCGACCTCGGCGAGCCGCTCTTGGAGCCGCTTCAGCTCGGCCTTGAGCGTGGTCTGCTCCTCCACCAGTCGCGCGCGTTCGGCGGGAGCCGCCTCGGCGATCCTGCGCCCCGCGTTCTTCTGCTCCGAGCGGAGTCCGTCGACGCGTGGCCCCAGCTCGCGGCGCTCCGCGTCGAGGGCGAGGAAGCCGTCCACGTCGCACTCGATGCGCTTCTTCCTCGCCCCGGCCTTCACGAGCTCGGGGTTCTCCCGGATGAACTTGACGTCGAGCACTCGGGAGCTACTCCGCCTTCCAGTCGGACTCGATCTTCCCGAAGAGCTTGTTCTTCTTCTCGACGAGCTGGACCTCCACCGGCTCCTTCTCCTTCTTCTTCTCGAGCTCCAGGTCGAGCGGGAACCAGGCGTACTGCCAGCCCACGGGGATCATCTCCTCCTGGCTCTGCACCGGTCCCATCCCCTCGCCCTTGCCGCCCTTCTTCGTGCCCACCCTTCGCTCCGACGCCTCGGGCGCGGGCACGCAGTTCCACAGACGCTGGTAGGTCTCCTTTCCGCGACCGGTGACGACGATGCTCGTGCCCTTGATCAACGCCTTGTCGTCCGTCTGGGTGAAGGAGAAGTCGAACCCGAAGGGCTCGCCCATCTCGATCTTGAGCGTCTCGCCCGCGACGACGCGGTAGCTCGGCGTGGCGGAGACCGGACAGATCAGGGCCTTCATCATCGAGTTGCGCTTGCCCTTGCTGACCCGACCGGTGAAGAGCTCGTAGGAGCCGACCGGCACCTCGACGCCCTTCTTGTCGCCGGCGACGTCGAAGTACAGGTCCTCGGCCTCGCCCTTGCCGCGCAGGATCAGGTAGTCGCACTCGAGACCCTTCATATCGAGCTTCACGAGCCCCGTCTCGACCTCGAGCTTCGACGCGACGACGTCGGTGAAGGTCTCGTTCGCCTCGAACTTGTACCAGTCCTCGCCCACCTTCACGAGTCGGGACCACGGCACGGCGCGCGTCGACTCGCCGACCAGGATCGAGTCGACGTCGGGCTGCGTGCTACCCTCGCGGCAGCCCGCGAAGTTCCAGCTCTTGGGCTCGCTGCCGTACCTCCCGTCCATGTTGTCGTCGAAGACCTGGATGCGGGTCTCGCCGATCATGCCGACGATGCTCGCGGCCGGCGCGACGTAGACCACCATCTGGTCGTCGTTCGGCGCGAGGTTGAACGGCTGGATTCCCTGGTAGGTGTCGCGCTCCTGGCCGATCGTAGCGAGGAAGCCCCACGGCCGCGGGCCCTGGCCGGCGTCCAGCTCGCAGGTCACCGCACCTGCTTTGCCGGTCACCGGAACCTCGATCTCTCCTTTGCCGTCCCCGTTCGTGTCGAGGCCCGCCTTGGCCGAGGCCTCGCGCACGATCCCGATGCCGCGCTCGATGTTGGGGAAGACGCCGCTCGAGTCCTTCTTCCCCATGCTCACGCCCACCCAGAGCTGGTAGACGGAGTCGCCGTGGAACAGAGGTCGACGAACGGCCTCGACGTCCGTCGCCAGCTCGAACGTCGCCCCGAGCTCGATGGGACGGAAGGAGGCGTCCCCTTCCGCGCGCGCCTTGGCCCGCGCCTCGGGTCCCTTGTTCGGGTCGCCGTAGCCCTGGAACTCGAGCTCCTCGTAGCGCGCTTTGAAGCTCGTCTGGAGCTTGTCCTTCAACCCGATCTGCTCGCGAATCGCGGCCGCGCGCTTGTAGGCGGTGCAGACCCGGCGCAGGTCCGCGTCGTCCCCCTGCAGGCCGGCGTCGAAGCACTCCGCCAGGTGGAAGGCGGTGTTGGACGCCATGTAGAGGTCGCCGATCTGCTCGAAGGAGTCCGACAGGCCGCCGAACTCGAGCCCGACCGCCTGCAGCTTGCCCTTGTCCTTCGCTTTCCGTCCCTTGTCGAACTCCGCGAACTGCAACTGATAGGAGTCGAGCAGCGTCTTGCGGTGCCGCTTGAACTCGCCCGAGAGCAGGGAGAAGTACTCGTACTGCTTGTCGACGAAGTTCGTCCCGAAGGCCTTCTTCCAGGCGCGTCCCAGGCCGTCGATGTCCGCCTCGAGCTCGTCGCTCGAGCCGGCCGAGATCAGCTCGCAGGTCTCGACGATGGCGTTGATCCCCGAGAGCTCGCTCTGCTGGAGGATGCGCGCCATCTCCTCCAGGTCGCTGATCCTCATGGCCTGGCGGAAGGCCTTCATGAACTCGCTGTCGCGCTGGGCCGCGGTCGAAGCGGCCAGGCTCCCGAGCAGGAGGAACGCGAACGAGGAACGAGCGAGGAGGTAGGAGAGCTTCATGGCGAAACCTGTATCGGGCCCACCGCACAGGCCTGCGGGCCGGTCAGTGTAGCCCTCCCTCCGGGGCCGAGGGTAGGGGCACCGCATCAACCGAGGGTCAGCCGCCGGAACGCCGCTTCGACGCGCGCTTGAGGAAAGCACGCTCCCCGTGGGAGAGGGCGCCGATCCCCTCGTGGTTGATCTTCTGCAGCAACTCGTCCAGGCGCTCCTCGTCGGACACCTCGCGCGCCTCGCGCTTGCGCACGCGCCAGGCCTCGACCGTCGCGCCGACGTCGCGCCAGATCCAGCCGCTCTTCACGAGCCAGAAGCCCCAAGCCGCTCCCGACAGGTGCGCCAGGCGGGCGACGTTGCTCGAGCTCTTGCCGGACATCTCGAGCAGTTGCCAGAAGACGTCCAAGCCGACCAGGAAGATCGCCAGGGTCTTCAGCGTGATCGGAAAGAGCAGGAAGAGGATGCGCCGCTTCGGATGCAGCGTCGCCGCGGCGACCACGATCGCCAGGACCGCTCCCGACGCCCCGAGGGTCTGGGGGTAGGACGGCTCGCCGAGCTGGCCCAGCACCGTGGGTCCGGCCGCCAGCGCCACGGCGAGCGTCACGATTCCGCTGACGAGGAGGGCGGAGACGTAGAACGTCAGGAAGCGGCGCGCCCCAGTCGACTCCTCCAACATGGTCCCCAGGAAGTAGAGGAGCAGCATGTTGTAGAGGATGTGGGTCGGGCTCGTGAGACTGTGCAGGAAGCCCCAGGTGACGAGCTGCCAGAGCGGGAGGAAGGGCGCGAGCTCGATCCATGTGTCGGGGGAGATCGCAAACCAGTGCACGATCCCGTTCGCGACGGAGTCCGTGCCGGGCAGCACGAACAGCAGGAAGGTCACCAGGAACACGCCGCCCGTGATCCAGAGGAGGAGCTTCACGGCCGGCGTCAGCGGCGGCATCGCCATCTGCACGCCGGAACCGGGACCGGGATCGCGGTACTCCGGCGGGTCCTGCCACTGGGCGCGCATGTCGCCTCCTAGGCCCCGGGAGCCGCGACGACCAGCTCGTCCCAAGGCACGTCGGCGGCGCGCGCCGCGGCGCGGGCGGTGTTCGCGAGCAGCATGGCGATCGTCATCGGTCCGACCCCGCCGGGAACCGGAGTGATCTTCCCCGCCACCTCGCGCGCCTCGGCGAAGGCGACGTCCCCGCGCAGCTTGCCGTCCGCCCCGCGGTTGATCCCCACGTCCAGGACGGCGGCGCCCGGCTTGACCCAGTCGCCGCGGACGAGGTCCGTGCGACCCACCGCCGCCACCAGGATGTCCGCCTCGCGGCACAGGCCGGGGAGGTCGCGCGTCCGCGAGTGGCACAGCGTCACGGTCGCGTTGCGCGCGAGCAGCAGCGCCGCCAGCGGCTTGCCCACGAGCTGCGAGCGTCCGATCACGACCGCGCGCGCGCCCTCGATCGCCACGCCGCTGCGGTCGAGGAGCTCGATGCAGCCGGCCGGCGTGCAGGGCACCATGCCCTCTTCGCCGCGCCACAGCGCGGCCACGTTGGCCGGCCCCAACCCGTCCACGTCCTTCGTCGGGTCGAGCGCGCGCAGGATCGGATCGGCGTCGAGCCCCGGCGGCAGCGGGAGCTGCAACAGGATCCCGTGCTTCGCCGGATCGGCGTTGAGCGCCTGCACCACCTCGAGCAGGTCGTCCGCGCCGGTGCTCGCCGGCAGCCGGACGGTCTCGACTGCGAACCCCGCGCTCACGGCCGCCTTGTCCTTGTTGCGCACGTAGACCTGCGAGGCCGGGTCCTCGCCCACCAGCACGACCACCAGGCCCGGGTGCACGCCGCGCGCCCGGAGGGCGACCACGCGTTGCGCGACCTCCGCGCGCACTTGCGCGGCGATCGCCTTGCCGTCGATGAGGGTCGAGTCGGTCACGTCGAGCGGCATGGACTCCCTAGCGTTCCTCGAGGCGGGCGGAGGTCTCCTCCTCCGAGCGCGCCCCCTGCATCCCCTCGCGCGGCACGACGTTGTCGTCCGTGTAGCGGTGCAGGCTCTTCTGGCTGTCCGGCAGGTAGCCGAAGAGCTGGAAGGTCAGGAAAACGGAGACCGCGCCGCCCGCCAGCACGGCCATGGCCTTCTCGCCGCGGTAGCCGCCCAGCATGCGCAGGTGGATGTAGACGACGTAGACGAGCCAGGTGATCAGCGCCGAGTTCTCCTTCGAGTCCCAGCCCCAGTAGTTCGCCCACGCCTCCTGGGCCCAGAAGGCGCCCATGAAGAGGCCGGCGGTGAGGAACGGGATCCCGACCGAGAACGCGCGGTAGGAGACGTGCTCCCACTGCTGCTCGAGCACGGGCATCGCCTTCGCATCCGGCAGGCGGCCCGCCAGCTTCAACCCGAGGAACACCAGGCCGACCAGGCCGAGGATCGGCACGGTCACCTTGTTCACGAAGGGGATGAAGCACAGGAGCGTGAGGATCACGAGCTGCGACTTCACGCTGTAGCCGCCGCCCAGGAGTCCCTTCCAGAAGCGGATGCA